>RCNA010000030.1_pt1 | contig 20819 bp, 20 predicted proteins | sample 2041331 | NCBI WGS metagenome assembly RCNA01 (sample SAMN09708233, study PRJNA481090) | Marine sediment metagenome, whole genome shotgun sequencing project. | reverse complement strand
ATGACATTACATGCATTCCCATAGTTTTGTTATTTGAAATGAGAATCAACTCATCCAGAAAGTGTCAACTGGCATATGAAGCATGCCGGCGATCTCGGTTCGATTTGACTGGAAATTATCAGCCATCATAATAGACTGAACTAAGCAATTTGTCCCAACTTTATGAATGATTTTTTGGAAAAGTGTCAACCGGGATATGAAGCATGCCAGAAATTGTACTGAATTATTCTTGACGCTTTTTAGGAATAAAGTTTGAAATCCAAGAAGAGTCTGTCAGTATTTCTTTATGCTTTTCACACTCTTCTGGAGAAGTTATACTCGTCAATTCGTTTTCAATTAATTTCACTATTTCGCTATAGTCGCCGTTCTCTTTGCAGAAAGAAAATACCTTATTGATAATATGTGAACTTGTTTTCATAAAAAAAGCTCCGCTTTTGTAAAGATCGCGAATTGCAGCTATTTTAGTATCATATTCCTTTTCAAATAGCTTAATCTTCTCGGTTACAATTTTTACAGTCCGATCAAATAACTGACTGTATGCTTCTCGGCACATATCCTCTTTTTCTTCTTTGTTCTTTGAATTATATTCTTCTAATATTTCTTTTTTCTTATTCTTGTTTTTAAGATTTTCACCGGAGAACAGTTTTGTAATAACGTTATTCTTGTCCCCGCCAAATAAAGATAGAGCCGTTTCAAAAGAGTCACACTGCAAGTCATGCAAGAATTTATTTCTGAATTGCATCAAAAGAAGTAACTGACTATGATCATTCGTCTCAAGAACTCCTAAGTCTAATAATAAATCAATCTTATTCTTAAATGAAAGAGACCCGCTTTTTCCAGATAAAGTTTTTGTTTCTTTATTTGGAATGTCCAGTATGTCTAGTAAAAGAGTATTGATATTTTTTTCAAGCTTGAGAGCATATTCAAGCACCTCCATTCGTAAGTCACGATTTATAGGAGTAGGCTCGAACTTAAATTTTATACTCATTTTTTTGACCTAATCAATGCGAATTGCAATTTAAATAAATTAGAAAAACGAAGGGAAGAAATTTGTTATTCGGTTAAAAGATTCTTGATTTGATCTGCAATAGGGGTGAATTTATAAATCTCTTCTTTGTCATTACTTTCTTCTTTTCTCAAAAGATTAAGATATAAAAGCCGATTGAGTTTATCTTTCATTTTTTCATCTCGATAAACATATAATGAGCTTCCTGTTACGACAGAGCCATAACTTGGTGCAGAGATTACCACTGAAAGAGTAAGAAAGTTCGTTTTTCCATCACTACTTACTTTTGATGGGCTGTGTTTAGGCTGTTTTTCTTCAGCAAGCACTTTTATATCAATAAATGTTTCTTCCTTATGTGTCCGTTCAACGATAAACAGAGCTTCTTTTGCTGAGATATCTCGAAGAGTTCTTGATAGAACTTCTGTCTCAGATTCTAATTCAGAAGCAGTCTCTGGCTTGAATGAATTCCTAATCGCCCTTTTGAGATACTCTATTTTCTCTTCATCAACTGTACTCAGCATGCAATTTATCGCATCTCCGATAATTTTATACTGAGCATCAGTTAACTCATTGATTCTCAAATCTTGCCTGTTAATAGATTCTTCTATATCTTTGATAGCGGCCTCTATCCTTTCAATATGTCTCCCATGGGCAAGACTACCTGTAAGCAAAGGAAGAAATGCACTTATTGGTCCGCCACACGCTCCTATGCTTGTTGCAGCCAGTGTTACTGGCCAAGAACCGGAAACTAATTCAAGTTTACTTTTTTCTTCCATCTTCTTTTTCCTCCATTATTTTATAATTTCAATCCTGCTCAACCTTCCCCTGCGCTTCCTCCCAAACCGCGTACTGACCCTCCAGCTGCTTCGTCACCACGTTGTACTCCTTATTGGTTTTATTCCAGCGGGGCTGATACGCATAAATATCAGGATCGGCCATTAAGACTTCCAGCTCTTCCTTGCGCTTCTCCAACGTTTCAACCTGTTTCTCCGCTGCTGAGACCTGTTCCGTCTTCACAGAAGCGCTTTTTTTCGACTTCACCTTTTTTTCTCGGCAGTTGCGTAGGTCAGATTGAGTGTAATGAAATCAGACAATTTGAGCAATGATATTTTGTTCCCACCGTTGAAACGGTGGGCTATGAGTGGTTCGTCCCTCCGGGACGTCTTGTCCCGGAGGGACATTCGCCAATAGCCCAGTGATTTATCACTGGGAAAGAGCTTTTCATAAAAGGTCAATGCTGGTCAGTAAGCAGTTTCTCCAAAAGATGCATCTGGGCGCGAAGATCATCACCGATCAGTTCGCTGATGTTCTGCCTGTCGGAACTGGCCGAGAAGCCAGCTCTGCCCAATCGGTCACGCAGTTCTGCCGGGCTGATTTGGGCGACCTGAGCCAGAGTTGCCAACGGTGCCTGCGCCAATGCCCTGATCGGCGGTACAAAAGGCCCATGATGTGCTTCGCCGACTGGCACAAAGCTGAGTGCCAGAAGCAGGACAGACATGCCAAGTACCACTTGTCCTTTGCGTTGAGCAAGGTATTTTTTAAAAACGGTAAAATTTACCGCAAGATGCAATATCGCACCGGCGAGAAAAATCCAGCTCAGCCATTCGTGAACCGCCTTGTTCAGACCGGTGTCTGCATGGAAAAAGAGGAGAATGCCGGTCACTGCGGTCAGCAGGAACGCTCCTGTGGTTATAGGGGTGATCCATTCACGTTTGATTTTCATCAAATATATCCTTTATACCATTGAGTTAAAATAGAAAAATAAAAAACGGCTCTCCCGATGAAAAAGGAAAGCCGTTGTCAAAAAATTATGCGAATTCAGAACCTATTTTCGACCCATTCCCTGTCCTTGCCCCTGACCATTTTTCATGCCTTTACCTTGGCCTCCTCCGCCTTGGCCGTTCATCATGCAGGGCTTGTTCATACCGTTCTTTCCCTGTCTTTTACCCTGACGAAGGGTTTGCAGCTTAGCGACCTGTTCCGGGGTGAGCAGGTTCTTCACGGTCAAGCGTGTTTCCACCCGTTGCATAGACATTTTGCCTTTTGCTGCGGCCATTTTTTCCGCCAGCCCACGAACAGTTGCATCATCAACAGGATCAGCGGTAAAAGCCTGATCCATCTGCAGACGCAGGCTGGCCATTTCTGCTTTCAGGGCCAGTTGTTTTTCACGGGCGGCGAAATCAGCGTCTTTGAGCTTGCCGACCTGCTCCGGGGTGAGCGCCAGATCCTTCATCATCTTAGGATTTTTCCAGATACCTAAGGCTGACCGCTGTTGTTTCCACTGCTTTCCTCCCTGCATAGCGCAGTCGCCTTTACCCTGCCCCTGTCCTCCGCCGCCCCGTCCGCGACATGCTCCGGCAACTGCGGGGATGAAAGATACTGCGATCAGACCGGTCATTACTGCTGTGGCGATTTTTTTATTGAAACGTGTCTTCATGTTCTGTCTCCATAATAACGTGTATTGTTTGCGGGAATAATTTCCCTTTCTTTTAACTCCACTATAGCCGGTCAATGTAAAGAGATTTTGTTGATCAAGGGATAAATTGTAAAGATTTTGTAAAGTACGGCAATTGAAAGGCTTTTCAACCGAGGGTGCATCCTGAAGGGTTCGGCGATTCAGATAGGGGATAATGATGAAGTGAAATGAGGCCGACGGCGTGTAGATGACAGCGATTATGCAATCCTTCTCTGATCAGCAGGTTATTAGACAATATCAGTTACGATCAGATGAAGTTCGTCATATTTAATGACAGGATAGGCAAGAATTGTTATCCTTTTAGCATTCCATCGGAAAGCGACATTTTTTATGTATGCGCATTCTTCACACCTGACAACATTATGCACCGATATATTCTCTTCATTCCCAACATGCTGTCCATCTTCCGGTTCCTGCTGGCTCTCCTGTTTCCCTTTATCCCGAAACAGACCTGGACATGTTTGATTATAGGTGGAGGAGGCAGCGATGCCCTTGACGGCTGGCTCGCCAGACGCTGGCGGGTCCAGACCGAAACAGGTGCGTTGCTTGATGCGGTGGCGGACAAAGCCTTTGTGCTTTCCGCCCTGCTTACTGTTGCCGTAACTGAAAAAATTCCCCTGTTCCTGATCCCTCTCCTGCTGGCCCGTGATCTACTAATGGCGGGTACAGCTATTTATGCCGTATTTACAGGATCGTATGATTATTTCCAGAAAATGAATGTCCGCTGGCCGGGTAAGATCGCCACGCTCGGACAGTTTGTCCTTCTACTGACAGCGGTGCTTTACGGCAAAACAATCAATCTCGTCCTCTGGCCCGCAATTCTGTTCAGTGTTTTCGCAGCTAGCGATTACGGTTGGTTGTTCATTATAGAGTTACGTCGACGGGCTGCGATATAACCGATTACAAAAGACAAAATAACTTAATGTGCCTGAAAATATAAAAAAAGGGACGCATAACATGAAAAAAAAGAGCATTCATCAAAGTCAGGTAGAGTATATTGGCGAATTATTAGAAGGCAAACGGCACGGTCACGGGCTCTGTATGTATCCTGACGGAGGCCAATATGAAGGTGACTGGCTGAATGACAAAAAACACGGACAGGGAGCCTACTTTGATCCGAACGGCGGTAGCTTTGAAGGAGAATGGAGCAATGGCCAAAGAAATGGAAGAGGCTGTATCGAATGGTCTGGACAGTATATCGGTAATTGGAAGGATAATCAAAAACACGGACAAGGCACGCTGACCCTTCCTGACGGAACAATATACAACGGTCAGTGGCAACATGACAAGCGAGAAGGACAAGGTGTCCTGATCTATCCTGACGGTTCCAGATATGAAGGAACATGGCGGGATAATCGAAAAAACGGACAGGGTACCCTGACGCTGAAAGACGGAAGAAAATATAACGGCGGCTGGAAAGACGACTGCCAGCATGGACAGGGTACCGCATTTTTTCCCGACGGCGGGAAATACTTCGGAGCCTTTGAAAACGATCAACGACATGGTCACGGAGTGTACAGCCATCCTGACGGCATACAATATATCGGAGCCTGGAAAAATAACCAGCGTAGCGGTCGAGGAACCTACACCTTCGCTAACAGAGCCAGCTATACCGGTTCATGGAGGAAAAACAAAAAAGATGGACAGGGAATCCTCGCCTATGCGGACGGCTCAAAATATGAAGGAGCATGGCGGGCCGACATGCGGCACGGCAAGGGCGTATACACTTATATAAATGGAGACCGATATGAGGGAGAATGGCGCAAAGACAAAAAACACGGTTACGGCTCCCTCGCACACGCTGACGGAGACAAATATATAGGAGAATGGGCGCATGGCCGCAGGCACGGCTCCGGCACGTACACCACCATGATGGGAAGCAAATACATCGGTGATTGGCGGGACGACCGGATGGATGGACGTGGGATCTACGTCTCCCAGGACGGAGAACGATATGAAGGGCATTTTCACAATAACAAAAAACATGGCTCCGGCGTTTTCACCTTTTTATCCGGCAGCCGCTATAGCGGTCAATGGGTGGACGGAGTCATGGAGGGATCAGGCACATTAACCCTACCTGACGGAACAATCTATGAAGGTGACTGGGAAAACGGTTATATGCATGGCACAGGAACCCTCTCCTTTCCTGACGGCACGGTGTACAGCGGGAAGTGGCGACAGGATCAAAAACATGGACAGGGCACCTGCGCCTATCCCGACGAAGCTAAATATGAAGGAGAATGGCGGGATAATAACCAAAGCGGCCAAGGCACATATACCTACCCGGACGGTTCCATCTATGATGGTGAGTGGCTGGAAAACAAACGGCACGGCACAGGAACCTATACAGATCCTGACGGAGATAAATATACCGGGGATTGGGAAGGGGATCGAAAAAACGGCAGGGGCGTTCTGACCTTCGCTAGCGGACATGTTAAAAAAGGCCGCTGGATCAATGATAAATACAGCAGTGAAAAAAAGGACAACGCCGACGGATCGGAAAGTAAAGACAAAGATTTCCTTGATATGTTAGGAGGAGATCTGGCGGATGCGGCTGATCTCGTTGAATAAAAATCAAGGAGTAAGAATTCGCCAGCTTGAACAGGCTGAAAAAAATCGCTTTAAGCGAAATCCGCAACCTCCTGACCGTCAATAGGCACCAGCTCACAGGGCATATCCGCAAGAGGTTCAGGAGTGATATGCACAAGGTCGATTTTTGTCAAATGCGCATCTATGCGTTCCCCGTGCCGCCTTGTTGACACAGCGGTGAGAAATCCGTCGCTCCTGACTTGTATGCCCAGAGTGGTAAAGTCGACCATATCCGCTTGGGCGCAATCCGCAAGGTTTATAATGATATCGGAACCAATCTCATCAATATAAGGGAGTAATTGCGCCTGGATTTCTTGACTCTGCCAGCTGAGGAACGAATAGATCACCTTTGCCTCTACAAGCCGACCTTCCTCCCTCGCTTTGTGGGCGGCTGCAAGAAGATTGCCGTTGATTTTATTTTTTTGCGTAAAGATAACAGCTATCTCGACATAATCCTGCTCCGCATCTGGAAAAATCGCAAGCACCTCGTCAAATTTTCCCTGAGCGACTTTAAAATTATTTGCACTTAAAGAATCAACCACTTCATTGATCAGTTCTTCTCTGATAACGTTGAGCCTGCTTAGATATTCATCAACCTTATCCTGTTTCTGATGATCATGTATTTGCGAGAATAACTCCTTTGCTGCCCCGTATTTCCTGTTCTCAAACAGTTCAATGGCCCGCTCCAGTTTTTCCGTATACTCATTATGTCGTTCTGCTTTGCGCCGCAGGGAAATAACCTTTTCTTCCAGTCCCGGGTCAAACGCCTTGATATTCCTGAGTAATAAAGCAGTCTGGCTGTAATCCCCCTGATTGAAAAGCTCCTTGGCCTGCCCGTATTTTCCCGCAATATTGAGATCCCGGTTGATATTGGAAATCAAGAGTACAAAATCGCCTCTGCTATCCGGAAATTCGAGAGAAAGCTTTTCCGCCAGATCCTTGGCCTCCTGTAGCTTGCCCCCACTGATCAGTTGATACACCTGACCGGTCTTTTTCATCTTTTCCTGTTCATATTCTTTAAAAGAAATATTACAGGTATCACATTTACCGGCATCTGTCTTTTTTCTGCATTTCGGGCAGGCTTTCATCGCACTTGTTCTCTCTTTTTTGCTCATACTTTTTTTTGTTGCGCAGCAGGCGGTCACAGACGGACTCCGGCACCTGATGCTCCTGTACAATGAGGCTACCCCTTGATCACCGCAAGGGGAGTAAGGGCGACTTCAATGTCCACCAGATCCCTCTGATCTTTCATCACGGTTTCAATATCCTTGTAGGCTCCCGTCGCCTCATCAAGGTCATGCCGTCCCCGTAACCCGTGCAACACACCGAGTTCATCCAAACGTTTTTGCTCCTCGCCAAGATCAAGGGTGCGTTGCGCCTGCTTACGACCGAGGCAACGACCGGCCCCGTGGCTGCATGAACAAAAGCTGTCAGCGTTTCCCTTACCTCGGACAATAAAACTCTTGCTTCCCTGCGAACCGGGAATAATGCCAAGCTCGCCCGAACGGGCACGGGTGGCTCCTTTGCGATGCACCATAACGTCTCTGCCGAAATGGTGTTCCATTGCAGCATAATTATGGGCAATATTGATACAATCCATGAAACTGATCTCTTCGCCGCTCACCTGAACAACTGAACTGACAATTTCTTTGAGCCTGTCCATCATCATCATTCGATTGGCAAGGGCGAAGTCCACACAATAGCGCATCTCCGCGAGATAATCCCTCGCCTTTCCCGAATCCAGAGGCAGAAAAGCCAGCTGCCATTTCGGTGGCACTGCGCTGTGCCACTTCTCGTTCATCCGACAGGCTAGCTGGTTATAATGCTTGGCCACCTTCAAACCGATATTGCGACTGCCGGAATGAATCATCAGCCAGATATTTCCATCATCACCCTGCTGAATCTCGATAAAATGATTGCCGCCGCCAAGGGTGCCGAGCTGCTTACACCCGGATAAAAACTGCTCACGGACAACAGATTTCTTCACCCTGTCAAGCTGAGAGAGATCAGGCATCAATTCGACAGCACAGGCTTCTTTATGATGTCGAAAACCGGTGGGAACCGCAGCGCGAATACCCTCTCCGCTTTTTTCCGAGCCGAGAATCTTTTGCAGGGTCTGCCGGTCAATGCTTTGCAAAGAGGTTCGCACGGCGCACATTCCGCAACCAATATCAACGCCTACGGCATTGGGAATCACCACACCATCACAGCCCAGCACGCCTCCGATAGGCATGCCGTAGCCCGCATGGGCATCCGCCATAATAGCGACATGCCTGTAGGTAAAAGGCAGGTTGGCGAGATTGCGGGCTTGCTCCCAAGCACTGTTCTCAATATTATCAAGCCAGAGTTTGACGGGCCGTTTTTCTGAGGATATAACCTTTTTCATTGTCGCGTCCAGAAGATAAAAGAGATAATCATGCTGTCGTCTTAGGGATTTCCCAAAAAATAAAAGCCCTTTTTTCGGTGCAGGACTGTTGTAGGGGCTGGCCCCTGTGCCTGCCCGTTTATATACCGCACGGGGACGTTCAAGGGCGAACACAGGGGTTCGCCCCTACCTGCATACAAAAAATGCAGGGGCACGGCATAAGGGGTAAGGTCTTTCCTGTCAAACCCCTTACTCTGTCACACGTCCTTGATTTTATTTTCAACAGGCAACATCAGCACCCAATACATTGAATGAGCAGTTCATCCTTATACATCTCCACAAAGGCATCAATATCTAGCCGCCAGTCCCGCATGATATGCGCCCCCTGCTCTTTCAATAGGCTATTTTCCAAAATAGAATTAACCGGTCGATGGGCCGGGGTAGGGTATTCCGCTGTGGTGCAGGGTTCCAAGGAAAACTCCACCTTCATCGCCTCTAAGAAGTATTTCGCCCCTGTGTACCAAGTGCTATAATCTTCCGCTGTGGCATGGGCGATGCCGGTGAAATCGGAGGTCAATACTTGGTTAATCTGGCGGGCAAGGGTTCTCGTCCAAGTCAATGAGCCGTATTGATCATCCACCACCCGGATCGTTCGCTCTGAATCCGCTCTCGCCAACCGCAACATGGTTTTGAGAAAATTATTCCCGCCCATACCGTAGAGCCAAGCGGTGCGCAGAATGAGAAAATTGTTCATCCGCTCGGCTATCGCTCGTTCACCTGCCAGCTTGCTCCTGCCGTAGGCGGATAGCGGCGAAACAGGATCCCGTTCAAAGTACGGCTCTGGCACAGGTTTATTGCCGTCAAAGACATAATCCGTTGAAACATGGATAAGCCTGCATCCGTTTACAACACAGGCGTCGGCCAGATGAGCAACTCCCTGTTGGTTGACAGCCTGACAGGCGGCCTCCTCCTGTTCGCAATTATCCACCGCTGTATAGGCGGCGCAGTTGACGACAACATCCGGTCGTATGCTCTCAATTTCCCTCAGAACCTGTTTAGCATGGGTGATATCCAGTTGCTCTGAGGTACGGCCATGCACGACATGTTCGTTCTCCATCACCCGCAGGCAGTCCCGCCCCAATTGACCGGCCACGCCTGTTATCAAAACTTTCATTGTTCTGTTGTTCCTTGTCGCAATGCAGCATTTGCGGTATTCAAGTTTTTTCTGAAACTGTTCAGCCGAAACACAGGCTGCTTATTGCCCTATTGCCCGGCCAGCCCGTCCGGCACAGTATCCCGCAGCATGTCCATCAGATATTGGCCGTACTGATTCTTCAGCATTGATTCCGCTGTCTGCACAACCTGATCAGCAGAGATGTAGCCAAGCCGGTAGGAAATTTCTTCCAGGCAAGCGATCTTAAGCCCCTGTCGATCCTGAACAGCCTGAACATAACTTGATGCCTGCTGCAAGGACTCATGGGTGCCGGTATCAAGCCAGCAAAACCCCCGGCCTAACAGTTCCACGCTCAGTTTTCCCTGCTCCAGATAGCGGGTGTTCACATCCGTGATCTCAAGCTCACCCCGTACTGACGGTTGTATTGAAGCGGCGATGTCAAGGACGCTGTTATCATAAAAGTACAGACCTGGAACGGCATAGCGTGATTTAGGCTGCTCGGGTTTTTCTTCAATATTGATGACCCGTTTGTCCGCATCAAATTCTACCACTCCGTAGCGTTCTGGATCTTTGACCAGATAGCCGAAGATCATGCCGCCATCCGTGAGTCGGCTGCAACGCTGAACAATACCGGCAAAGCCGTGCCCAAAAAAAATATTGTCCCCCAGAACAAGGGCAACCGTATCGTTACCAATAAATTCTTTGCCAATAACAAAGGCCTGAGCCAGTCCTTCAGGACGGGGTTGTTCAGCATAGGAAATATTAATACCGAGCTGCTCTCCGTCACCGAAAAGTTCTCTGAATCTGGGTAAATCACTCGGGGTGGAGATAATTAGGATGTCCCGGATTCCGGCCAGCATGAGGACGGACAGGGGGTAATAGATCATGGGTTTGTCGTAAACCGGGATCAATTGTTTGCTGATCACCTTGGTCAGGGGATAAAGACGGGTTCCTGAACCGCCTGCAAGAATGATTCCTTTCATGTAATTTCCTTAAAGCCGTCAGGGCAGGTAGTTGTTGCTTGCCTATAGGGTTGAATGTATGATATGAATTACTTGAATACTTTTCATCCCCGTTCAGTCTCTGTCAAAAATATCAATGTATCTCAATTTAACAATATAACGTATTTATTGCTGTTGTTCAAAATTTGTTTTCAAAAAAAATATCTCCATAGAGGTTATTATGTCGGAACAGCTCAAGTGTTTTACCGCCTATGATGTACGGGGACGTGTACCGGAAGAATTAAATAATGAAATCGCGGCTCGTATCGGGCTAGCCTTCTGTCGCCAAATTGAGGCCCGTAAAGTGGTTATCGGCCATGATATGCGTTTATCCAGTCGGGGGATCAGCGAAATCCTTTGTCAAGTGCTGAGCAGGGCGGGCATTGATGCTGTTGATATCGGGCTTTGCGGTACAGAAGAAATGTATTTTGCGACATTCAACGGTGAATCTGACGGAGTTGACGGCGGGATTATGGTTACAGCCAGCCATAATCCGGCGGATTACAACGGCATGAAGTTGGTTCGCCAGGGTGCCCGGCCTATGTCCTCAGATTCAGGTCTGTTGGATGTCGCTGAAAATGCCGCGTCTGTGGATTGGTACAATAAATCATTACCGCAACGGCCTGAGCAGGTCGGTCGGCACAGTAAAATGCCGAATAAGTATCAGTACATTTCTCAACTGCTCTCCTCTTTTGACATAAGCGCACTGAAACCGTTGAAGATCGTGGTCAATGCGGGCAACGGTTGCGCCGGACCGGTGATTGACCTGCTGGAAAAACGGCTGCCCTTCACCTTTATCAAACTCAACCATGAACCGGACGGCACCTTTCCCAACGGGGTGCCCAACCCCTTGCTCCCGGAAAACCGAGAAGACACGGCAAAGGCGGTGCGTGAACATGGTGCGGATCTGGGCATTGCCTGGGACGGCGACTGTGATCGTTGTTTTCTCTTTGATGAAAACGGGCGATTTATTGAGGGGTATTATATTGTCGGCCTGCTGGCGGCGGCCATGCTCAAGCTTCATCCTGGGGCTGCTATCCTGCATGATCCCAGGTTGATCTGGAACACCCAGGAAATTGTTCAGGAGGCGGGCGGCAAAGCGATCATGACCAAGACTGGCCACGCTTTTATCAAAGAGGCCATGCGGCGGGAGAACGCCGTGTACGGCGGCGAGATGTCGGCCCATCATTATTTTGAGCAATTCGGTTTTTGTGACTCCGGCATGTTGCCCTGGCTGTTGGTCTGTCAGCTAATCTGCGAACAGGAAATTAGCCTGTCAGCCATGGTTGATGAACGAATGCGGGCCTATCCGGTGAGTGGGGAAATCAACTCCACTGTGGCTGATCCTGATACAGTCATTCAGAAAGTGGAAGAACAATACAGTGACGGTGTAAAGGATTACACGGACGGGTTATCGGTTTCCTATCCAGCATTTCGTTTTAACTTACGTAAATCCAATACCGAGCCGGTGCTGCGCCTCAATGTGGAAACTCGTGCTGATGAAGGGCTTTTGCAGAATAAAACTGAGGAGTTGATGGCTTTGATCAGGGAATAATCGAACACCATCTATAAAAAACATAACACATCAACCAACGAACAGGAAAAAAGAACAATAATATGCGTATCCAACCAGTTATCCTCGCCGGTGGAACCGGCACCCGCCTCTGGCCCATGTCCCGTGAACTGTATCCCAAGCAATTACTCAGCCTGACAGGCGAGCATTCCCTGCTTCAGACCACCCTCATCCGGGTCAGCCTGATACCCGATGCCCTGCCCCCCATCATCGTGGTGGGAGAGGAGCACCGTTTCCTGACCAGAAGCCAAGTGGACGATCTGAATCTGTTTTCAAAATACCAAATACTTCTTGAGCCGTTAGGTAAAGATACAGCTCCCGCCGTCTGCGGTGCCGCCCTGTTCTCCAAGCAACAGTTCGGTGAAGACGTTATCCTCTTGATCTTGCCCGCTGATCACCTCATCGCCCGACCGGATGATTTCCTCAAAGCGGTTGCCGCAGCGGAAAAGCAGGCGGCCCAAGGTAAACTGGCAACCTTCGGCATTGTCCCGGATCACCCGGAAATCGGGTACGGCTATATCCGCAGAGGTAAGAATAACGCTGTGCTGGCTTTTGTGGAAAAACCTGATTTGGCGACCGCTGAGAAATATATCGCTGACAGCGACTATTTTTGGAACAGCGGCATGTTTACCTTCCCGGTCGGCCCATTGCTCACCGAACTGGGCGAGTATGCCCCGGAAATTCTGGTCTGCATGAAAAAAGCGGTTGCCGAGGGATGCGCTGACGGTGTTTTTTTTCGCTTTGACAAAAACGCCATGCAACAAAGCCCGGCTAACTCTATTGATTACGCCCTGATGGAAAAAACCGCCAATGCGGTTGTGGTGGAGGCGGACTTCGGCTGGAACGATATCGGTTCTTGGCGGGCTTTATGGGATGTGATGAAAAAAGACGAGCACGGCAATGTGACCAGCGGTGATGTGTTGCTGGAGGATGTTAAAAACTGCCTGATCCGCTCCGAAGACACGCTGGTTGCGGTGGTGGGCTTACGCGACACCTTGGTGGTGGAGACTTCGGACGCGGTGGTGATCGCTCCCATGGATCGTTCTCAGGATGTCAAAAAAATTGTCCACACATTAAAAAAGCGAGGCAGGCCGGAGTTCCAAAGCCACAGAACGGTCTATCGTCCTTGGGGTAGTTACACCACCTTGGAAATTCATGATCGATTTCAGATCAAGCGGATCACAGTCACCCCTGGTGCCCGTCTTTCCTCACAAATGCATCATCATCGCCACGAGCATTGGGTAGTGGTCAGGGGCACGGCCAGAGTGAAAAACGGCGAGAAAAGTATTCTACTCCGAGAAGACGAGTCAACCTATATCCCCCTTGGCACGACCCACAGGCTGGAAAATCCAGGAGTGATTCCCTTGGAACTGATTGAGATTCAGATCGGCAGTTATCTTGGTGAGGATGACATTGTCCGCTTTGATGATGAATATGGTCGGGATTGCTGAAACCTGAGACAGACTGTTTCAGCGAAAAACGTTACAAAAAAAATACTAATTGAGGTGAACTATGTTTGAACTTTTGGACAAGGCGATGAACGAGCTGTCTTCTAAAAAAATCGCCGATGATCTTGTCACGACATTTCCTGAAAGTCTCTCTGAGCAAGACAGGAAAGAAATTGCACTTAGAGTCGAAAACAGCCTCACACAAAAATTTTGCGATCTGAAAATTGCGAAAATTGAAGTGAAAAATGACGTGGAGGACAAGTTTGAAAAAGTGTCCCAAGCAACAAAAGATCTTGAAAAAATTCCTTTTTTCGGAAAAATAGGACTTTTTATACGAGGAATGCAGCGGCCTATATGGGGCATGGCCCTTCTCTACATTGATTTACAGGTTTTGAGCGGTGCTTGGCCATTGGCCAATAAAGTGTCGGAGGTTGCCGTCGCAACGGCAACTACAGCCTTATCCTCTTCAATCGAATCCACGTTCTGGTTGATCAACCTGCTCGTCCTTGGCTTCCTTTTTGGCGAGAGGGCGGTGAAGAATGTCATGCCTATGATTAATAAGCGTATGGGAGCCAGTTGATCCTGCCTGAAATCAAAAAAGCGGTTGAAAAAAAATATTTTCAGCTTCCCCCGTAAGCTTCCACGAGGTATCCTTTGCACAAATAATTGTACATTCCATTCGACAAACGACAAAGGGTTGAACAAATTTATTCACCAAATCAGGAGGAGAAAAGCAATGTCTACAAAGAAGCATAACTGCCTTGCCTTAAAATTTTTTCAGGGACTCACCAAAACGCCGTCCTCAGCTGAACCTGCACCGAAAAAGGAAGATGAGCAAACCAAAGCCGCCCAAGATACAAAATGTGTTGAAGGTGTTGAAGGTGCTGAACCGACTGCGGTGGATCAGGAAAACTCCGGCCAACACGAGGAGAGCACTACGCAGGTCGAGGCTAAGAGTGAACCTGAGCCTGATTCTGAGACTGAGATGGGGCCGGAAGATGATCGAATAAATTCAGCCTTAGAGGAGTTTCAGCAAGACCCTGTAGCCTTCATGAACAAGCTGCCGAGCAAGTATGATGAGCAGGGAGAGCGGGTTGGTTCTGAGACAACGATCTTTGACCAGAAGGCGATTGAGAAACAGGAGTTTGTCTCGGCTCGTGACGAGAAGAGGCGGGAACTTACAGATTTGGAAGCCGTCGCGGCGGGTCGGGAGGCCTTTGCTGAAAATGATCAGGCGGACGGTTTTGTTGATACATTTCGTTATGCGGGCCTGCGGGGTATGGAAGATAACGGCCTGATGAACGCACGATTGAAGGAACAGCCTTGGTCTGATGATTATTGGGCGATCTACCTCGGTATGCTCGGCAAGCGGTATGCTGATCCCAATTTCCCCTCTTCCAATGACTGGAAAAGAAATTTTGATTACATCCAGAGCAATTCGGCCTTGCAGGTCTTGGAAAGCGGCGATGCCGATGCCATCAACCGACTTTCACCCTCGGAAAAATACGATATATTGATCGGCGACAGCAATATGTCGCTGACTCAGAAAATGTGGGATGAAGGAAAAAGATACTATGCTCGTAGCGGCTATGTGGAAACCTGGATGGGACTCTGTCACGGCTGGGCGCCTGCGGCATACATGCTTCCCCGACCCACCGGCACCGCCACTGTGCTAGCAGCGGACGGCAGAACCTTTATAAAATTTTACCCCTCTGACATCAAAGCGTTGGCCACCCTGCTCTGGGCCAAGGTCAGAACCAAAAGCAATTTTATAGGCGGACGCTGCAATCAAAAAAAACCGGCGACTGATCCCCAAACCGGCAGGATTCTCTCCAAACAATGTTTTGACACCAATCCGGGCACATGGCATCTCGCCATAGTCAATCAAATAGGTGCCTCACAGCGCAGTATGGTGTTGGATGCCACCTATGATTACGAGGTGTGGAATCAGCCTCTTGTCTCCTACAAATACCGGTATTTCAATCCTCAAAGAATGGTTTACTCCCGTTCATTGCCTGAAGCCGCCGTTCTCAAGACCAGCTTTAATAATGATCGATTTATCAAGTATCGCAATCCTGAGACGGATAGTATTGTGGGCATTGCGATGGATGCTTCCTATATAGTAGAGACCCAGCCCCGACACAGCTCCACGGACAGCGCAGGGAACGACAAAGTGCAAACCGTGCGCTATTACTATGATCTTGAGCTTGATTTGGCTGGTAACATCATCGGCGGCGAATGGTACCAGAACGCCCACCCGGACTTTTTATGGACACCGGTGAAGGAAAGCAGAGCTTTAACCTATTGGGAAAACCGATATGGTCTCTCTGGAGATTGGCGCAGCGAAGAATCGCTTGAAGATCAATGGAAGCAGGTTGCCTCAATGACATCAGGATACCTGAAAGCACCGTTGACAGGGATTGTCGAGCGGCTGATAGAGTTTTCCAATACGTAAATACGTAAACTGAACGTTCGCTGGGGCGAAGACGTTTTCGCCCTTCCTTCTCACCCCGACCAGCCCGGTTGAGTTATGATTAAATTCAGGCACAGGTGCCGAAAGATGTCAAAGCGGAATGACCACCACGCTGTCGTTATAGGCATTGATGATTACCCGGTCAGCGGCTTAGCTCCGCTCAAAGGGCCGGTCAATGATGCTGAAGATTTTTATGTCTGGCTCCGTGATCCCAAAGGTGGCGATCTGCAAAAAGAAAATATTCATTGCATCATCTCCAAGAATTTCAGCACGGAAAGCGCACAGCCTGTCCCCAATCAGGTGGAGGCTTTATTTGAACCTTTTATCACAGAAGGAGTACAGGGTAGGTACGGAGAACGGCTCTACATTTTTGCCGCCGGTCATGGGTTCGGTGATCCGGGGGACATGGGGCAGACTGCGCTGTATGCCGCCAATGCTCGGAAGATGTTCCCGTGGCATATCGCAATCACAAATTATGTTGATTGGTTGAGACGACATGCGGTATTTGATGAGCTTGTGCTGATTATGGATTGTTGCCGCACAGTGAATACATATCATACGATTAGGGAACCGCAGTATCCAACCTCAAAAGGACGCTCGGCAGCGGATCAGGTGCGTTATTTTTCAGCCTTCGCTGTCGGCAGAGGCCGGGTGGCCAGAGAAAGGCGATTTGAAGACGGCAGAGATTCCGGCATCTTCACCAGATCCCTGCTCAATGCCTTGAAGACCGCCAGACCGAGACAGGGCAGAATTACCGGTCAAGTGCTGAAGGATCATATCCATAACAGTATGGATAAGTTTGCCGGCAAGGCACGGATTGATCCCCCGGAGATCAAGCTGGATTCCAATCGGGACATCACCTTTCTCTATCGCAGGGCGGCGGAAGCCGTTTCCGTCACGGTTATTTTAGAACCGTACAGCGGTGAAGAAACCTTATTGCTTTCTGATGGCACTTTTAAGGAGATCAGGCGGGAAAAGGCGAAGGCCGCTACCGTGATCTTAGACTTGGAACCGGGACTTTATAAAATTGCGGTCAGCAATACAGGCCGTCAGGAAATATTTGAGGTGCCGAATAATGAACGGATCACAATCTAAAGACCGGATCAGGCTGACCGTCAAAGCGGCTGATATGATGACAGAAATTTTCCTGGTAGATAGTCAATTCCAGCGGCTTGCCAGCAATGTCGGTCAGTTGGAAACGCAGGTGAAGCCGGGCATTTACAAGGCCCGGTTCCGTTCCGGCCAGAGCCAGAAGGATCAATTGATTGAGGTGAAGGCGGGTGTCGGTTCCATGGTGTTTGACGGCACGGCTGTGGAATTTTCCTCTCCGGTTCCTCTTGCCCAAACCATGAACACAAGCCATCAGGATGTTGCCGTACAATTTTCTCGGACGGTCAGCCTGCAACAGGGAAGCGGCAGTCAGCTTTACCTGTTTATCAGGAATCCGGCGGAATCCACCACCAGCCCTTGGCTCGGAGTATCTCTGCACGATATTGAGGGCAATCTACTTGCTGCACCGAATCAGGGGGAATGTGACAGCGGTAATGGATTTTTTGCCCTGAACCTTGAGGTCAATCCGGGCACCTACCGTTTGCGGGTTGAAGAAGAACCAGGAGAGGTCTACGAGATGTTTGTTGTCACTGTGGCGGGCTGGCAGACTCAGGTTTTCGCTGTGGCCGAGGAGGCTTGGCTACCCGGTGTTGATGCCTGCCGAGCTGCCCTGCCCACAGCATCGGTATTGATGGCGAAAAAAGGGAAAGGATTTGACCCGGCGGATAGCACTGCCCGCCAAACTGAGTTGCTCCGTCTCGGCTTAATGAATGGTCGTGAGGTGCTCACTGAGGCCGCAGTGCGTGCTATGCTCGAGGAACAATCCCTGAATCCCATGCTGGCAATTTTCGCCGCCCATTTTTTAATGCGACAGTATCCCGCCGCCGCTGTTTTGACCACGGAACTGCTCAAAAAGCTAAACCAAAACGTCATCGCTCATCCCGATCTTCAGGCCCTCATGCTCCAGCAGGAGCCCGGAGTCCGGCCCGCTTTCCCCGATCCGCCTATGCTGCATTCCAGCTGGCAATGTATTGATCAGGCGGTCGAACGGAGAAAGGCGATTGTGCCGCCCGGTTCACTGACAGATCAAATCAGCAATGGTTTAACCAAAACATCTCTTTGGCTTATGCATCGTTTAGACACGCAACAAAACGAAACAAAATAAAGAAAACAAGAAAGAATTAAGAATTGTGATCGGCTTACTCAAAAAATCAGGAGGAGAAAATCATGTCTACGGAACAGCAAGAACAGCAGGAACAAGAAGAACAGCAGGAAGAAATCAGTAGGGATTTGCAGGAATTTGAGGAAAACCCGGTAAGGTTCATGAACCGCCTGCCGCTTAAATATGACGGGGAAGAGCTGGATACTTCCGGGGAGAGCATGTTTGATCAAGCCAGCATCGAAAAAAATGAGCATGTCGAGGCCCGTGATGAGCTACGTCAACAGGTGACCAGTAAGGATGAAGTCGCTGTGGGACGGGCCGCTTTCGCCCAGAATGATCAGGCGGACGGCTTTGTCGATTCATTCCGTTATTCAGGTCTGCGTAGCATGGAGGACAACAATCTCAGGAGGGCCCAGCTAGAGGTGGCACCTTGGTCGGATTATTACTGGGCGTTCTACTTAGGAAGCCTCGGCCAACGCTATGCTGACCGATATTTTCCGAAATCCAGCAACTGGAAAGAAAACTACGATTACATCCAGCGCAATCCAGCTGCAAAAATTTTAGCGGGCGGCGATAAAAATGCGATAAATCAACTTTCCCCCTCAGAAAAATACGACATCCTGATTGGCGATACAGACTATTCCTTAACCCGTAAAATGTGGGAACAAGGAAGAAGGCAGTATGTCAGACGGGGGGTTGTGGAACCTTGGATGGGACTCTGTCACGGTTGGGCTCCGGCCGCTTACATGTTGCCTCGACCAACCGGTACGGCGACCGTGCTAGCGGCGGACGGCAGAACATACCTCACCTTTTATCCTTCTGATATCAAAGCCCTTGCCACCTTGCTCTGGGCCAAGACGAAGAACAGAAATCGGTTTGTCGGCGGACGTTGCAATGACAAGAACCCGGCTCAGGACCCGCAAACCGGTCGTATTCTTTCCCAAATATGTTTTGACACCAATCCGGGGACATGGCATCTGGCGATAGTGAACCAGATCGGTGTTGCCCGGCGCAGCATGGTGATGGATGCGACCTACGATTATCAGGTCTGGAATCAGCCTGTGGTATCGTACAGCTACAGATATTTCAATCCGAGAACCATGTATCATACAGATTCGTTGTCCGCTGCGACCATCTCGATCAATGATTTTTCCAATGATAAATTCCGCAAATATCGCAGTAATGATACAGACACGGTTGTTGGTATTGAAATGCGGGTCTCCTATACTGTTGAAACTACGCCTAAGCATTCTTCAACGGACTATTCGGCGAATGATCAGGTGAAAACAGTGCGCTATTTATATGATCTTGAGATTGATTTCGCTGGCAATATTATCGGCGGTGAATGGTATCAGAACGCCCATCCTGATTTCCTCTGGACTCCTGAGCAGGGAACCAGGGCTGTGACCGATGCGGAAAAACGATCTCCTCTGAGCGGGAGATGGGACAGTGGCCAGCCCATGCCCCAACAATGGCGGCGGCTTGCCTCTATGGCGGCTGAATATCAAGAGGCTCCCTTGGCCGCTATCGTGGAACAGATGATCGGCTTTTCAAAGAGTTGACAAACCTTAAGCCCGCTGTTTCTTTGAACAGCGGGCATCATTTTAAAAAAATTTAATTTATTCAATTTGGTTACCACATAATGTCCAAAGAAATCCCTTTAAATGAACGAATTATTTTCGCCTTAGATGTCACTTCCCACGAAGAGGCCATGGCCTTGGTGGAACAATTAGACGCTGACATCAAATTTTTCAAGGTAGGCTTGCAACTCTTTCTATCGAGCTGGTTCAAGACGATTGACGCTATCATTGCTCGCGGCAACAAGGTCATGGTGGATCTCAAGTTTTTTGATATCCCGGAGACGGTCAAGCTCGCTGTTGATCAACTGAAAAATAGAGGGGTCTCCTTCGCCACAGTACACGGTAATGATCCGATCCTCCGGGCGGCGGTGCAGGACAAGGACAGCGCCCTGAAAATTCTCGCAGTCACCGTGCTCACCAGCTTTGACGAGGAAGATATGCGGGAAATGGGCATGACTGGGAGCATCAGAGATCTTGTTCTGCTGCGTTCCCGGAAGATCGGCTGCGACGGGGTTGTTTCTTCCGCCTTAGAAGCAGAGCCGCTCCGCAAGGACTTGGGAAAGAATTTCCTGATTGTCACGCCGGGGATCAGGCCGGGAGCCAATGTGGATGATGGCTCAGATGACCAGAAACGCATAGCCACAGCGAAACAGGCCATCATCAATGGTGCGGATCATGTGGTCATTGGCAGGCCAATTCGTGACAGCAAAGACCCCATCGCCTTAATCCGGGATCTGCAACGGGAGATAGCTGAAGGGCTGGCGGAGCTGTAAATTAGGTAACATGGGGCAACATTGCCACAATTGCCAAGAAGCCCAAGAGGCGACCTCAGACTAATGGCACGACCTTAAGCGGAGGACCATAGGATTTACACCGCTTGTCTTCTTGGTACTGTCAAACGAGGATACGCCTTTGGACGACG
>RCNA010000015.1_pt1 | contig 20948 bp, 13 predicted proteins | sample 2041331 | NCBI WGS metagenome assembly RCNA01 (sample SAMN09708233, study PRJNA481090) | Marine sediment metagenome, whole genome shotgun sequencing project. | reverse complement strand
TCACTTATAACCGCCCTCCGCTTCCTGAAGAAAGGACAATGTAATGGTGAAATATATCTGTACAAAGTGTTACGAAGTCAATAAACCGATCAATATAATCGGCGGTAGCACCATAATTGAAATTTTTCTCTTCTTAACGGTACTGTTTTCATCAGTGATTCTCCCTCTGCTCATTATAACTTTACCCGTTTTCCTTATTTACAAGCACAATCGACATCGGGGCGACAAAAAAAATTGTTGTCCTGTGTGCAAGACACAGACAATGGTGCCAGTTGACAGCCGAAGAGGGGAGATGTTGATTGCAGAACAGGACAGGGCTTCTCCGCAAGTCAAATCAGAACCTGTAAAGAGCCGGCCAAAACCCAAAAAGCCTCAAGAGCAAGCAAAGAAAAATTGGCTTGCAATAGGGAAAAAACGTATTGAAGCAAAGGAATATAAGGAAGCTGTTAGCGCTCTCAACAATGCGCTTAAAACAGACTTGAATAACAAAAAGACCTATTATCTCAGGGCTTTTGCCTATTCCAAGATAGCTGATAGACAAAAAGCCCTTGAAGATATAAAGACCGCCGCAAAACTTGGACACCCCAAAGCCATTGAGTATTTGCAAAAGAACGCAGCTTGATAACTCTGTCTATGCGGAACAGAGCCACCCAGCACGGGACACGGCTTTTTAGCCGCCCGAACAGCACTGGAATCCAAGTTGTAAAATCGGTTCAGTTGCCGGAGATAGTGCTGTGGAATAAAAAAAGGGAGTCAAGCGATTCCGCCTAACTCCCTAATATATCTGGTGCGCCAAGCAGGATTCGAACCTGCGACCTACGGCTTAGAAGGCCGTCTTGTATCTTTTCCCTACTTTTACCGATTATTACATAACCATACGTAACAGCGTTGCTTTCAAGCATCTTTCTTTCTCTTGACTTACCACGAATTACTTGTATATTTAGATTGGGTGTGGGGAATAGTGTGGGGAATACAGATACTGTGGGGAACGAATTATGGCAAGCATGAAACGGCACAAAACAAAATACGCCGGGGTGTTTTATATTCAAGGAACAGCCGCCAAAGGAAACCGACCGGAAAAAATATATTACATCCGTTACAGGAAGGCCGGAAAACTTGTTGAGGAAAAAGCGGGTCGGCAATATCAAGATGACATGACACCCGCCAGAGCTGCCGGTATTCGTGCCGAGAGGATAGAAGGGAAAGGGAAGAGCAACAGGGATGAACGGAAAGCGGCGGAAGCTGTAAAGCATCGCTGGACGGTCGGCAGATTATGGGAAGCATACCGGGAGCAGTTGCCCGACAACCGGGCCACCCGCACCGATTCCGGCAGATATGAGAATCATCTGAAAAAGCCCTTCGGCAATAAGGAACCGAAAGATATTGTCAAGATGGACACCGACCGAATACGGATCAACCTTTTAAAAACTCATTCACCGCAGACGGTCAAGCATGTTTTGGTGTTGCTGAAAAGGATAATCAATTTCGGGTACGGGCAAGGCTGGATTGCTCCCCTGCATTTCAATATAACCATTCCTTCCGTTGACAACATCAAGACTGAAGACCTGACCCCGGAGCAGTTGCAGAGCCTCTTTGATGTCCTTGATTCCACCCACCGCACCACAGCGGCCAATATGATGAAGCTGGTTCTTTATTCCGGTTTACGGCGGGGTGAAATGTTCAAGCTGCAATGGGATGATATAGATTTTGAGCGGGGTTTTATTCATATTCGGGAACCCAAAGGCGGCAAGAGTCAGAAAATTCCGTTAAACAACAGTGCAAGAGGGTTGTTGCAGTCCGTCCCGAAGCAGTCCAGCGAATATATTTTCCCGGCCAGAGGGGGCGGGCCACGCAAGGACATTTCCAAGGACGTGAGGGCCATTAAAGAAGCTGCCGGACTTCCGGCTGACTTCCGCCCGCTCCACGGGTTGCGGCATGTGTACGCCACCATGCTTGCCAACAGCGGCAAGGTGGATATGTTCACTCTGCAAAAGCTGATGACTCATAAAAGCCCGCAGATGACCCAACGTTACGCCCATTATCGGGATGAGTCCATGCAGCGGGCCGCTGATGAGGTCGGCGGGATCTTGGAGGATGCGCTTTCAGTGCGGAGTGAAGATAAGGCGGCGGTTAGCTGATGAATTTTCCAAGAGAGGCTATTTTAAAAAACGTAATTTATGGGGGTATAACCTTTGAAAGTACCGCAAATGATTTTTTCAGGGGAAGCAAATGGTAAATTTTTTTCAAGGCCTCTCGGTAGATGTGGCTGTATTGGATTCGCCGAGTTCTCCCAACGGGAAAAGGAGATACTGCAAGAAAATATGTGTCAATTCGATAGCAAGGACGTTAAAAAGCTCATTGACTCCTTAACCTCTCTTTGTCGAGAAAAAATTTACATTCAAGAATTCTCAAAAATTAGTGACAAAAAAAATATCCTCAAATCAATGGTGGCCAACTTTAAAAAAACATTACGTCAACTTGATCAGTTGGAGTCAGGTGTTTATAGTAGATATTTGCAAATATCCGACAAGGTGGGAAATTGCCCTATCCTGCCGTCAATTAATAGTGAATGGTCTACTACTTTTTTGTCTGCAACGAAAAAATCGAAAGAGGCGAGAAAAGCTCTTCGTGACTTGATCGAAATACTTGAAAAGCAATTAGTTGAATGGACAGGGTCAGCGGGGCGACCTCCAGCGGACAAAACAGAATTTGCTTTTCAAATTGGTATCCGTTTCCTTGAGCACTTACATACAATGCCTACCACTTATCAGGATGGCCCATTTTTCAAGACTGTTCAGGTCGCTCTCAGTGCTCTTGACCTGCCGTGCAAAGACCCTTCCAAAATGGTCAACCATGCGGTAAGACGAATAAAAAACGGAGATAAATAACCCTGCCGGAGCACCTTTTTTTCTTTAGGTGACAAAACCTCCTTAAACTAATTCAGTTTCGTCTCTTACTGTTTTACCGTTATTGCTTTATTTTTACCCGTAAGCTCATGTGAGTTTTACGGGTTTTTTATTTTTAACACTCAGCAAAAGGTAAACAATGACAGTACCAAGATGGATTGCAGAAAAAGAAGTGGCAGATATGACCGGGCGGGCGGTGCAAACTTTACGGAACGACCGTTGCAAATGCAAGGGGATTCCCTATTCCAAGATAGGTGCATCCATTCGTTACAAGGTGGAGGATGTAGTTTCCTTCATGGATGGACACCGGATCATTCCGAAGCTGGAGGCCGGGACATGAAGCGAAAAGCACAATGGCCGCATGATCCGGGGCGGGATCATCGGCCAAATAAGCACGTTTCGAGGCTGTCAAGCTGGCAGGCGGTCGCCCTTGAGAAGGGGCGTTGATTAACAAAACGGAGAAAACGAAATGATAGGAATAAAAAATACAGCCAAGAGTATGAAATACAACTCCGATCAATTTGCGGAAGGAGTGAGATTTAATCACTATGGGAACGATAAAGAAAAAGTATGAAACTGTTAAAATAAACGAGTCGTTAAGCCTTGAAGAATTAGCAAGTGATATTATTCCAGAGGTCAAGCAAAGCCAATATTGGAACGAGAAATCAAAAGATACAGGGGATTATTTACAAAATTTAACCTGTCCTGATTGCGGGTTGCCGAACGCCTTCCTTTATAAGAGCGGCCCGTGGGCTGTCATCTGCAATAAAATTAACAGTTGCGGCTCTAAAACCGGAACGGCAAAGCTGTTTGGTCTATATGAAAAAATATCTGTCAAATACCCGCCTACCAAGCAAGACCCTAACCGACCGGCTAAGGTTTATATGCTATCCCGTGGCATTCCTGAGAATCTGATAGATCAAGCCCGCCCAGAATACATTGAGCGCACCCGTGCGGGAGAAGGTGGCGGAGTATTTTTTAGTGTTGGTGATGTAAAATCAGGAAGACTTTTTAATCCCAAAGGCGGAAAAGGTAAAACCCATACTACCGGCAAATTGAACGGCCAATTCTGGCGGCTTCCGAATGAAAGCTATGATCCCGCAAAGCCTTTATACCTCTGCGAAGGGATACTTGACGCTCTTTCTTTTTTCGCTATGGGGTGTCAAGCTGTGGCCCTTGTTGCCGCAGCCACCAAGCCGGAAAAATTCAATCTGGACAAACTGCGAAACCTTGGAAACGAAATTATTTCCGCCTTTGACAACGATGAAGCCGGAGCCGTATATACTAAGAATTGGCAGATATATCTGAAAGAAAAAGAAGTTTCCTTCTCCTGTATCATGCCGAAAAAAGGTGATTGGAATAACCTTTTGCGTAATGCAGGAACTTCGGCAAAGGCCGCTGAACGCTTCAAAAGTGAATATAAAGCATATGAGACGCAGGCCCGTCTGATGACCGCTGAGACAACTGCTGAATACGCTAAAGTGTACTACGAATATCATAAAAAACAGGTGGGACTGTTTAATTTCAAGAGGTGCATGTATTACGGATCAGTCAAAAATGAACCAGGTGACAAACTGGACATCAAAAACCCCTATATGGTTGGAAACTTTACAGTAATAGCTACACATTACGGGCTTTCCACAGGAGAAATACCTGTATATGTTTATTACCTGAAGGTTACGCCGAGGGTTGGTCGGCCCGTTTACACTATGGCGAAAGGAACAGATTTGAAAAGCCCCGACACCCTTAAAACGTTCTTTCTTTGCAGTTCTAAAACGCATTGGACGGGCGGGGCCATAGAGTCGAAAATTTTAACAAACAGGCTCTCAGACGCATCTGTTCCGACAGTGAGGCAGGCAAAAAGGATGGGCCATGACCATCAATCAGGCTTTAGAGTTTATAAATATTTTGCTGTCTCTCCTGTTGGAAAGATCATAATGCCGGAGAAGGAAGGGTACTTTAAAATAAATAACACTGAGTATATAAAGTCTTTTGGCAACAAAGCGATAAATCCTTTTGTCGATGACGGCAGCCCCTTAGACCCGCAACTGATACCGAAGGCTCTAAAGCTCATTTATGGAGCATGGGCTGAACGTGGACTCGTTGCCGTCGCCTTTGTCGTCGCTTCCGCATTTGTGAACGATATTAAACCGAAACTGACATTTTTCCCTTTTCTCTCTCTATACGGTGACAGGTCAACAGGGAAATCCGTATTAATGACCGCTCTCAATGCGATTCAGGGCATGAACGAAGAAGGATTACCCCTCAATGGGGTAAATACACAGAAAGGACAAGTAAGGGTTATTTCTCAAGTGTCAGGCATGATGAAAGGCATGGTGGAGGGGAATAATCAAAAGAAAATGAGCTTTGACGCTGAATCAATCCTCCCGCTCTTCAATCACGGCCACCCGCTACAGGTCAGGGCAAAGTTCACCAACGATAACCAAGAAGAAGAATTACCATTTTACGGGACGCTGGCCTTTTCTCAAAACGTCGAGCAATTCCAAACACCGGCTGCGAAAAGCCGGGTGATCAGTATTGAATTCAGAGAAGAGCAGTTGAACAAAGAGACGAAGGCGGCGCATGATGAATTGGCATCGTTGTCTATTGAGGAGCTGTCAGGCTTTATGGCTCAAGTTCTTGCGGAAAGAGAGCATTTTGAAAAAGGATGGAAGGAGGAATATAACAACTGTTTGAAAATCCTGCACAGTACGGTGTCTGACAGTCGGATAAGACAGAATCACGCTTTAATATTGGCCTTTTATTATCTGCTTTGTAATAAATTCTTCTGTAAAGAAACCGGACATGATGAGATTGATATATCCGATTATGTGGCGGAGCTTGGAGCGGCGAAAATAAAAGCGTGTAGAGAATACAAGACAACAACGGCTGACCACCTTCTTGAAATGTTGCAGGAGTTGCCGGAATCAGTAAGAATAAATGGTGAGTATGTGCAAAAAATCACATTCTGTCACGTCAAGGACGGCCTGCTGTGGATTCATAGAACAAAGTCTGTTCAGGCGGTAAAGCAACAGGGGCATACCCTGCCGAGTGATTCGGTTGTCTTCAAGTCAATGGAAGCTCACCCGGCTTGTGTGGAAAAATCAAAGAAACATAGATTTCCAAAAACAAGCGGGTCATTATGCGGGGCCGCTTTTAAACTCTCTCAGCTGTCGCCCTCATTGGCTGAGATGACGGAACACACGGAACTTGATGGAACATAAACGGAACATGTATATAATATAATAATATTAGTTATTTATTTATATATAGAGAGAGAATGTTCCGCTGTTCCGTTACTTTCTTCTTCAAAAGTTCATTTTCAAATCATGTTGATTTCGCAACGTCGTCGAATCGGTTGCGCAAATAGACGAACATATGGAACATACGGAACATGACCGCTTAACGACATAAAACTGTTACAGTTTTCCCGTTTAGTCCAGCGGAACATCTACGGAACATGTGCGGAACACGCCCCGAAATAAGGATAATGAAATGTTTGATTCAGCAAGGATGGCGGCGGAGGCGGAAGCCAAGGCAATGATAGACAGACAGCTTTCTCTCTCTGAAGAAAAAGAGTTCCTTCCGATGACGCAGGACGGTTCCGCATCATATGAACTTGTCGGTCTGTTTGGTTCAAAAACTTCGGTGACGGAAGAACGAACAGCTGTGGAAGTGTGCAAAGTCCCCCTTGTTCCAGAGGTCAGGCGACCGCTAAAGGAAGGGAAATACAGCTCCCCACAGCTTGACGATCAGGGCAGAATACGCATACCCGGAGACTGTGATCCGAAATATCGGTGGTGGCAGGGCGGGCAGTCGCCCTTTGAAACTCTGTTGGAGCTGGGAGCGTCGGACAAAGAGATTGAGGCGCATATAGGGCCGATCAGCACCCCGGAGGATTGGCGGAAGTGGCGGCGTATCAAGAATACAGCGTGGAGAGAGCGAATATGAACGATAAAAAGACAGCGGGTAAAGGTCGCCCCACCGATTACGACCCGAAATATAATGCTCTGGTAAAGCGATTGTACATCATGGGAGCGATTGACAAAGAGGTGATTGAATCGTTAGATGTGGCAAGGTCAACCTTCTATCTCTGGAAGCAGGAGCACAAAAAATTTGCCGAGGCTATACGGGAGGGAAAGGACTTTTTCGACAACAACAGTATAGAAGAGAGCCTGAAGACTAAGGCGACGGGCTTCTATGTCCTTGAAGAGGTCACTGTGGAAGAGGATGCAGAGGGCAGCGTGTTGAAGACGGTCACCAAACAGAAGCAGATGCCGCCCGACACCGCCGCCATTAGATACTGGCTCAACAACCGCAATCCTGAAAGGTGGAGAGATAAACCGGAGCCTGACAACAATAACAGCCCTGACCTTGATGCTGAACGCCAAAGGTTACTTGATCAAGCCGGAGAGCAACGCAAAGAGGCGGAAGAACTGCTTGCGTTGCTGGACGGTGGGGACTTGGCAGAGGAATGATATTTATTATCAAGGATCAAAGGTCAACGGGATATTGCGCAACAGCCGATATATTTCAATCTCTCTATGGTATTTTCCTGACTCTTTAAAAGGAATAATCATTATTGCGTAGCGTTTTCCCGACACCTGCCGAGAAGGTCAAGGCATTAAGGAACAGGTGGGCTGTTGGCGGGATTGGTATTTTTCGGACTCCTGAAGCCACCGAACCAGCAGACCGGATATTTTCCGACTAATAAACAGATACACAGGGCTGCATGACCGACTCGCAAGTAAAACGGGATTCGATTCCCTGTCTCCCTCGTTTTACCTACCTGGCAATGATCCCTCAGCACTTTTCTTGTAATACAGCATGGGTGGATTTTTCAAGAACACTGCGTTTTCCTGTTTACTTTTGAAATTCATCGTGGTTAACAGTGAATTGATCCGTCACAGTGTTAGCGTTTAAATATCAGCGATATCTTAGGGTAAAAATGAAATATTTCGATCAATTGCGTGTTTACATGAAAAGATTGATAGACAGCATGAACAATTTGTATGGATTATGTTCTTTGCTGATTGTCATTGTTCTTTTCTTTATCCCCAATATTGAAAGTTATCGGACAGACATTATACCTCTTCTGCTCGTAATTATTTTCTTTTTTGCCGGATTCAATGTGTGGAAGAAAGATAGACGCACTGAAGCGAAATTGAAAATAACAAAATCAGAGCCCGAATGGAATATCATCATCTATAATGCTCATTCAATACAAATGGTTCGGATGTCATTTCAAGTAACTCTGTGCAACAATTCACCCGAAGAACCTTTCTTTATAGAACAACCAGAGCTTAATAAAATAAAAATAGACACTCAAATGTTTGAGGAAGAAATAGATGAATATAAAATATCTACACATTCGGATAAAAAAGTTGTTTTTCCTTACAAAATTCCTCAGAATGATATCGTTTATTTAAATTTCATATTGGAATTTAACGCTATACCTACAGAAGAAGCGAATTTATTGATTGATAAATTGCTAATTTTAAGTGGATACTCTCTTAATTTTAATATTAAATACAGGAATATTTCATCTGTAGATGAATACGATTTGAAAATATCAGGAAGTCTTGATCAGATTGCACAAAACATGCTCAAAAACTGGGAGGTCAGCAATAATACTGATTTTGCTAATCATTATAGGAAATTAAAATACGAATCTAATGAAATGTCCAAAATGTAGATATGAAAGAACACCCGAAGATGACAAGGTTACCCAACAAACAGAGTGTCCTGCTTGTGGCATTATCTATACAAGGTATATTCAACTTATTGAGAAAAAAAGGAAAACTGCTGAAGCCGCTAAAAAGGCGGCTAAAACACGCACACTAAAAGGAAGAATCGGACAAATATATCTCAATGAAAACGGTGTTGAATTGACTAAAAATGGTAACGAAGAGCCGAGAAGGTTCACTTTTTCACAAATCAAAGATATTCAGTTTGAAAAATGTTCAGGTGCAATCAGTGGCTTTTTGCGAATACAAGATATTGACACCCCCGCATATAAAGGAGGGGTTTTTAAAGCGACATATGATGATAACGCCATTGTTTTTGGAACTGCAAACCCAAAGGCTCTTTTTTCCTCTTCTATTTGCGATGAGATAAACAAAGAGTGGAGTGAGTTGAGGAATTCAATATTAGTCAAGATTGGTAAAAAACCAATAGAGTTCGCAGATAAAGATACAGCTTCTGACAGAGATGAAAAAGCAAAATTCAACTATAAGTATGCTGGGATAGCGGCTCTGCTTATTTTTATAGCTGTTGTTTTCATCTCTATTCGTGAAAAGAACTCAGCAAGTTATCGGATAGCGAGAAGTACCCCCTCTATAACAGATAAAAAAGAAACAATTCCCGTGTCGAGTTCGTCATATGATCCAAAATGTACCGAAGGTAAAAAGTGGAAGTATGTGATCAATAATGCTTACAGAACAGCAGATGAATATGCAACATCAAGAAATCCCTCATCAACATTTATATCCGTTCAAAGAAATTATCAGTTTATTGAACAATTCGGAGGGGAATTTCAGGGTAAGCACCTCCTTATGATTACAAACGAACACGGTGGAAATGTCAGTTTTGCTATTTTGCTCCCCATGTTTGATGTAAATATGTCCTCAGAAGGACTAAATGATGAAGGGTATCTTTGGAGGGTTGTTAGTGCAAAATTGAATGGACGCTCATATTGATTTAATTTTGGATGAATCTGCCCTCCGCATGTGTTCCGGCCCGGACAAAAATCACCAAACCATGCCTGTCGCTGTCGTCAAGCCGGTAAATCAGCAGAAAGTCCCCGCCGATGTGACATTCACGGTATCCGTCCCTTTCTTTTCTTCACGGCCTGAGTTTTGATACCCGCCGCTTAAATAATCCGCTGAAAGACTGCTCAACGCATTTGCGGAAAGCGGCTATCTTTCTACTTGCGAGTTCTGCGCAATCTCACCTTTCTTTGAGTGTCAACCTGATACCTCATTTCCTGCAAAACAACTTTTGGTATACATGAAGCCAAGGCGTGATATATCAGAAGCGTTTTTTCAGGGAGTTACTGAAGGAGATTTATCGACGGGCATTACTCCCCACAGGAAACGAAAACAAGACAAAGTGTGGGGAATACGGTGGGGAATAAAAAACAGGGAGTTAAGCTATTTCGCCTAACTCCCTGATATATATGGTGCGCCAAGCAGGATTCGAACCTGCGACCTACGGCTTAGAAGGCCGTTGCTCTATCCGGCTGAGCTATTGGCGCAATTGGATAAGTCTCAATTTATTTCACCTATTATACAGTGAAACATCGAATAAATCAACTCTCATTTCGAGTGGCGTTTTCACAAAATTTACACGCCTCATCCTGCTCCCATACAGGGCCGGTAGCGGTATCGTGAACAATGATTCCCTTTTGCAAAAGATCTGTCCGCGCTTTATCTGCGGCAAGCCAGTCTCGGCGGCACCGCGCTTCTTCCCGTTGTTCTATTAGACGATTGATTTCTGGGGCTAGGACGCATTGCTCCAAACGCAGAAAACCAAGCACCCTGTTCATCCTGCGCAGGGTGCCGAAAATACTGTTTTTTTGTTCCAAATCAAGGGTGCCCGCATATAAAATTGGATTCACTTTTTTGATGAATTCAAACAACGCCCCGATAGCTCCGGAAATATTCAAATCATCATCCAAAGCTGTGATAAATTGCTCCTCCAGCACAACGATGAGCGCATTGATAACCGGATGCGGCAGGCCTGGGTGCAGACAGAGCAGTTTACGGGTGAATTCATCAATACGTTTCAAAGCCTTGCGGATGGCATCCAATTTTTTAAAGGTAAACTGCAACGATTTACGATAATGCACGCCAAGAAGCATGAAACGAATTTCCCGCCCGGTATACCCCTTATCCAGCACATCCTGAAGCGTCACCACGTTACCCGACTCCACAGACATTTTTTTTCCGTTTTTTAACAACGTGCCCGAATGGAGCCAATAATTAGCCAGCGGTTTATTGGTCAACGCCTCAGCGATGGCAATCTCATTTTCGTGATGGGGAAACAACAATTCCTGACCGCCTGTATGAATATCTATGGTTTCACCAAGATATTTCGTGGACATCGCAGTGCATTCAATATGCCAGCCCGGACGAATGTTGCCCCAATCCGTTTCAAAAAATATTCCCTTTTTCAGCTCACCGAGGGTGGATCGTTTGAGCAGGGTAAAGTCCCGTGGATTCCCTTTTTCATAATTATCCAGATCAACCGTACGGCCCACTTGAATTTTACTCAGATCAACACCGGAAAGTTGGCCGTATTTTTTAAATTTTGAAATGTCAAAATAGACGGAACCGTGTTTTTCATAGGCATAACCCTTATGAATCAATGCATGAGCGATTTCTATCATGTCGCCGACATGCTCCGAAGCTCTGGGGTAGCCAGAAAAATCGTTCATACCGAGGGTGCTCATCGCCTCGCGAAACAGAGAAACATAACGGCCAGTGAACTCGTCCAAAGGCTCACCGCTTTTCTCAGCACCCTGGATCGTGTTGTCATCAAGATCGGTAAAATTCATAAAGGATTCTACTTCAAAACCCTTGAATTGCAGGTGACGGATCATTAAATCAGCAACAACTAGACGACGGCTGTGAGAGAGATTAGGCACTTCAAAAGCCGTGGGGCCGCAGGCGTAAAAGGTGATTTTCTTACTGTGTATCGGTTTGAAAATCTCTTTTTTTCGACTTATGGTGTTGTACAGGCGCAGTTGTTGTTTTTTGATACCTTGTTGTTCTTTACGGATAAACAGCGGGGTGCTCAGATAACGCTCTCCTCCGTCCGGGAATATGGTGACGATATACCGGTCTTTGTTGTTCTCGGCCCGCTCCATGGCCGCGAACATAGCCGCCCCAGAACTCATACCGACAAAAATGCCTTCTTTGCGGGCTAGCAGACGGGCGGTGCGAAAAGCATCTTCATCAGCGACGTTGACAATCTCGTGCGGTAAAGACTTATCAAAAATTTCAGGCCGATAAGACTCTTTCATATTCTTCAGTCCCTGAATCTTATGCCCGTAATAAGGTTCCACAGCGATAACCCGCACCGAGGGATGATGCTCCCGGAACCAGACGGACAGGCCCATCGCCGTGCCGGAAGTGCCCAAAGTGGTGATGACATCCGTGACTTTACCGTCAGTCTGCCGCCAAATTTCCGGCCCGGTACTTTTGCAATGAGCCTGCCAGTTAGCCGGATTATTGAATTGATCGGTGAGGAAATAACGTTCAGGGTGTTCACGGGCGATGGCATAGGCCTTCTCAATCGCACCGTCTGTGGATCTCTTTGCAGGGGTGAGAAGGATCTCCGCACCGTAGGCCAGCATGATCTGCCGTCGTTCTATACTGGCTGATTCCGGCATAATCAATCGACAACGATATCCCTTGGCCGCGCAGACCATAGCTAGCCCAATGCCGGTGTTGCCACTGGTGGCCTCAAGGACAATCTTATCCGGGGTTAGCTCTCCGCTTTGTTCACCGACCTCAATCATATTCAGGGCGGGTCTGTCCTTGACTGATCCTCCGGGATTCATGCTTTCAAGCTTGGCATGAATTTTGCCCGCGCCGGAAGTGCTCATGCTTTGCAAAAAAACAATCGGGGTGTCGCCGATCAGGTCAAGAAGATTCATGGGGCCTTTTTTATAAAATGATAATGAGTTAAGACTTCTTACAGAGTTTTTTTGTTTTCCACTGTTTCAGGCTCGAATTCAGACTTGAATAACTTCGAGAAAGGCTTCAGATTTCGGCCCACAGCCGCCAACATTCGATGCTTGGCCTGCTGATAGCCGACCAAGGCCTGCACCAAACCCCCGTAAGTGGCTGTCAGATCCCGCTGCGCCTCATTGAGCCGTACTAAAGAGGCGAATCCCGCCTCGTATTCATCTTGCGCCTGCGTTCTATTTTTTTCCACCAAATCGACGGTTTTTCGTTGAAGGCTCACCTGTTTGCGGGCTGCGGCAAGTTGAGCTATATCCTGTCGGACTTCCGCCGCAATATTGTTGCGCAACTGAGCATGACTATGGACCGCCTCCCTTTTCGCCTGCCGGGCCTCAAGAACAGCCGCATCAACAGCCCCCCCGGAATATAGATTCCAGCTGGCGCTCAAGGCGATTGAACCGTTGAAATCCTCCTCCGTGGGAATCAGTCCATCCTGATTATTGCCCCCTACCTGCCCGATGAGCCGCACCTTGGGCCAGTCACCCGATTTTGCCTGATCGGTGGCAGCCTCCGCCGTCTTTATCCGCATGGCTAAGGTCTTGAGATCAGGGCGGGCCAGCAACGCCTCCTGAATCAACACATTTGCGTCCTTCATCAGATCATCAGCAGAAATATCGCAATTTCGGTCAAGTTCAGCGAGCCGAACCGAATCAGGCAGCACGGATCCCGGAACACCTAAGAGAGCGGCAAGGCCGTATAGGGCGGCCTCAAATCCCTGTTCATTGATAATGATACTGTTTTTTGCGGAATTGAGCTGCACCTTGATATTCAGCACGTCGCCCGATGAACCGCTTCCCGCCTCCAAACGACTTTTAGCGTCTTTTAACTGTTTTTTGTAAAATTTTTCATTGGATTCGGCGATTTTAATAGAAGTTTTAGCTAGCTGGGCGTTAAAAAAAGCGTCAGCGACTGCGGAAATCAACAGACGCTGGGTATTATTTCGATCAGCGGCGAAAGATCGCACCCCGTATTTCGCCTGTTCCTGCTGAAATTTTCGTGAATACCCATCAAACATCAGCCAAGATGCCTGCAAAGATAAAGAACCTGTTTCATAATTTTGATCCGCACCCGGATCCGACATTGAGGTGAAGGCAAAATTTTTGTCGGAATATCTGGCAAACCCGGTTGAGCCGCTAGCATCTACACTGGGCATATCAGCGGCCATAGCCTGCTGCACCCTGGCCTTGGCCTGTTCTAAGCGAGCTTGAGCCGCACTGATTCCTGGATTATCTTTCAGGGCGATCCGTTGCGCTGTTTTTAAGTCCAGCACCTTGACAGCGGAGATATCAGGGGCAGGGGACACCGATTCCTCTCCCTGCGCTGCTGTGAACGGCAGACAGAGAATACATAGTGCGAATATAATGGGTTTCATAATGCATCCTTTTGAAGTCATAAACATAAATAAATCCACAGGCCGTCTTGCATGGCGGCTAAACAATTATTCGTCTGAAGATCCATCCTAATATTCTAATCCTATTGGAACATTGTCATAAATATTTTGCAAAATGTTTCTTCATACTGACTGAAACTCAGTGCGGATAAAATTCGGAACAGCCTTTACAAAACAGGTTCGGTATAATTATATAAAGAATGATATCTTGCCAAAAATAGAGCGCACGGCTATGTTTACAGCCTTATTTCAATAATATATTATCCTGTTTGATCCTTTTAAAAAAAACAGCGGTAATCGCATAACAAATAATGGACCTTTTGTTTTTCAGAGCACCTTTTTTTTCCCGCTGGCCGGGCTGTCGTTATGTGCTTTTTGCGCTGATAATGATACCGTCTTTCTTTTTTCTGTCACCAGCCTCGTTTTGTCAAGCCCTTCCTTTGACCGTTGTTGTGCAAGGTGTTGACGGCGATCTGCATAAAAATATTATGGCCAGTCTGAAAATAGCCTTGCAAGGGGATAATCCTGAACTCACCTCAAGGTATATCCGCAAACTGCATAAGAGTGCGCCTAAACAGATAGCCAAGGCCTTGGTTCCTTTCGGCTATTATTCAGTAGAGGTCAAAGAGGGAGGCTCGCTGAAAAAAAACGACACCGGTTGGCATGTTGTATATGAGGTGGACCCGGGACCGCCTGTTTTTGTTGATTTTTTGAATATAGAGATTACGGGGCCCGGCCAGGATCAGGAAATTTTGCAGGGGCTTGCGAAAACATTTCCCCTTCAGGTCGGAGATCAGCTCAATGACAGTTTATACGAGTCCGGCAAAAAAAGCATCTTGGCCTTGGCTCTGCATAGCGGCTATATCAAAGCTCGTTTTACGGAAAACAAGGTTACTGTTCAGCGGAAAAAAAAGCTGGCAAAAATACGACTCTCTTTAGAATCCGGCTCGTTATTTTTCTTCGGGGAGACCACCAGCGATCAGGATATCATTGTCCCGGAAATGTTGGACCGGTATATCCCCTATCGATCCGGAGATATTTATTCCCTTAAGTCCCTGAGTCAGTTCCAGTCAAATCTCTATGCCACTGGCTATTTCAGTCAGGTGTCGCTGGAGCCGAAATTACCCGAACTGGAAGATGAAGAGTATATAATACCGGTTGAGGTCAGTCTGCTTCCTAATAAAAAAAATCGTTACAGTTTTGGTGTCGGCTATGGAACCGATACCGGAGCGCGAGGCGATATCGGCTGGAAGAATCGCATTATCAACCGGCACGGCCACAAGCCTTCCTTTGATATCAAGTTGGCCGAGAGGGGAAGCCGTGCTGAGGCCGACTATGAGATTCCGGTTTTTGATCTACGTTATGATGCCGTGGATTTAGGAGTTCTCTTTTTTGACGAAACTTGGGAAGATACTAAAATTAAGCAATTTTCTCTCAGCACTTCAGCCAACCACAATGCGCCGAAAACACAATTCGGTGTCGGCTTGGAGTATCGGTATGAGGATTACACCGTCGGAGCCACCAGCGGCATTGCCAAGCTCTTGATTCCCAGCGGCTTTTTGACGATGATTATGGCTGACGACAGAATTAAAACGGAAAACGGTTTCCGGATAAGCGCCAGCCTGAAAGGCGCGAACACCGGATTGTTTTCCAACACCAGTTTTTTGCAGGTTTTGGTCAGCGGCAAAGCAATCCTGACTCCTTGGGAAAAATGGCGTCTTATCGGTCGATTATCCATCGGTGCCACCACTATGGACTCCATTGAGGAACTTCCGCCCTCTCTTCGTTTTTATGCGGGCGGTGATCAGTCCGTCCGTGGCTATGGGTATAAGGAACTTGGATCTGAGGATGCCTCAGGAAAAGTTGTCGGCGGTCAATATCTTACTGAAACCAGTATTGAACTTGAGCGCAAACTGTCCGATACATGGAGTGCGGCTGTTTTTTATGATCTCGGCAATGCCTATGACGATATTAAGGCCGACCTCAAAGCGGGTGCGGGTTTTGGCGCGCGCATGAATCTGCCTTTCGGGCAGGTGCGCTTGGATGTGGCCTGTGCGCTCTCTGATGGGGATTATCCTGTGCGCATTCATTTGACCATAGGGGCGGATTTGTAGGCGGAATGGATTTTTTCACGCTTTATTCATGCCGTATTTGAAAAACATAAATATAAACAAAACGTTGACTGACGCATCAGCGCATTGACTGATAAATGACAACCGATAAAAACGCAACAACCACGACAATGGCACCCGCTCGTTTACGCCCTTTACGAAAATGGTTGCTCATTCTTTTTTTTTCCGTCCTACTTCTGATTATAGCGCTCACCCTTGTTCTTACCACGGAAACCGGCCTGCAACTCCTGTTGCGCTCCGCTGACCGCCTCAGCGGTTCCGTTTTTTCCGTGGAACAGATTGAGGGCCGCCTGCTTGACAGCTGGCGTGTAGGCAAGGTGCAGGTACATATTCAAGACGTGGTTGATGTTACTGTAGATGAATTACACTTCAGTTGGGATCCCAAAAAGCTGATCAAAAAAAAGTTGCTTCTGCATCGCATCACGGCGCAAGGACTGACAGTCCGCCTGTTTGCAAACAACAGAAACGATAAAAAACGGGAAAAAGACGCTCCGGTTGTCCTGCCAAAAATTAAACTCCCTTTTGACCTGCACATAGAAGATCTGCGACTCCGTGACGGTACAATTTATTTTTCCGAAAACGCGGGCCCATTTATCATCAACGAATGCCGTCTTCAGGCCTTCAGCCAAAATAGCCAAAATAAGCAGGTAACTCACGTTACCATTCAACAGATCAAATTAGATATCCCGCAATATAGTGCTGATCTTCAAGGAAAAATCGACTTCCAAGATGCCTGGCCCTTGGAACTCCGGGGTGGCTGGCGGGTGGCGGATCCCGGTGTCAATGATCTCAACGGCTCATTGGAAGCGAAGGGAGACCTGAACAGCCTTGCAATTGCCCTCGCTCTTGTCACACCGGCTGAGGTCACCCTGCAAGGACAAATAACGGACATTCTCAACGGATTGCGCTGGCGGGTCACCGGACAAACCGGTCATTTTCATTTAAACGATATCAAGGTGGACGTGCCGGTCGACGGAACTTTGACCATCTTGGAAGCTTCCGGTACCGCAGGAAGTTACAGAGGAACCCTGGCCGCTGATATCCATTACCAGGGGTATCCGAAAATTCGGGCGGAGACCACATTCGCCGCTGAGGATTATTCGGGTTTGACGATTGACCATCTCTCTGTGTTTCATGATGCGACCGCATTGACTGTCAGAGGGAAGATGAACTGGTCCGGCGGTTTTTCCTGGCAGGCGGAATTGGAAGGAAAACAGGTCGATCCCTCTCTGTTTGCCGAGAAATGGTCGGGGAAAATCAACGGATTGATTCGTAGTAAAGGCGAACTGACGGCTTCCGGCAAATCCATGGAACTCAGCATTGACAGATTGCAAGGGACGCTATCCGGTTTTCCTCTTGAGGCCGGAGGTGGTTTGGAACTTGATCAGCACGGCGTAAACCTCAACAATCTCCATCTTCAAACCGGTTCCAATCAGGTGGAAATTAACGGACGGCTGGCGGCGGATAATTCGCTTGATCTCAAGGTGCGGGCGACAACCGAGGATCTGTCAACGCTTATGCCGGAATATCACGGTTCCATTCAACTACAGGGAACCGCGACCGGCAGCCCGGAGAATCCTGGTATCAAGGCCACCTTGAAAGGATCTGATATTCTCATACAAGGTTACGCTCTGCGCAACCTGCTGGCTGAACTCAACGCCGACCTGATCATGGAAGGGAAGGACAGCGGCATGACCATCAACAACCTTCGCCTGTTGCTTGATAAAACGGCGGCCATTACCGCTACCGGGCAAATCGGCTGGGCAAATGGCCTATCTTGGCGGACTGAAGTGACAGGAGAACATCTTGACCCGTCCCTGTTTTTGCCTGAATGGCCGGGGAAAATCACGACAAAACTCCAGAGTCAGGGAAATAAAAATGCGGACAAGTGGGTCGCTTCTGTCCAGCTTGATAGTTTGGAGGGAGAGCTGCGGGGCTATCCTCTGAGCGGAGACGGTAAAGCCGCAATTGAAGGCAGGGAAATACAGATTGAGCAACTACGCCTGCAATCCGGTTCCACCAGTATTCAGCTAGATGGTCGGACTGATGCGGCCAATAATGTGAACCTCACTGTGCTGGCCGACTCGGATGACCTGCGAACCCTTGTCCCCGGATACAGCGGTGCCTTCCAGTTACGGGCGACAGCGAACGGGAACCGGGACACCCCGCATCTGCGCCTCGCTCTCAGCGGTTCAAAGCTGGCCTCTCAGGATTATAAAGAATATGCCTTGCAGGCTCTTCAAGCTGACGTGGATGCGGACTTGATTCTACAAGGAAAAAACAGCGGCGTAACAGTCACTGATCTCCGTCTTCTCCTTGATAACAAATCATCCATTATCGCGACCGGTCAGGTCGGTTGGGCGGACGGCCTATCCTGGAAGGCGGATTTGAGCGGTGAACATCTTGACCCGTCCCTGTTTTTGCCGGAATGGCCTGGAAATATCACGACAAAATTCCAGAGTCAGGGAAATAAAACTGCGGACAAGTGGGTCGCCTCTATCCTGCTTGATAGTTTGGTGGGAGAGCTGCGGGGATATCCCCTGAGCGGAGACGGCAAAGCCGCGATTGACGGCAGGGCTGTACAGATTGAGCAACTGCGCTTGCAATCGGGTTCCACCAGTATTCAGCTGGACGGTTGGACGGATGCGGACAATAATGTGAACCTCACCGTGCTGGCCGACTCGGATGACCTGCGAACCCTCGCGCCCGGATACAGCGGTGCTTTTCATTTGCGGGCGACAGCGAACGGCAACCGGGACAATCCTCACCTGCAACTCGCTCTCAGCGGTTCAAAGCTGGCCTCTGAGGAGCATAAGGAATATGTTTTGCGGGATCTTCAGGCCGACGTGAACGCGGACTTGAATCTACAGGGAAAAGACAGCGGTGTAACAGTCACGGATCTCCGTCTTCTCTTTGATAACAAATCATCCATTATTGCGACCGGTCAGGTCGGCTGGGCTGACGGCCTGTCCTGGAAGGCAGATCTGAGCGGCGAGCAGCTTGATCCTTCTCTGTTCGTCCCGGAATGGCCGGGAAATATCAGCACCAAATTGCGAAGCCAAGGAAAAATGGTGGCAGATAAGCTGGTCACCTCTGTTCAGCTTGACCATTTAGACGGGAAACTGCGGGGCTATCCTCTGAGCGGAAACGGTAAAGCCGTGATTGACGGTAAGGCTGTACAAATTGATCAACTGCGTCTGCGCTCAGGTTCCAGTCGTATTCAGCTGGATGGTCGGGCGGATCTGGAAAAGCAACTTGATCTCAATTTTCAGGTCAGAGCCGATGATCTAGCCACTCTTTTGCCGGACTCTAGCGGAAAATTTCAGTTGACGGGAACCGTGAGCGGCTCCCCGCAACAACCTGATGTCTCTCTGAGCGTCAGCGGTTCCGGGTTCAAGATGAAAGAGTATCAGGTGGATAGTCTGACCGGAGAGGTCAAGGCCGACCTGTCTGCGGGCGGTATAATTGATGCGGAAATCAAGGCTTCGAAAATTCGAGTGAAAGAGGAAAAAATTAACACCGTGGTCTTGCGGGTCAAAGGAAGCCCAGAACAACATAAACTTGATTTTTCCGCTGTCAGCGAATCCGGCGAAATTCGTCAGGTACGGCTTGCCGCCGCCGGTGGAATCAAAAAACAACAGTGGCGGGGAAAGCTGACACAACTGCAAGCCTTGAGTGAGCAATTCGGCGAATGGACAACAAAAAAGCCAGCAGCTCTGCTTTTGTCAAACACACAGTGCTCAATATCCGACTTTAATTTTGCGCATGAGCGACTCAACATAGCTTTAAACGGACAATGGGAGAAACAGGAGGGCTGGCGGCTGGATGGCAAGGTGGATAATTTCGCTCTCAGCCTGCTGCAAGACTGGAATGTACCTGTCCCGGATATCCAGGGCGTTCTGACAGCATCTCTGGAAGCACAAGGACGTGGAACGATCCCGGAACAGGCCGACTTTACAGTATCACTTCCTGATTTCGCCCTGACCGCTAAAGATTACGATGCAATCGAAGATGGAGAAGAAAAAAAGACAAAAACTTGGCATTGGAAAAACAATCAGATCAAAGCCAAACTCAGCAAGAATACAGCTCACATAGAGGCGCAGACCCTGTTTCAGGACGGCAGTGATGCCAAGCTGGATCTCACTGTGGAAAATTGCAATGATTTCAGTAAACCGGAAAAGATGCCCCTGTCTGGAAAATTGAACCTGAATATTAAAGATCTCACTCCGCTTGCCCAGCTCAGTGATGACGCAGTACAGGCGACCGGAGAATTCGGGGGTGACATCAATTTGCGCGGAACCGTCAGCAACCCGACCGTGAACGGCATGCTGGCCCTGAAAGACGGCAACGGGGAAAATGGAAAAAAACAGGACGGTGAAATTCATATTCTGGCCGCCGGTATCGACATCAGGGAACTGCAACTTGCCTTTGAAGGCGATGCTGAGTCAAATAAGGTGAACCTACAGCTTGCTTCCGGGGAAGGGAAAATTCAGGCTGAAGGCCTTGTTAAAAAAGATAGGGATAAACATTGGCTTGCTGATTTTTCCATCATCGGGAAAAACTTCCGAGCGGCTAATCTCCCTGAATACCAAGCGGTCATCAGCCCTGATTTACATTTTATCTATGGAAAAACAGGAACAACACTCAGCGGTACCGTCCTGTTGCCGAAAGCCCATATAGCACCGACAGGATTCGGCGGAGCTGTTTCTTCATCCAATGATATTGTTATTATAGACGAAAACGGTAAGTCGGAAAAAAATTCCCTGCCTAT
>RCNA010000013.1_pt1 | contig 21042 bp, 11 predicted proteins | sample 2041331 | NCBI WGS metagenome assembly RCNA01 (sample SAMN09708233, study PRJNA481090) | Marine sediment metagenome, whole genome shotgun sequencing project. | reverse complement strand
TTGCTGCCATAATTAATGCATTGTAAGCGTTTACCATTTTAGCAGATTTACTTAAATCAGCAAAAGGTCTTACATCCTCTGAATTTCCACCCACAATAACTTTAGTATTTATTGCTAAACCAGAATCCATAATGATTTGTTTTACTTGCGCAGCACTTAAATTTGGATAATAAGAACGAACTAAAGCCGCTATACCTGCAACTGCTGGAGCTGCCATAGATGTTCCGCCTTTAGTATCATATTCACTTTCCGGAGTTGTAGAATATACACTTGCTCCTGGAGCAAAAACATCTACATTTTTTTTTCCGTAGTTAGAAAAACCAGCAACCATACCCGATCCGTATTTTGGTGCTAATGCTCCAACTCTAATGTAAGTATTTGAAACTTCTTGACCATTTACGTTATCATCTGGGAAATTAGGTGTTGTATCAACATCTTGACTGTCATTTCCTGCTGCGTGAACAAAAACAACATCTTTTTTTCCGGCGTAAGCAATAGCATCACGTACCCAATCACTATGAGTAGAGAAGCTTTTACCGAAACTTCCGTTTATAACTGAAGCACCATTATCAACGGCATAACGAATAGCTAATGCCACATCTTTATCATATTCATCACCATTAGGTACCGTTCTAACACTCATAATCTCAACGTTATTTGCAACACCATTAGCCCCTTTTCCGTTATTACGCTCTGCAGCAATAATTCCTGCTACGTGTGTACCATGACTTTCAGTTTTTTTAATAGGTTTTACATTACCATTGCCATAAAATTTGGTAGACATATCATTTGGGTTATCACCAGTAACGCGTCCTTTTAATTCTTTATTCAGGTTATAGTTTAAACGGTCGTTAATACTTTCCAAACCTTTTTCAATTTCTTTTGCTGCATCAGCCATAGAGTCCATACCATTGCTAAACATGTAATTTGCTATTTGCTGCGCTTGCGCTAAAGCCTCATCTTCAGTTTTAATAGCAGACACTTCTTTTTTAGTATAATCATTTTTACCAAAGTGTTTCGTTAAAGCTTCGTCAGTAGTTTTAATTTGCTGATAAATTTGATCATATTGTGTTTTTCTACCTAACCATTTTTGATATTCTTTATCATATTCCACTTTAGCTTTAGCATAGTCAGGGTTGCTAGTATTTCCACTTGCTAAAATTCTAACAAACTCTAATTGTTCATTGTAACCATCGCCTAAAAAGTTCCAACCATGAATATCATCAACATATCCATTTTTATCATCATCTTTTCCGTTGTTTGGAATTTCACCTTTATTTGTCCAAATCACGTCGTTTAAATCTTCATGGTCAATATCAATTCCAGAATCAATAACAGCTACAATAACTTTTTTACCTTTTCTATTTTTAATAATTTCTGTGTAAGCTTTATCAACGCTCATTCCTGGAATGGTGTCTTTAACCAAATCTAAATGTCCCCAATTGTGTTTTTCAGCTTCAGTAAGCTCAGAAACCTTTAATGGAGATGTGTCAATATTTTCAACGGGTGTTGATAAAATAGCCGCAGTACCTCCACAGCTTGAAATTAAGACTGCTAAAAAAGCAGTTGTTGCTATTGATTTAATTGTTCTCATGGTATTATTTATATTAGTCATTTATAAATTTAATTGAATATATCTTGAGTTGTGTAAACATTTTTTAATCGAACACCCTTTTCTGTTTTTTGAACGGTAATAATTTCATTATGTGCATCATGCTCTAAAAATAAATAGAAATTATGTTCTGCAGCCATATTTAGAAAGATTTCTTTCTCATCAATTGTTAATAGTGGTCTAGTATCATAACCCATAACATACGGGATGGGTAAATGCCCAACGGTTGGCAATAAATCTGCCATAAAAGCAATGGTTTTATCTTGATATTTAATCAACGGGATCATTTGTTTATCGGTGTGCCCATCAGCAAAAAAAATATCGAAACCCAGTTCAGAGTTTTTTAGTAAATTATTTTCAGGAAGCGATGTGAATTTTAGTTGCCCACTTTCCTCTATAGGCATAATGTTTTCTTTTAAAAATGACGCTTTCTCTCTTCTATTTGGTTGCGTAGCCCATTGCCAATGGTCTTTATTGCTCCAAAAATTTGCGTTTTTAAAAGCGGATTCGTAACCCGTTTTGTCTTTGTTCCATTGAATACTGCCTCCACAATGATCAAAGTGTAAATGCGTCATAAATACATCTGTAATATCATCATGATGAAATCCATACGACTTAAGTGATTTATCTAGACTAAAATCACCCCAAGGATGGTAGTAACCATAAAACTTTTCAGATTGCTTGTTGCCCATGCCATTATCAATTAATATGAGGCGATTACCATCTTCAATAAGTAAGCAACGCGTAGCAATATCAATCATGTTGTTGGCGTCAGCAGGATTGGTACGGTTCCATAATACTTTTGGTACAACACCAAACATAGCGCCACCATCAAGTTTTAAATTTCCGGCGTTTATAGGATATAAATTCATAGGGATGTAAATTTAAGAAATCTATAGCATATCCTATAAAATCTTAAGAAGATATTAAGATATTACTTGCTTTAAACGTTTGCCAAAATCGTATAATGCTTTAATTTCTTTTAAGCTTGCTAAACGTTCTTTTCCAAAAATAAGTAAAGCATCGCCGTTAGACTCTACATGATAATACGGATTGCTTTCAAAGAAATGTGTAACATCATCATTAAAAAACTTAGTAACACCTTCCTTGTTTTCACCTATCAAATAGAAACGATTAGAGAAATCGTCATGATTTTTAATGGGAATATCTTTGAATCCAGCAAAAGCGGAAACTTTTTCTAAAAACCCTTCTTTATCTAATGTGAATTTTGGAACTTTAAATTGTAAATCTATATGAAGCATGGTTTTACGAACCACTTCTTTGGCAATAAATTCACCTTCTGAAAATTCAATATCAAAGAGTGTTATGGCACTATCTTTATCAGATAATTTATTGTAAATATGATTAATCTGTTTTGTTCCGAAAAATGAAAAGCTATTTAGAAACGCTACATCTTTTTTCTTTTTAGGACTGTACTTCAAAACAAAGTCTTCAGCTAAAGCCTCCATACTTGTTTGGCGTCTTGTCAAACTGTTTTTTATAATTTTTGGTACTGGTAGCAAACGTCTTGAAGCAAAAGGGTGCTTCGTTTCTGTATCATGCATATCTAAACCTACAACATCAAAATGACCGCCTCTTTTAGCGAATAACTCTTGATAACTGTTGATGTTTTCTTGAACAGTATCATCAACAAAGTTGCATAATGAAAAATCCACAATGACATCTTGATTTTCTGGAATGGCATCTAAATGTTTTTTTAATCTGAAATAGTTTATAAAGCTACAAAAGTGTTTTACACTCACGTAGTAATTGTCTTTATCACCATGTTCTTTATACATTAAAACGTTTGGTTTTAATAAGTTTCTAACAAACAAACCATAGCCCAAACTTCTATTTATAATAATATGAATGAGAAATGTGGTTAAAACGCCAGTAATAATACCTGTTATTAAACCTATTTTTAAAGTAACAATCAGCGTCACAAAAAAGATGATAAGTTGTTCTTTACCAATAGAAAACATTTTAGTAATAATTTTTGGCGATGCTAATTTATAACCTGTATATACCAAAATAGCCATTAAAGCAGGAAGCGGAATACGGGTAAGCTGTGTGCTAAAAAACACAATAAAACACACTAAAAATAAAGCATGAAAAAAGTTTGAAGACCGGTTACTTGCTCCTTGATTAACGTTAACCGAACTACGGGCAATTACGGTTACTACATTTAAACCACCTAGCAAACCACTACCAACAGTTGCTATACCTAGCGCTTTTAAATCTCTATTAACGTTCGAGCGTCTTTTTTCAGGGTCTAATTTATCAACAGCTTTAATACTTAATAACGATTCTATGCTTGAAATTAGCGTTAACGCCAAAACACTTCCCCAAAAGGAAAAACTCCAAATACCACTAAAATTAGGTTTAGGTAAATTTGCAATAATTTCTTGAATACTTGGAATACCAGAAATCATATATTCTGGTGCTATAGGATTCGGTTCGTGTAAACCCAATTCAAAATAGTAACTAAACCCAATGGATAGTATAACAATCCACATAGGAGCAGGGATAAGCTGCAAATATTTATTTCTGATTTTTGAATAAAAAAGCATTATAGCTAAACTTAAAACCCCAGCTAAGGCAGCAAAAATTAATCCTTTGTTTTCAAAATGAATGGCGTCATTTATGGTGTATGGAATTTCTAAAAGGTAGTCAATGGTATCAGCTCTATTAATTTTATGAGCCAGCATGATATGAAACTGTTTTCCTAAAATAATTAAACCAATAGCAGCAAGCATACCTTGTATGGCTGAAGATGGAAAAAAATCAGCAAGCGCACCCATTCTAAAAAATCCAAGAAGCAATAATAAAACCCCCGAACACATTATAGCCACATAAGCACTTTCTAAACCTAAAGTAGAGATAGCCACTAAAAGCACTCCTACTAAACCATTTCCGGGGCCAACTATAGTAACATGACTTCCTCCCAAAATGGAAACAATAACACCGCCTACAATAGCTGCTATAATACCTGCAATTGGTGGTGCATCACTTGCCATAGCAAGACCTAAGCCTAAAGGCAAAGCAATAAGGCTTACCACAAAACCCGAAAAAATGTTTTTTGGTAAGGTTTTAAAAAATGTTTTTATGTTATTCTTTTTTGGACTCATTGTAAGATTAACACATCGGTTGGTAATTCTGTTAAAATATGTTCTATATCATGCGGAAATAGTCTGTCCAAAAAGGTCATTTTTGACGGCCCATTCATAATCAATAAATCGGCTCTAGAGATTTGAGCATAATGCCCAATGGAATATCCGCGTTTACCAAATATAGGCTGTAGTTTTATAGTTTTGTTTTTAGTGTATTCTTCAGGGATATGGCTAATAATGTCTTTAACCCTTGAGTTTTCTCTAAGCTTAATACGCTCTTTCGCTATGTTAGCGCGTCTAAGCGATTTATCATCATCAACATTAATAGCAACTTCATCTTGTCCAATTTCTTCAACAATGGTTATTTTTTCTGCTTTAAGCTGTTTAGCCACATAAAAAGCTGAGGTGATTGTTTGTTCAGTTTTAGGGTCTTTTAAGCCATTAACAACAATATGCTGACAGGCTATACGCTCAACAGAAGGTTTAATTAATAATAAAATTGAGCATTTAGCTTCACGCGTAATCTTTCTTGCTATAGATCCCACATAGTATTTTACAATCCTTTCTCGCTTTACAGCTCCAAGAATTAATAAGTCAATCTTTTTTTCTTCTGAAGTTGATAAAATAACATCTACAGGATCTCCGGTTTTAAAAACAACTTCATAATCGAGCTTGTCTTTTTCAAAACTTTTAAGAATAATACTTAGCATATTAGTTTTTTCTTCTGAAGCTTCACCAACATGAATCAAAAACAGTTTTGCACCAAAAAAAACAGATAACCTAGCAGCCTCAAAGAGGTTTGCTTTTAAGTTTGGGGAATATGCAACCCCAATTCCAATACTTTTAAAAGGCTTTAAAGACACAGGTTTTACTATATTTTTTAGTCAAAGTTGAAAGATAACATTTTTTGAAAATAAAAAACCGTCCGTTTTAACTAAATTAGTGTTTTTGAAAAAAGAAATAGCCTATGTTAGAACTCGCTGGAATCATCATTTTAGGAATATTGGCCCAATGGGTGGCTTGGAAGTTTAAAATCCCAGCTATTTTACCTTTAATTTTAATTGGTTTATTAGTGGGGCCGATTGCAGCAGAATTTTTAAGTGAAGACGGAACCAAATGGATTGAGCCTATTTGGAACGGTGAAAAAGGCTTGTTTCCTGGCGACGGCTTGTATTATTTTGTGTCTTTAGCCATAAGTATTATACTTTTTGAAGGCGGATTAACTTTAAAACGCTCTGAAATTAAAACCGTAGGCCCAGTCATTACAAAGCTTATTACATTAGGTTCAGCTATTACTTTTTTTGGTGCTGGTATATTGGCTCATTTTATTTTTGGGTTAAGTTGGCAACTTTCATTTTTGTTTTCAGGACTCATTATTGTTACAGGACCTACAGTAATAACACCTATTCTTAGGAATATTCCGCTTAAAAAAGACATTTCAACAGTTTTAAAATGGGAAGGGATTTTAATAGACCCTATTGGTGCTTTGGTGGCCGTATTGGTTTTTGAATTTATTAGTGTTGAAGGCGATAGTGGTTTTACAAAAACAGCTTTAATGGAGTTTGGTAAAATTATTCTTTTTGGCACCTCTTTTGGGTTTACGTTTGCCCATGCTTTGGCATTTGCTATTAATAGGAAACTAATTCCACACTATTTGTTAAATGTTGTGTCTTTATCAGCTGTTTTACTAGTTTTTGTAGAGTCTGAAATTTTTGCTCATGAATCTGGTTTGCTTGCCGTTGTTGTTATGGGAATGGTTCTAGGAAATGGAAAACTTCAAAACATTAAAGAGTTACTTTACTTTAAAGAATCGCTTAGCGTTTTACTTATATCCATATTATTTATTCTTCTAGCAGCCAACATTAATATTGAAGATATGCTGTTGCTTTACACCTGGAAAACGGCAGTCCTTTTTCTCGCCGTCGTATTTTTAGTTAGGCCAGCTGCAGTATTTTTAAGCACCATGGGTTCTAAGTTAAAGACCAATGAAAAAGTGTTTATAAGTTGGGTAGGACCAAGAGGTATTGTTGCTGCAGGTATTGCTTCACTTTTTGGAAGTAAACTTTTAAAACAAGGCGTAGAAGGCGCAGAATATATTACACCATTGGTGTTTATGATTGTGCTAGGAACCGTTTTATTGAATGCCACAACAGCGAGATTGTTTGCAAAAGTTGTAGGTGTATTTCTTAAAAAATCTGGGGGTATTTTGATGGTTGGTGCCTCTAAAGTTTCTAGATTATTAGGTCACTATCTTGAAGCTAATGGTAGACATGTGGTTCTTATTGACAGTAATGAAACAAACATTAGAAAAGCAAAAGAATTAGGATTAGAGGCAATAAACACCAATATTTATTCTGAAACATTAACTGATAATATAGAACTGAATGATGTTGGTTATTTAATGGCATTAACTGGAAACTCTGATATTAATAAATATGCTATTAATAAATTTAGCAAGCAATTTGGAGAGAATGGCTCTTTTAGATTGGTAACTAATCACGAAATGCTTGATGATACTAATAACCCAAAAGAAGGCTTGTTTTCTCATAAAGATGACTTTAATACACTGACTGAATTAACAAGAAAGCACCCTTCGATTCAAGAGATTGATTTAGAAGATAAGGTGCATTATGAAAAATTAATTAGAATTTCGAATGATGACTCAGATATTATTCCTTTGTTTGTAAAGGATAATAAAGGCGAACTTCACATTATATCGTCTTATAATTTAGAGGTTGATACTATAGAAAAAGGTTTTCAATTAGTTTATTTAGGAAAACCGTTTGATGTTGAAAAAGTACCAACTATTGAAACCAATGGATCTAAGGAGGAATAAAATCATAATTTTACTCATAAAAAAGCCTCACTTTTTAAAAAATGAGGCTTTTTTGGTTAATTATATCGGTGGGTTTTTAAGCCATAAGATGTAACTCATTAAACTCTTTATTAAGCACTAAAGTGTTATCACCATTAAGTTTAAGATCTTTAAACGGAATTACTACGTTATCAATTTCTACTTCTTTAATTTTAAACGGTAAACCATGCAAGCTCACCTTGAACGTTTTATAAGTGGTTATAAACTTCCCTGATTTATGCTGTTGAATGATTAATTCTTTCTTTTTTCCTAATAATTTGAAGGTTCTTAAACTGTATCTACCTTTTATATAGTCGTAACCATCGGTAGCGTCTTCATATACTTCAGAAGATTCTTTACCTTCTTTATAGTATACATCAAGAGTTAATTCGTCAATAGTTTTTTCACCTACATATTGCTGAATTGGATATTTAGGAATAATAGCACCTTCTTTTACGAAAATTGGCATGCTATCTAAATCTGCATCAACCCACTGTTCTGTTCCGCCTTCAACAACTTCATCACTCCAGAAGTTATACCATTTACCTATAGGGATATACATACGTCTTCCTGTTTGGTTTGGTCCTGTTATTGGGCAAGCTAATATCTTTTCACCAAAAATAAACTCATCATTTCTATAATGTGTATGAGGATCATGTTGATCGTATAATACAAGCGATTTTAAAATTGGAATACCTTCTTCAGCATATCTCCAAAATGCCGTATATAAATAAGGCAATAATTGATATCTTATTTCAATAAACTTTCTTACTACATCTGTAATTGCGGTTCCAAAAGCCCAAGGTTCTTGATCGCCATGGTCTCCAGAAGAGTGTGTTCTACAGAATGGGTGGAAGATACCTAACTGAATCCAACGCGCATATAGTTCGCCGTTTGGCTGTTCAGCAAATCCACCAATATCAGATCCTATAAATGAGAATCCAGACATACACATACGTTGTGCTTGTAGATTGGCTATAGTTAAATGATCCCAAGTTGCAATATTATCACCAGTCCAACTTGATGTGTAACGTTGCGTACCAGAGTAAGCCGCTCTTGTAATAACAAAAGGTCTTTTTGGGTACGAGAATTTCTTTAAACCTTGGTATGTAGCACGTGCCATTTGCATTCCGTAAACGTTATGCGCTTTTCTGTGGCTACATTGGTTTCCGTCGTAATCATGTCTAACATCGTTAGGAAAGGTTTTTCCAGGAACGTCCATTACTGCTGGTTCGTTCATGTCATTCCAAACACCTTTAACACCTATATCTTCTACTAATTCTTGAAATAAATTAGCCCACCATTCTCTAACTTCAGGATTCGTAAAATCTGGGAAATAACACTCCCCAGGCCATACTTTACCTTTCATATATGGGCCATCTGCACGTTTACAGAAATAATCTTTTTCAAGACCTTCTCTAAAGACTGAGTAGTCCATGTCTATTTTTATTCCTGGATCAATAATAACAATAGTTTTAAAACCATCATCTGCCAGTTCTTTCACCATTCTTTTAGGGTTTGGGAAGTACTCTTCACTCCAAGTAAAACATCTAAAGCCTTCCATGTAATCAATATCTAAATAGATGGCATCACAAGGGATTTTTAAATCTCTAAATTTAGCAGTGACTTCTTTTACATTCGATTCTGGATAATAACTCCATTTACATTGGTGGTAACCTAATGTCCATAAAGCTGGCATTTCATGAGGCTTTCCTGTTAAATCTGTGTAGTTTACAACAACATCAGACATTTCTGGGCCATAGATAAAATAGTAATTCATTTCACCTCCTTGTGCCCAAAAACTTGTAATATTTCTGCGCTCATGAGAGAAATCAAAGAATGAACGGAAGGTATTGTCAAAAAAGATTCCGTATGATTTTTTATTGTGTAAGGCCGTGTAAAAAGGAATTGTTTTATAAATAGGATCAGTATCTCTACCATAGGCATAAGAATCTGTCGCCCAATTTTCAAAACGTTTACCTTTTAGGTTATTATCAACTGGCTTATCTCCTAACCCGTAATAACTTTCACCTGGTTGTGAGGTTTTAGACATTTTTACAACATCGCCACCGTGCTCGTAACTTTCTTCCCAATGGAAACCAAGTTCATCTTCACAAATTAATGATTTGTCTTTTGCATCGTATATTGATGTGCGTAAGTCTAATTTTGAAATGCGGCAAATTAGTTTAGAAGTGGTTATGATATAGTTCGCGTCATCTTCAGTAACTTCAAGTTTATTATAACCTCTACTTGCGTATTTGGTTATAGCATAAGAAAAGTCATTTTCAAAAATACCTGTGGTTGAAAATCTAAAACGTAGGATACTATCTCGACGTACAGTAACCTGTAAAACAACGCCATTTGTGCAAGTGAAAGAAAGAACATTAAGGTTCTTTTCGTATGAAACTATTTTTGATGGAAACAGGTTTCCTTTATATTCTAATTCGGTATTTAATATCATATTTTTTGCTATCAATAAGAATTGACGAAAATACTAAATTTAAACCACCTTGTATATTTCTTTTTATTAAAAAACGGCTGTAAATATTATATAATACTCAAACAATAAGGGGTGTAACTGTAGAATATTTAACATACTGCAAGTTAACTGCCTTTTGACACTTTAAACGAAATTTGAGTTTCAAAAATATAATTGACAATGTTGAAAGAACTTAAGTTAAAAAAGGTTTTTATTCTCAAAGAATTATTCAAAAGAAAGAAGTATAAAAAAACACCATTTAGCTATTGATTTTTCGTATAATCAATAGCTCAATGGTGTAAATTACTTCGATATTTTTTTACTTAAACTTAAAAATCGTTACCGCTAAAGGCGCTAGTGTAACTTCCGCAGAATAATCTTTTCCATTCCAAGGATCTTTTTTAATAGTTATTTCTTTTTTATTTTCAATACCGCTTCCTCCAAATTCTTTGGCATCACTATTAAAAATTTCAACTAGTTTTCCTTTCGCTGTAACTCCTATTTTGTATTTCTTTCTAATAGTAGGTGTTAAATTACAAACGACAACTACATTGCCCTCCTCTTTATAGCCTTTTCTTATATAAGAAATCACGCAGTTTTCATGATCGTCATGACTTATCCATTCAAAACCTTCGCCGCTAAATCCTTTTTCATAAAGCGAAGGCGTATTTTTATAAATAGCATTAAGCGATTTATAGTAATTTTGCATGTCTTTATGTGGCTTAAATTCTAATAGGTTCCAATCTAAACTCTCTTGGAAGTTCCATTCATTATATTGCCCAAATTCACTACCCATAAATAGTAGTTTTGTACCAGGGTGTGTAAACATGTAGCCATATAATAAACGAAGGTTGGCAAAACGTTGCCATTCATCACCGGGCATTCTTCCTATAATAGAATTTTTACCGTAAACTACTTCATCGTGAGATAGTGGTAACATAAAATTCTCAGTAAACGCGTAAGCTAAACTAAAAGTAATATCGTTTTGATGGTGTTTTCTATACACAGGATCTTTAGCAAAATACTCTAAGGTATCGTGCATCCAACCCATCATCCATTTCATTCCAAAACCTAAACCACCTACAAATGTTGGTTTAGAAACCATTGGAAATGCTGTAGACTCTTCTGCAATAGTTTGAACATCTGGGAAAGACGCATAAATTTCTTCATTTAATTCTTTCAAGAAGCTTATTACAGCCAAGTTTTCTCTACCGCCATATATGTTTGGTTCCCATTCACCATCTTCCCTTGAATAGTCTAAGAATAGCATAGAAGCAACCGCATCAACACGTAAACCGTCAGCATGGTATTGATCCATCCAAAATGCAGCATTACTTATTAAAAACGAACGCACTTCATTACGCTCATAATTAAAAATCAAACTTTTCCAATCTTGATGGTAGCCCTTGCGCTTATCTGGGTGTTCATATAAATGCGAGCCATCAAACAAACCTAAACCATGTGCATCTTCAGGAAAATGTGATGGTACCCAATCTAAAATAATACCTACACCCGCTTGATGTAATTTATCAACTAAAAATTTGAATTCTTCCGGATAACCGAAACGTGATGTTGGTGCAAAATAGCCAGTTACTTGGTAGCCCCATGATGGATCATAAGGGAATTCCATAATGGGCATTAATTCTACGTGTGTAAAATTCATGTCTTTTACATAGTTCACTAAATCATCTGCCAATTCATAATAAGACATAAAGCGGTCTTCTTCAGCATGTCTTTTCCAAGAGCCTAAATGCACTTCGTAAACTGAATATGGTGCATCAATAGCATTGTGCTTTTTACGCGTTTTCATCCAGTCTTTATCTTTCCACTTATAGTCATCATCCCAAACTATTGATGCTGTATTAGGATTATGTTCACAACGTCTGGCATACGGATCTGCTTTTTCGGTTTTTATATCGTTGTTATTGCTCTGTATTTTATATTTATACGCAGCGCCTTTTCCAATAAGCGGAATAAAGCCTTCCCAAATACCACTAGAATCCCAACGCACATTTAATTGGTGCTCGCCTTCCATCCAATAATTAAAGTCGCCAATTACAGAAACTTGTTTTGCTGTGGGTGCCCAAACTGCAAAATAAACCCCTTCAATACCATCAACAGTAACAAGGTGAGATCCCATTTTCTCGTAAAGCCTAAAGTGTTTACCTGCTTTAAAAAGATTAATATCAAATTCTGTAAATAAACTGTGAACTTTTACTTGTGCCATAAATTAATGATTTATAATATTAGATATCCCTTTTAAAGGAATGACCGCCCATTTTGGACGTGAATTGAGCTCGTAACCCAACTCATAAACTGCTTTTTCAAGTAAGCAGTATTTTAATATAAATATACGTTCTTGATTGTATCCTAAATTTAAATTTGCGTTTTGTGTCTCGGTTACATAAGTGCCCAAAAATAAACCGGTTATATATCGATATAAAATTTCAGAAGCTTGAAATAAAGATTCTTGTGTTGCTTTATAATGCTTTTCACTGTTATTGAAAACATTGGCATAAATAGCATAGTGAAACGACCTAAATAAACCCGCAACGTCTTTTAAAGGCGGTTGTTTTACTTTCCGGTCTCGTATGGTGCTTTCCGGTTCCCCTTCAAAATCTAGTATGTAAAAATCGTTGTCTTTTACTAAAACTTGACCCAAATGATAATCACCATGAACTCTGATTCTTTCACCTTTAAGTTTGGTCCAATCAAAATCCACAAAACGTTTTCTTATACTGTTTTTTTTGTCGAGAAATTCATTGGCAAGTGTTAGTGCTAAACCATCTAATTTATCAAGACTGTTTTCAATAATGTTTAGTCTATTTTGAAACTGATAAAGCATTTTGTTTTTTAACCAAACTGTATAATCACCATTGTAATGTGCTGGTGTAAAGGCTGTTTCTTCAAATTCCGAACCCAAAGCAATATGCATTTCTGCGGTACGTTTTGCCAAAGTTCTAACCTGATTAAATAAATTTAACCCTACCCAATCTATTATTTGAGGAGGAATATCTTCAATGGTTAAACGTTGATATAACGCTGTGTTTGGAAGTTTGTCAATATCTATTTTTTTGTATTCTAAGTTTGAAAATACTTTATGCAATTCTTTTAGCATATAATCCCAAGCATCACCTTCATTAGGAATCAATTCTTGCATTAAGCCAATGGTAATATTGTTGTTTTCAGAGTCAACTAAATTGATGCTTCCTAAATAGGAAGGTGTGTTTTTAAATTCCTTTTTCTCTGACAAAAAACGACTCATTTCGTAGTCAGGATTCTTATTGGCAAAAATTCTTCTAAAAAACTTTAATGCGTACTTTTCGTTGTAAACTAAAGAAGTATTACTTTGTTCTAAGCCCATGAACCTTGAAGATTCATAACTAATGTTATTGAACAAATGACTCTTATGGTATTGAACTTTAGTTGTGTCTTTTGGTGTTGCTGTGGCAATGCGCTCAAAAACTAATTTTCTGAACGATTCTAAGTTAACAGCATCTATAATAAAACCTTGTTGGTTTTGAATACTTATTGGAAGAATTCTATCCTTTTGAGCAAAATTTTCATCAGTTACAAAAGCAATTGGCAAAAAATAATGCTGATAAAATGCTTCAACAAAATTTACTTCTAGAATAAGCCCAAAATAAACTTCACCATGCTGTTGAATTTTAAAATATTCAGCAAGTTCTATATATTTTAATTGGCTTGATTTACCGCCGTACCATCGTTGTTTAACAACGTAAGATTCTAAAACATCTGACAAGAAGGTTTTTACAAACGCTTCGTTATCAAGCAGAACCTCCCAAGAGTCATCAGACTTAAATAAAGATTTTCCAGATGATATTGAGGTTTTGTCAGTCATATATTAATTGTTAATCTTGAAGACATGAAATGGCATTGTAGGATGTAACTCTACAAAGCACCACTCACTATTCCAATTGTAACGACTATCTGTAATTAAATCATGCATTTCAAGATTATGACCATGGCGTACCCCTATATCGTGTAACGGCACTTGAACTGTACCTTGTTGCGAATTGTGAGTATCTAAGCTGATAATTACAAATATTTCATTTGTTCTATCATCATTCCATTTATAGAATGCTATTAAATTGTCATTTTCTATGTGGCAGAATTTAATATTATTAGTTTGTTGGAGTGCAGGATTGTTGTGTCTTATATAATTTATTTTTGCAATAATGGTAATCAGCTTATTTTGAATTTCCCAATCATAATGTGTTATTTGGAATTTTTCCGAATTTAAATATTCCTCTTTTCCAAGCAGCGAACTCGAAAGCATGTATTCAAAAACAGGCCCATAGATACCAATACTAGAACTTAAAGTAGCAGCAAGCGCATACCTTTGAATGTGCTTAGATTCGTTAGCGCCTTGTAAATGATACGGATTAATATCTGGTGTATTTGGCCAGAAATTTGGTTGCATATACTCGCTTAATTCACTAGTTGTTAATTCTTCAACATACTCTATAAGCTCATGTTTGTTTTCACGCCAAGTAAAATAAGTGTAAGATTGGGTAAAGCCTTGTTTTGCTAACTGTTGCATAACCTTTGGTGCTGTAAATGCTTCGGCTAAAAAGATAACATCAGGATGTTTTGCTTTTACTTCAGTAATAATCCAATTCCAGAAATAAAATGGTTTGGTATGTGGATTATCTACTCTAAAAATATGTACTCCACAATCTATCCAATACATCAATACGTCTAAACATTCATTCCATAGGTTTTTATAATCTTCACTTTCCCAATAAATAGGAAGAATGTCTTGATATTTTTTAGGAGGATTTTCAGCGTATTGTACAGTGCCGTCTGGTCGCCATTTAAACCATTTTGGATGATCTTTTACCCATGGATGGTCTGGAGCAGCTTGTAATGCATAATCCATAGCAATTTCAAGTCCATTATCTTTTGCGTTTTGAATTAAAGATTTAAAGTCGTCAAGCGTTCCTAATTGCGGATGTATATCTTTATGACCTCCATATTGAGAACCAACGCCCCAAGTAGAACCAACATCGCCTTCTTTTGCTTCTGTCGTATTGTTTTTGCCTTTTCTGTTTACTTCACCTATGGGGTGAATAGGAGGTAAATACACCACATCAAAACCCATGCTTTTAACACGCGAAAGTAGGCGCTCGCAGTCTTTGAATGTGCCATGAATACCTTCTTTTTCTGAGGCTGAACGCGGAAAAAATTCATACCAAGTACTGAATCTAGCCTTTTTTCTATCTACATAAACCTGAAAGTCTTTTGAAGTATTGTCTAGTATCTTTATTGGATTGTTAAAGAATATTTGATATAATCTATCAGTAGTTGCTTCAGTAATAGCTTCGCCATAATCATCTTCATTTTTAAATAATTTATGAAGATGTTGTAAATAAGTTTTGTCTTCAGCTGTTACTTTTTTTAAAATAGCTTCAATATGCTCAACGCCTTCAAGTAATTCTGAAGATACATGCTGACCATCATTAATTTTTCTGATTAAACCATAATGCCAATTAAGGGCATAATCTACCCAAGCTTGAACTTTATAAGTATAAAACCCTTGTTTTTCAACAGTAAAGGAGGCTTGCCATTCATCATTAGAAGTTAACGCCATTCTGATCTCTTTCCAAGCTCTACCTTTTTCGTGTTTATACAGAACAGATGCCCCTAAAACATCATGCCCATCGGCCATAATATGTGAACCTATATTAACAATTTCATTTACGACACGTTTAATATAAAACTCACCACCATTTACACTAGGCGAGACATAATCAATTACAACTCTTTTTTGGTCTTGCATATTAATTGGTTATATAAGAAAAATAAAAAGGTTAAAGGTTTTTAGATTACTGTTCCTTTTGGAATTACAGCTCCTTTTTTAATAACTACAATGCCATCTTTAATACAATACATATCTGTTTCTGTATCTTCTAAATGTGTGCCTCCATTAATTCTAACATCATCTCCAATGCGGCAGTTTTTATCAATAATGGCATTTTTTATAAAACAACGTTCTCCAACCCCCATTACGATTCTAATTTTATTATTTTCAATTTCTTCAAGTGATTCATAATAATCACAACCCATCATATAGGTGTTAATCATTGTAGATTCTTCACCTATTCTAGAACGTATACCTATTACAGATTTTTCAATTTTTGCAGCGTGAATGATACAACCGTCTGCTATAACTGCTTTTTCAAGAACTGTTCCAGAAATCTTTGTTGTAGGTAGAATTCTAGCATGAGTATAAACTCCTTTTTTGCTATCGTAAAGGTTAAAATCAGGAATATCATCTGTCAATCCTAAGTTAGCTTCAAAGAAAGAATCTATATTTCCTATATCAGTCCAATAGCCTTCGTATTGATAACTTACTGTTTTGTGCTCATGTATTGAATTGGGAATTATTTCCTTACCAAAATCATTAGTGTCCGGATCATTCATTAATTCAATGAGTAAGTCTCTGTTAAAAATATAAATACCCATTGAAGCGAGATATTCTCGTCCTTGAGATTTCATACCATCACTTACGTCTGAAGTCCAATCTACCAATAATTCGGTGTCTGGTTTTTCAATAAAAGATGTAATAACGTTATCTTTATCAGATTTTAAAATTCCAAAAGAAGTTGCTTCTTTAGCATTTACAGGAATGGTTGCTATAGAGATTTTTGCGTTACTTTTAATATGCTCTTCAAGCATCAAATTGTAATCCATTTGATATAATTGGTCTCCAGAAAGGATTAATGCATATTCAAAATCATGGCCTAAGAAATGATGCATACTTTGGCGAACAGCATCCGCAGTTCCTTGAAACCAATTAGCGCTTTGGATGGTTTGTTCGGCAGCTAATACATCAACAAATGCTTTACTAAAAAAGCTAAAATGATAAGTATTTTTAATATGTTTATTAAGTGAAGCAGAATTAAATTGGGTTAATACAAACATACGTTTAAGACCCGAATTGATACAATTAGAGATAGGAATGTCTACCAATCTATATTTTCCGGCAATTGGTACCGCGGGTTTAGATCTGTCTTTTGTTAATGGATAGAGTCTTGAGCCTTGACCACCTCCTAGAATAATGGATAATACTTTATCGTTCATAGTAGCTTAGTTTTTTATATTAATGATTTATATAAAGATTCAACTTGTTTGGCAATGGCAATCCAATCAAAATAGTCCTCAACACGTTTTCTGCCATTTTTTGCCATGGTTTCTCTTAAGGCTTTGTCATTAATGACTTTATTAACCCCATCGGCTAAATCTCTTGAAAACTTATCAGGATCAATAGGCTCAAAAGGCGCTTCTTTTTGTTGTTCTAATGGAATTAAAAGTCCTGTTTCACCATGCACAACAACTTCTTTTATACCACCAACAGCACTTGCCACAACAGCAGTATCACAAGCCATTGCTTCAATATTTATAATTCCGAAGGGTTCGTAAATAGAAGGACAACAAAACACATCGGCATGCGAGTATAATTGAATGATTTCTTCTTTGGTAACCATCTTGTCAATCCAAATCACATTATCTCTTGTCTTTTTAACTTCGTTAACAGCGTCTTCCATTTCTTTACCAATCTCTTTTGTGTCTGGCGCACCAGCACAAAGAATTATTTGAGTATCTGGGGCTATATATTTTATGGCATTTACTAAATGAATAATACCTTTTTGACGAGTAATTCTACCAACAAAAAGAACATACGGTTTGGTTTTATCAACACCATATTCATCTAAAGTTGATGTTTCTGAAGTGGTTATATATTGTTGAAGATTGATACCATTGTATATAACATGAACCTTACTTTCATCTACATTAAAATGTTTTAAGACATCTTCTTTAGTTTCTTCTGAAACTGCAATAAGCGCATCGGCCATTTCAATAGCTGTTTTTTCTACCCACGAAGATGCATCATAACCTCTACCCAACTGCTCACGTTTCCATGGCCTTAATGGTTCAAGCGAGTGCGTTGTTATTACTAAAGGTGTACCGTAACATAATTTTGCAACAATACCAGCAAAATGCGCATACCAAGTATGACAATGTACAACATCAGCATCAATAGGATCTACATTCATTTGAATACAAGTACTCAAAGTTTTAAAAACCGACTTTAATTTATCATCAGCGCCATCAAAAACAGGGTTGTCAAAGGGAAAGCCTTTAACGATTAGGTTTTCTGATTTGTCATTCTGATCACCAAAGCACCTAACATCTATCTCCATCAATTTAGCTAACTCGCCTGCTAAATATTCAACATGTACTCCTGCTCCACCATAAACATAAGGTGGGAACTCTCTAGTGTAAAAAAGTGCTTTCATAAATTAATAAACTGTATTATTTTATCGATAAAAATCTGTTTGTAAAACTATGTTATAAAATCTTTTATAAAGGCTCTAAATTTAACTAAACATAAATGTATTTTATCTTATTTAGCCATCTCAATAAAAATACGATATTTTATTAATTGTTAATAACTTCAATCAATAAAAAAACAAAAATAAATTTGATGACATCAATAATAGTCTAGGGTTGAGCCTGGTTTAGTTAGTTTAATTAAATGATTTTTACTGTGTTATAAACATACAAAAATTTTTCTTAAAAACTTTGAAGTCATTTTGTTTTTATGGAAAAAAAGGCATTTCTCCAATTAATGGAGATTATCAATAAAAAAAACAGGTAAAAGCATAAGTTTGGTTTCAATCATTCAACTGAAATAGCCAAAACATCTAGTGGGTACTGTTAGGTTATTAAACTAAAAGAAGTGTTTAACAGCGAAGTAGTTAAATTATTAGTAATGGAATAAACGAAACGTTGCAGTGTGTTCTAATCGTTAAGCTTTAAAACTGCCATAAAGGCTTGTTGCGGGATTTCTACATTACCAACTTGACGCATACGTTTTTTACCTTTTTTCTGCTTTTCAAGAAGCTTACGCTTACGCGAAATATCACCACCGTAACATTTAGCAGTTACATCTTTTCGAAGTGCTTTAATCGTTTCCCGCGAAATAATTTTAGCTCCAATAGCCGCTTGAATAGGAATATCGAATTGCTGACGCGGAATTAGCTCTTTCAACTTCTCACACATTTTTTTGCCAATGTTTTGTGCGTTATCAGCATGAATTAAAGCAGATAATGCATCAACAGTTAGCGCATTTAATAAAATGTCTAAACGAACCAACTTAGACGTTTTCATGCCAATTGGGTGGTAATCAAAAGACGCATAGCCTTTTGAAACCGTTTTTAGGCGATCGTAAAAATCAAAAACTATCTCTGCTAAAGGCATTTCAAAAGTTAACTCAACACGTTCCGTTGTTAAATACGTTTGGTTTAAAACAATACCGCGTTTTTCAATACAAAGTGACATCACGTTACCTACAAAATCGGCTTTGGTAATAATGGTTGCTTTAATATAAGGTTCTTCAACACGATTAACAGTTGAAGGTTCTGGCAAATCAGAAGGGTTATTTACTATAAAAGCCTCGTCTGGATTTTTATTGGTGTAAGCATGGTACGAAACATTGGGAACGGTTGTAATAACCGTCATATCAAACTCACGTTCTAAGCGTTCTTGGATAATTTCCATATGAAGCATGCCTAAGAATCCGCAACGAAAACCAAAACCTAATGCAGCAGAACTTTCTGGAACAAATACCAACGATGCATCGTTTAATTGTAGTTTTTCCATAGAGTTTCTAAGCTCTTCATAATCTTCCGTATCAACGGGGTAAATACCAGCAAAAACCATTGGTTTTACATCCTCAAAACCTTCAACGATATTGGTGGTGGGTTTTGCAAAATCGGTAATGGTATCACCTACTTTTACTTCTTTGGCTGTTTTAATACCTGTGATTAGGTAACCAACATCTCCCGCTTTTACACTTTTTTTTGCTACTTGAGTTAGTTTTAACGTACCAACTTCATCGGCATAATAATCATTACCAGTCGCAACAAATTTTATGTGTTGCCCTTTTTTAATTTCACCATTAAAGACTCTAAAATAAGTTTCAATGCCTCTAAATGTGTTGTAAACAGAATCAAAGATTAAGGCTTGTAATGGTGCATTTGGATCCCCTTTTGGAGCAGGAACACGTTTTATAATGGCTTCTAAAATATTATCTACACCAAATCCTGTTTTTCCACTTGCGTGAATTACTTCTTCGGGGTCGCAACCCAATAAATCAACTATATCATCAGTTACTTCTTCAGGGTTTGCACTTGGTAAATCCACTTTATTTAAAACGGGGATAATTTCTAAGTCGTTTTCTAAAGCTAGATATAAATTAGAAATAGTTTGTGCTTGAATGCTTTGTGCTGCATCAACAATTAAAAGTGCGCCTTCACAGGCAGCGATAGATCGAGATACTTCATAAGAGAAATCGACATGACCAGGAGTATCAATAAGGTTTAAAACATATTGTTCACCTTCGTATTCATAATCCATTTGAATTGCGTGCGATTTTATGGTAATACCACGTTCGCGCTCCAAATCCATGCTATCTAGTAATTGGTTTTGTTTTTCTCTATCGGTTACTGAACCTGTAGCATCTAACAAACGGTCTGCAAGCGTACTCTTACCGTGATCAATATGTGCAATGATGCAAAAATTTCTGATGTTCTTCATAGTCAACAATCTTCATAAAAAAGATTTCGCAAAGATAGATTATTTTTATTTAGACCTAACGGGTTTTTAAAACCTGTTAGGTCTTTAAAAACTTAATGAATTTGGTGTTAATATTACATTTTGAAATATTTTAACAATTCCCATGATGGTAAGATAAATAAAGGTCCAAGTTTGCTCAAAACTTGCCTTTATGGCTTGGACAAAGGAAATTTTGGTATACTCAACCTCATCACTTTTAGTAATCCCGAGCAGGAACCTTTCACCTGTAACTTCTCCAAAGATGTTTTTGACCTCTGATTTCTCAGGATAACCTGTAAATTCCAGAACTGAGCCTTGCCTGCTTATTTTTAATCTAACTTCA
>RCNA010000045.1_pt1 | contig 21127 bp, 10 predicted proteins | sample 2041331 | NCBI WGS metagenome assembly RCNA01 (sample SAMN09708233, study PRJNA481090) | Marine sediment metagenome, whole genome shotgun sequencing project. | reverse complement strand
TGTGGTTGATTAGCAAAAGCTTTACCAGCAGCTAAAACATTATTGTCTCCAAAGTTTATAAAGTTTATAGCTGATATTGTTTGTAAAGCAGCTGACCTTGTATTAAAAAACATTATAGCAGCCGTAGAACCATTAAGCCAGTCAGTAAAACGACCAGTTAAAGTGTCACCACCAAAGGTTCTGTTTCTACCTGACTTCATTCTTTTTAATATATTCTCCATAGCTTTTCTATATGGAGTACCATAAGCTGCTTCTAGTTTGTTTAAATTCTTTTCAGAGAATATAATATCAGCATTTTGCTGCCATTGTTCTAAGTATTGTTTTCTACCTGTGGTATTTAAAGATTCTATTAAATCTGTAGTAATAGTACCAGTAGTCCATGTTTCTGAAGGCTTTATGTACTCTCTACCTTTACCAAGCTTCATTATCTCTTGAGCAAAAACTTTTAACTTAGCGTCAGACTCTACCATTTCTGTTAATTCTTTGCGATCTGCTTTAGATATTCCAGGAATTTCCTTACCTGCTTGATCCCATATATAAACTCTTACAGCTTGTTCTTTAGTGAAAACCTCACCTTTTATTTTCTTCTTAAGATCTCTAGGTACTACATTCAATTCTTTCTTTAAAGCTTTAAAGTTAGAGCCAAGAGTATTTCTGTCTCTTGTTATGTTCTCCATAGCTCTAGCATAAGGATTTAACAAGCTATCTTTATACCATTGCATTTGAGAATCTCCTACTTTACCTTTACCTAAGGTAGAGTATAATAATCCTACAAAATCTTCTGCAGAAGGAGGAATAAAGAAATTTAATCTACCTTTTGATTTACCTACTAAAGCTGCTTTAACTTTTGCGTAATTCTTTTCAGCTGCAATACCAGTTTTATTTTCTATTATCTTATTAAACTCTATATCTAAATTCTTGCTAAACTTTATTTTAGCTTGTTGAACTTTTGATTTAACATCTAGCACAGATAAAGCGTCTTTAACAGCTTTAACATTTCCAATTGCATCGTCAGTAAAATAAAAGTCATTATAACCATCAGCCGCTTTACCTACTAACCAACCAGCCTTAGCCTGTGGAGAACCGTCTCCTAAGCCTGTTATATTCTTTAAAGGTATATCTAGTCCTAATGATCCTAAAAACTCCTTAATTGGCCCCGCAGCATCAGCTGGACGCGCCGTAAGAACAAATATATCTTCTGATCCTCTAGCGTCTTGTATTGTTTTAGCTACTTCGAATAAAGGTCCTTTCTTACCGTCCATAACTTTACTAAACTCTGCGAAGTCCCAAGTAGCACCTTCAGCTTCCATAGTGCCTGCGTCTTTAGCAAAAGTCTCAGCATCTATTTTACCAGTAGTACCGTCAGGCATTGTATAACCTACTTTGCTTTTAGTTCTAGCAAGCGTGTCATCAAAATCAAATACTCTTATTTTCTTAATCGGAGCATCTATTTTCCTAGCGTTATCTAAAGCTTTGTCAGTTTTAGCTAGCATCTCAATACTTTGTTGATTACTTATAGGTTTAGAGTATTTAATTATTTTAGGAGCTTGATTGTTGTTTGATTTGCTAGCTTCAATCTTACCGTCAACAAGTTTAACCTCTTCTGTCACTACTTTTTCGTTTATTTTTTCAACGTCAGCAACCTCATTAAACACAGTAGATGGGTCTATTAAAGTGTCATTTTTAGCGTCGTAAAAAGTAACTCCTTTTTTCGCCATGTCAGTAATCATTTCCATGTATCTAGTACCCATAACGCCTTCTCCTCGTACGTAATTAAGACCCATAAGAGATTGAAGCTTATTTTTTGTAAGATCCATATCCATTCCTCTAGTGATAAAAGCTGTATCATAATCTACAAGCTCGTCTTTTAAAATGTTTAAATCCGCCTTTTTCCCTGTTAAAGAATATATATAAGCCGCAATAGCCATTCTATTAGCAGGTTTAGTGTGTTCAAATACTCCTTCGTCAACCTTGCCATCTTTTCTACCAAACCCAAGTTTGATCATATCATCATGACTCAATAAAGTACCATTAATTAAAGCCGGCATCCACCTAGGAGCTGATGTAATTTTACCTAACCCATCCATCGAAGCAAAAGGTAATCTGATAAAATTTCTTTGTGCCGCTGGAGATAAGCCAGCTTCACCAATTGATTCTATAAACGTTATTAAAGCATCGCTGTACCCGGTTTTAGCTTTTTGAAGCTCTTGTAGATATTCTTTTTTTGCTTTGTTTGTTTTTAATTTATTATAAGTAGAAGTAGATTTTACCCAAAAGTCTTTTTTAAAAGCATCTGATCTAGTTGAAACACTAGGACCCATTTCAATACCTTTAAGAAAGTTTTGAGCAAGATCAGCTTCGCTTATTACAAATGCTCCTCTGTTTTCACGCTTACCTTTTGAGTTAATATTTATAGAACCTAAATCTTTTTCTGTTAAAATAACACCGTTAGGCACTGCTCTGCCTGCTTTATTTTCACCTGGCTTACCTTTAAATCCTCCTATTCCACTAGGGCCATACACGCCACTAAGCATGTTTTTTATTTCATTACCAGTAAAGCCTTTAGTAACAAGTATTGCTATAACTTTTTCTGTAGCTTCTCTGCCTTCGTTTACTCCTTCTAACGTAGTAGTGTCAAGTTGTTCTGCTACAAATTGATTTAGAAGCTGCACAGTGTCATAACTGTTTCCTCTAATAAGTCCTTCTTCAGTATTTTCAAGTATATATTTGAGAGTTTTTACTACACCTTCAGCTTTTATAACTCTTTCAATTCCTACTTCTGAGATATTACCAAAAGTATAGTCGCCACTTAATTCAGCTGATATTTTTTTTAATTGGAAATTTAAAAGGTTTTTTATTTTATTTTTTTGAAAATATTCTATTAAAGAATCGTAAAGAGGTTTATCTACTTCTGTATCATTAACGTTTTTAACAAAAATTGTCTCAAACTCTTTAGAATTTGTACCCTCTATAAGACTGTCTATAAGACCTTCCATTCCATCGAATTGCAATTTTATTGCTTGTTTACTAAACATTAGTTTAGATTTACCAGCACCAATACCTGCTAATGTTTGATTAGTGTTATTAGTTAGCTTAACTACTTCTTCTGTGGTTGAGGCTGAATCTTTGTTATCTTCAACTTGTTTAACTATATTCTCTCTAGCTACAGTGTTTATTAAATTAGATAAATATATCTTAGTAGCACCTTGTAATACTGTTCCAAACTCGCTTCTAGCAGTTCCTGATATAGGTATTCTAGCTTCACCTTTAGGTGTTAGACCAAGTTTAGCCATAAAGTCATTTATGACCTCTGTAGATATATTATTTCTATATTCAGGCTTTAATCTAACTACGCTAGTTTGAGATGTTTTACCTTTACTTCTACCTGAAGGATCAGTCATTGAGGAAGCGGTAAGTTTTTTAATTTCTTCTTTCTTCTCTCTAATTATCTCTTTATTTGTTTCGGTTTTTAAATCTTCTTTTAATGCTTTTACTTTTGCATTACTAGGATCGATGTAATTTTCGTATAAAATTTCTTTTATTTTTTTATTTAAACCTACAGCAATACCTTTTTTATCTCTAGACACGTCTACAGATTCACCCTGTAGATTAACAGTTGTCTGATTAGGAGCTACATTAAATTCTGGTAGAACACGTAGGAAAGATTTAACATCTTCCTTGCTTCTAAAAAGATCTTGCATAACCGTAACAGCTCCATTATCTATTTCTCCAGCTTTTTTAGAAGTAATAGTTACTTTACCGCTGGCCTTATCACCTGAGATACCTAATAAAGCTTGAGCCATGTCATCCATAAACATTTCAGCCGTGTCTTTATAATTTAAAGATTCAATATCTACGCCTTCTAAATCTACTGCTTTATCTATAGCACCATCTTCATTTTTACGAACTACTATTGGAGCTTTTCTAACATCTGTTAATTTATTTTCTGCTATAGGTTTTGAAGTTGTTTCTACACCATCTGCATCTGTTATACTTTCTGCAGCTTCTTGAACTCTGGAGTCAGACATGCTAGAAGTATTTTCTAATTTACCTCGCATAGCTTCTTTAAGTATGTCACCGTATCTTAGTCTCAAATTGCTTTTTGCATAAGCGCCAAATGGAATTTTGTCTATTCCACCTTCTTTATTTTCTACTTCAACTTTGTAGCTATTAGCTAGCTTTATTAACTGCTCATTATAACCTGCTAGAAAGTCTTCATAACTTACTTTAGCATCCTCTGATATATTAAGAGATTTTCCTACAAAAGCAGATTTTTTAGCTAATTCGCCAACAGCTCCCATATTGTTTTTAATAAGTGCGTCACTTATTTTCTTTCTAAGTTTTTCATCTTTAATATCAGATAATCTATTCGCGCCTAAATCTAGTATTTTATTTTCTATTTTAGTGTTTCTATCCGCTATTTCTAAATTCTTTTCACTTACAGCGGTTGGCTTTTTAGGATCTACTACTTCTTCTTTAAAAACTTCATCAGCTGAATTTTCTATTTCTTGATCTATAGACGTTTTTTCAACAGGCTTACTAACGCCTTTTTCTTTAGCTTTACGTATTTTAAACTCTAAATTAGATTTTTGAGCTTCAAAATCAGCTTGTTCTATAAATTCATCTTCTCTATCGTTTAAAGATTCTAGATCATTATTAAGATCTTGTAAAGATTTAGAAGATTTAATATTTTTACTATCATCTTCTTCATCATCTACTATTTGTGTTCCTTTTTTAGCTTTACTAGTCCAGCTTGATACGAATTGAAAAATACTTTCAGCATCGTCAAATCTAAAGTACATTGAAGCGTCTCCATTAAATAATTTATATGCAGAATTTATAAAACGCTTTATTTCATAAACCTCTTTAAAAGAACTTTTTGGCAAAGCTCCGATGTTAGTAAAATCATTTACTAGTTGTATTAATTCATCAACGTCTACGCCTTCAGTTTCTTTATTTATAACTACTTTTCCTTTGTCATTTATTTTTGTAGCTCTATACGCATCTATCCTATCGTTAAACGATTGTAATACTTTCTTTGATATTACTCCAGACTCAGCAAGGCTTTCAACTTTAGAAACAATAGATTTAACCATCTTGTCAGCATCTCCAACTACTTTATCATCTTTAATTATACCAGCTCTTCTTGCTTGTATATGACCTAATTCGTGCATTGGTGACACAGCGGCTACCATAGCTTCTATTGAGTCATAAGGTTGACTAATTGTAGCGATAACATTATCTTCAAATAACAAAACATCATTACCTACATTCGCAGCATTAACACCAACGCTTCCGTCAACTGGGAAAGCATCTTCTAAATACTCCGCTATTTCCTCTGTTGTTAGTATCTCTCCAGCAGGCAATACTAATACTTCTAAATATTCTCTATATGAATCTTTTGCTGTCTTAGTGACATTACCTTCTTTATTAGTATCATCTTTAAAGTTAAGAGATTTAACACCGTCTTGGCCACCTATCAGATTTTTAGAGTAATTAAAAAGAGCATAATTAGCAACAGCATCTACAGAGTTTTTAGAATCTTTAAATAGATCAGAAGCTTCTTGATCTTTGCTTTTAAATATGTCGTTTCTTTTATTTTCTAAAGCAACAAAGTCTTTTTTTAATTGATCAAGTTGAGACTTACTCCAGGTGCTAGTGTCTCCGCCTGCTCTTAATTCAGCAGCTTGAGACATTACCCTTCTAATATCTTGATTAATATCTAATATACTGTTTACCTCAGAAGAACTAAAGTCTTTTAACTTTAAAATAGTTTCTCCACTGTTTAAAGCTAGTTTTTTTATTTTATCTCTTTTAGCAGTTCTTAAAAGTCGTCTTGCTTTTTGTGTTAGTTTATCTGATTGTAAAGAAGCTTCGATCTGCTGAAGCTCTGCTACTAGCGCTCTATTTTGTTTGTTTTCTTTTTTACTTGCAAACTCACTAGCAATAACTGAGTAAATATTCTGACTTGCCATAGGTCCAGATATAGCGATACTACTTATAATGGTACTATTTCTAAAATCTTTATCAATTCCATCACCAAGAGATATATCATCACCCATGACTGCTATCTTAGTAAAATTTTGACCAAATTGCGTCATAGTTTCTTCAATAAGCTCAACACCAGCACCAATGCCTTGGGCTTTAATAGCACCAACAGATTTTCTTACAGATCTACCTATAGCTGGAAAAACTTTACTTTTAAAAGCATTTACACCAATCGAATTAGAGTATTTTTGAAAATTTTTCATAAAAGCAAATGTTCCAAGCTTCTCTCCATAATAACCAGCAGCAGCATGTAAACCAGCACTTAACGACTTCTGAAACTGAGTAACATTTAGTGCTTTTTCTTGAAATTCTATATCTTCTAAAATAGAAAGTTTTTCTTCTTCATTTGTAGACTCTAGAAATGCGTCTTCAAGATCTTTTATTATTGCAGGAGCTTCTTTTTGAGCTATTTCATTATCAAGCATATCACCACCACCTTCCATAACTGCAAATACACTTTGCAAGATTCTCCCCGCGCTCACAGCACCGATTAAACCACCTAAAGGAATCATTGTTGCAGAAGTAAGTATAGAGGCAGAATTATCTATAATAGTACTACCAATGTAATCGCCCATAGTAGCGTATTCATTGTCTGACTTTATAGACATTGGTAAGTCTCTTTCTTTTTCTTTTCTAAGTCTTTGACCATAATCTACTGCAGATCCTTTTAAAGCTTTTAAATCATTCAACATCTTCCACTCTGGAACTTCTCTAGGATTTCCTTGTGTAGCTATAGCTCTAGCAACTTTACCAATACCTAATGCAATAGAACTACCTATCATAGCTGGTTTTGCCATAAAAGCCTCTTCTAAATTATAGTTTATAGCATTCATTGTTTGATAATTCTTCATCAAAGCATTTGAAGCTACTGTGGAGTCTGTATACTTAGACACTCTTTCGTTTAATAACTTAGAAGACTCTACTAACTGTTCTCTATTTTGAACTATTTTATTAAATTCAGGTTTTATAGATTTATAACCTGCAGAGTTTAAAACATTATTGTATTCTTCAATAAGTGCATTTTTCTCTCCTATTACTTTATTTCTAAATTCACCTTCTACAACAGGCATAGCGTATTTATCTATCTTAGACTTTATATCGCTGAGCTTCTCTTTGTATATATTGTTTTTTGTATCAATAGCTTCAAACTCTTTTATAATTTCTTCACTATTAGATTTTAATACATCTGCTTGATCCTCAATAAACGACGGTTCGTTATTTAAAAGTTTAGTAAAACCTGCTTTAGAAAGAGGTTTGTATATTCTACCGTTAAGCTTTGTTTCTCTTACTAAAGCCGTATTTGTTAGTTTTTTAAAGTCTAACTGATCTTTTTTTCTATCATCAGATTCTTTAGTAGCAGCTTTACTATACTCTGGGGATATGTTTAAATTTCTAAGAGTAGTTATTTGATTATCTACTTCATTGTCTACAGTAACTTCTGCTACTTCTTTTTTACTCTTATTTACTATTGCATCTTTTTGCTCTTGAGGAACGCTATTTAAGTCTAATAATTCACCAATATTTTCTTTAGTTAAAGGTTTACCTTGATTTGTCAAAGCTTCTTTTATAGAAATATACTCTGAGTATTTAGCTTCACCCATGCCTGCTTTTAAATCTTCGTCAAGCGTGTTTACAAATACTTTGTTATAACCACTACCGGTACTTGCAGGACCAGCGCCGTATTCGCTAGAGACTCTTTTATAGTCTTGCATACCATATTTACCATCTTGGTCTTGCCCATACTTGACATACTTCATTGGTCTAGTATCTACAATTTCATCTACGTTAAAATAGTTAGTACTTATTGCTGCTCTTTTACTGAATTCGTTTACACCAGCTACTTTTTTCTGAAGATTTTCAGCGTCTAAGCGGCCTTGTGATTTTGTAGCTTTAATTACAAAAGCATCTTTATCACCAGCTCCTTCAAAGCTTTCTGTTTGTATGTTTTTTGTTTTACCACCTTTTTGTTCTACATATTCTTCAAAGCTGCTAGGAAAACCTTTTTGCCCGGCAAAGTCATTAAGATAAGTGTCTTCGTATACTCTATTCTTAGACTTAACGCTGCCTGTAAGATTAGATTTTTTAGTTATATCAATATATCTACGCGGATCTGGCTCCAAAGAACCATTTTCCAAGTTGGATCCCGTAACTTCTTTCGACTCTGCTGCTTGATCCACAACCACAGGGTCTTTTGTCTTTTTTGGCACTTCAACTTTAGCTTCAACTAACGTAGCACCTTCATTGTTTTTTAAAAAACTATCTACATCTGCTGATGCAACAAATACTATATCACCTGATTTTAATTTATAGTCTGGCATATTATCCTTTTTAATTTATTGGTTCAAATTTTCCTGTGACAGGGTTGTATTGCAATTTAGCCGTACTAGCTGCTTTATCTGCTTCCCCTGCAAAGTAATCGTTAGATATTTTTTGATTTTTTGGAGATTGTTTGTTATACTCAGAATAAAGATCTTTTTGCGATAACAACTTTTTAATTTCTTTAATTGTTTTAGCAGGTATTCCTTGGCCACCTTGTGTCACGCTAATTAATCTTCTAATATCTGCGTCTTTTGTTAAATCAAGTACTTGTTCACTCTCTCCATCTTTATTTGGAACAGTTATTTTTTGAGTTTCTTCATCAAAATCAATTACTTTTATACCTGAGTTTTCGACTAATGCTACCGGATCATTAACAAAACTATCAACAAGTTGTAATGCATCTTTTTGCGGGGTAAGAGCTGCCTCCCCTTCTTCTTCTTCTTCTTCATTCTCTATATTAGCAGTGCTTACAAGTACTGGCTTAAAGTTTCCAGCTAAATCGGCATATTGATCATCTACATACATTTCCGTTAGCTTTTCAGTTTGAGAATCTTTACCCGTTGTAAGTATTGCTCCTGCAGGTAGTTGTTCTATACCTTGCTTTTCTGCATAATAATTATATAAAGAAAATTGACCAACTGGGTTACTCTCGCCCATAGAGCTTATTAATACGTCAGCATCGCCATATAATGCTGCTTTTACCTTTTTTTCATCAACTCTTCTAAAACGACGAGTTTTCTTTGGGTCTTTAGGATCTACTTCGCTAGGCCCTACTGCTCCAAGAAAGTTTTCTTGAAGAATTTTTTTATCATTTACAATGTTAGCATTGTTAAAAGATTGCTTATAACTAGGATATATATCTGGTATCATTGGCACCATAGTACCTCCGCCATTTTGCAAGTCTTTAAGCTCTCTGTAAGACATTTTATATGTTTTACCATAGTTCTCATCATCTTTGTCTTGAATTGTTGCAGAATACATTATTTCAACACCATCAGGGTTATCAAATTTAGGTTCAAAATCAACTTTTCCTTTTTTAAAATTATTAAGTATCATAGAAAAAGCTCTACCTCTTTCACCACCCGTTCTAGACGCTCCTCCTGGCTTGCCAAGATTAGGGCCCAAAGAAGTTGCCGTGTTAGATATAAAAGAATCCCATAAAGTAATACCGTTTTCTATTGCGTCATATGAAGCTTCTACGTTTTGTACAAAAACTTTATCTTCTGTAGTTTGCATCCCTTTTATCATCAGCTCAGACTTTTTATCTAAAGATGTACTAACGATGTCCATCCCACCCTTCTTAAGAGCAAACATGCTATCATTGATTGTTTTTTGGAATTTTGTGTTAGATTTAACAGATTGTTCAGCTATAGCGGTTTGATCTTTTTTGCTTTGCGCAGCTTGTAAAGCAGCTGCTTTATCTCTAGCTTCTTTTTCCTTTTTTAATTTAGCTTGCTCTTTAATGCTTGCATCAGCAACCTTATTAAAAGTGTTTGAAATGCTAGCTTGAAGATTTCTATAATGTTGACCTGTCTGTGTGTCTACTACTTGTTGTGGATTTCTATAACTCATTACTTAATTTTTTAAATTCAACATCAAGTTTAGAATAATCAACTCTATCATAACCATCTTCACCTTTTAAAACAGATTCTGCTGGCACTTCGTCAGACATAACACCTTGATAAGTACCTTTTCCAAACTTAGGATTTAAATACTCAAAATTATATATATTTAAACCAGAACCAGATTCACCTATTTTTATTATATTCTTTTTCAATCTTCTATCGGATAATCCTGGGCGTGGTTTAGCCGCCATACCGCCTCCTGTGCTGAAAGCTCCAGCGCTTGCCATGCTGCCAAAAGTACTTAATACACCTCCTACCGCGCCTGTTATAGCGCCTGTTCTATCTGACTGAGCCTGCGACTCTCTTGCTTGAGCTCCAGATAACTGAGCAGATACTCTATCCATTTCAGCTACTTGTCTGTTTTCTCTAGTATTAAATTCAAACGATTTACCTTGAGCATCGGCTTGTTGTATTCTCTGAGCTTCAGATAGTTTCTGTTGCTGAAGATTAACTTCTCCTTGAGCTCTTGCTTTTTCGTTTGCAGCTTCTTGCATCTCTATACTAGCTGAAACTCCTTTTTTACTTTGTAAAGCGGCTTGAGCTAAAGCTGTAGCTCCACCAGCGCTTGCTCCTGAAGCCCTTATAGTATCTAAAGTATTTGCTAAAGATATGTCAGCTTCTTCAATTTGCATCTCTGCGGCTTGAGTAGCTACGGATAAATTCTCCATAGGATTAGATAACATGCCGCTTAAATCCGTGGTGTTTTCGTAAGGATTTATAATTTCTTGCCTATTATTTTCTAAGTACCTTAATTTAGCTTCAGCTGCTTTTCTTTGATCAGCTGCTTCTCTTTCTGCTTTTCTAGCTGCAGACGATCCAAATATACCGGAAATTATACTTGCACCCGCGCTTATTAAGCCAGCTGCTACTATTGGAATTGGCATATATTATTGTTTTTAGAGTTGTTCATTTTATTTTTTTAATATGATGATTCTACAAAGTTAGCTGAAGCGGCAAATAATTCTTTTAAACCACCTGGATCTGTAACATTATCTGTAGATATAGTAACTGTAGCAAAGTATCCTTTTATACCGCTAATAGTATTACCAAATAATACTTCTCCCTGAGAAGCAGAGCTGCTGTTTATTAAGTTTGCAAAATATTTATTTTCTTTTCTATCAAAACCTGCTCTGTAAAAAGGAGTAATAACTGCGTTTAAACCTGTTAGAGCCGGAACAGAACTATCATAAGTACCTTCTAAATAACTATATACACTAGTTGTTGTATCGTTTCTTAATTCAAAACCAGCAGGAGCCGGTAAAGCATAATAGTCATAACCTGTAGCATCAGATATAAATGAATCTACTTGCCAACCGTTACTACCTTCGTAGTTTATTGTTTGAAAGTTTTTAGATGCACTTACCTTTGGATTAAAAACAAATGTTATAGATGACTTAGTTGTGTTTCCATAGAAATTACCTCTAGGGATAGAGGTAATTGGCGTGGTAATTGTGTTTTCAGCATAATGAGCCCATATACCTTTAATTGATCCACTTGTATTTTGACCAACGGTATATAGCTTGTTTCTTAAACTTAATATCTGCTCAGGTTTAAAAGTAAAGAAGCTTGTCCAACCATTAACATCTTCATCAAAACAAAGTGTATTAAAACTAGGTTGAGCTGTAGCATCTTGAGTTTGAGTGGATAAAACATACTGTTTATTATGTATATCCCATCCGCCTATTATTTGACCAGCTTCTCCATTTACGTTGTCTATACTATTAAGTTCATCTCTAAAGTAATCGCTCATGCCATAATTAGAAATTTCAGTAATACCATCCATCGATAGTCTAAGTATAGAATTATTATTTTTGTCTGAAAAATATTTTCTATAACCATAGACGGCAAAACTACCTGGATCTTTGCTTATACCAAATTTACCCGCGTAAGCCTGAATAGTACCTATAACTAAATTAGAATTAGTTATACTACCTCCGCCTTCCGCTGAGTATATAGCGTCTTTATCTATTAAAGCTCTAGACACTTTTGATTCCTGGAATATAACTAAATTAGTGTCTTCTGCATATAGTTTCTGAATGCTACCGTTAGCGGGATCGGCGCTTTTAATTATGTCTTCTCCTATTGAAAAAACATTGGTATTGTTTATACCTGTTCTAGAGTTATATATACCAGAATATATTAAAGAGCTAGATCTTCTAGAGGCTTTTGGAAAATCTTCAACCAAGTAGGCTTTGACCCCGTAATCAACATTGGTATTATTATAACCTCCTCTTATTCTTGATTCCTCAATAGACCAATTTTCTAATTCAGAAGCAACGCCTCCTCTAGAGTAACCACCTATAGATTGAGGTATACCTCTAGAACCATCCCATATAGGCTGGTCAGTAGTGTTTACTGTCTTTTTTAACAAAAATGTGTTAAAGAATTTTACCTCTATTATAGCTGCCATATTTTTATTATTACTTGCTTTTTTGTTTTATTACCATGTGTTTAACTTGTACATATCCCACCACCAGTAAAATTACCTATCACTTGCGGATTTCCAGTCGCTGGGTTTGTAGTCGCGTAATTAATAGTGTAATTTACACCACATCCAAATGGAGAATTACCTGCTGTTATTGTTTGTTGCTGGTTAGAGCAATTGTAAAAACTTAAAGTAGCGCCCCAACCTACATTCGAAGGATTTCCAGGAGCTCCAGATGAGTTTCTAATAGTTGTGCTACAGCTATCATCTATTAATGAGACAGTAAGTGCGCAAATAGCTACTGCATTTCCAGCGTCAGATAAAGTAACCGTTACGGTATATATTCCCACCGTAGTAAATGTAGATGCTCTAGATACAGCTGTTCTAAAAGGTGTGCTAGGATTTCCAGAGTTCCAGTTTGTATCTGTTAAAACGAAAGCATTAGATACACCGCTACCGTTACTGTCTGTTGTTTGCACAGAGAAAGTTAATCCTTGATAAATACCAGGTATAAAAGAGAAAGGAGATACAGGTCCGTTTTGAAGTACATTTGCGCCGTTTTTTCCAAAAAAAGTTTTAAAAGAAGTGGTTCTTGTCGATCCTACTGGGATGGTGTTTGTTGGACAAGTAGCTGGGTCTCCATTACCAGTCGTAAATTCCGGACTTGCGTTATCTAAAGCCGCGTACTCTATAAGATTAGCTGTAAAAGTCTCACCACTTGCAACGTTTTTAGTTACTATAGTAAAATTAAAAACAAAGCTCTTATTTTTATCAGCGTCATTACCATAAATCCAATCAAAACTAGGATTATTTAAAGGAAGCGGTCTTACTGTTTTTATATCCCATGTGTTTGTAGGGTTGGTGGCAGCTTCGTTGTTATTTACTAGTGTAAATCTACTATCACTAGCGTTTGTTGTAGCAAAAACCTCAACAGGTGTGTCTTCTAGGGTTTGAACACTTGTTAAAGTTAAAGACTCAATAACCACTGTTGCTCCAGCAGTACCGGTATAAGGTATAATTGATCCAAAATTGTCTAAGACATTGAAAGGAGTATTTGTAACCGTTTGAGGAGCTTCTTCGCTTTCACTAAAACCACTGACGTTCCAATTACCAATATCTGAAGCACCGTTAGAATCATTTAATATAAAATTATTTAATTCTGAAACAATACCAGAACTTGAGGTCTCCCAGAATATATCTAAATTAGATTCAACTGGAGCTGTTTCAAATACAGCTAATTTAAAAACTGGTGGAACTAATTGTGGTAATCCTGTGATTCCAAATTTTTTATCTGTAGATATTTTAGCTATTAAAGGATTTGATTCTATTTCATAGAAAAAAGTATTAGGCGCATAACTTGCTAGATTCTCTCCATTAAATAAATCATTATTAGTAGCGATAGTACTAACGGTAAAAGAAGATCTCGAAGGAAAGTATTGGGTGTTGCCTCTAGGTATAACTGTGGTGGTATTTTCTACTCTTCCAAACAGCTGAACGCTACTTCTAAACTGTCTCTGTTGCGGTCCTACTTCTGTTAGATCTCTAGGTATTTTATTTATATTATCACCTAGCAATACAGCAAAAGAAGTTTTACCAAGTTCCAGCGTAGTATCGCTAGGATATGCGGCCATAACACCTGGTAAATATACGTTATAATATTCTTGCTCTGTTTGCTTTACAACAATTTTATAGGAATACCATCCAAGAGGATTATAAGAAGAACTAGTCACGTCTCCATTATATACACCAGGCTCGTTAGTTGTTAAATTAGGCTGGGTTGTGCTTAAAGCACTGTTAAATAAAACTTTTAAAGAATCGCCTGGCCAATCATAAGAATCGGTGCCAGCGGCGTTATAAGAAGAATATATTGTAGAACCCTTATAACTTGTTCCACCTACTGTAGTGCTTATTAGCGAGTTTGATAGAATTACACTTGAGGTTCTTCCAAACCTGTCAGAAAGAATTATACCTACTTGATAGTTTCGGTTTTGTTTTAAAGAATGATTAGGATATTCTATAATACTAGTTGTGTTTATCTCTTGACCAACTGGAGCTACGGTTAATACTCTATTATTAGCTATACTAGTTTGAACAGTATCTGTTAATAATGCCGTTGACGTAAATGAAATTATTTTTGTTCCAACAACAACACCTGCTCCTACTAATAATCCTCCCTCAATAATTGATGGACTACCTGTGTTTAAAGTGTATTGTATTGTTGCTGAATTGGTTGTTTCTGAAGAAGTTGTTATTGTACTTATATTTAAATCAAAAGAGGCTTTTTCTGATATAAGTAAATTATAATCTATATTATCAGGAGGAGTGTGTTTATTTTGAAAATTACTATAAACTACTCTATTGCTTATGATTTCTTGACCAAGAGCTCTTACAGGCACTTTGTCATATACTCTTATTAAATCACTTGAAGGAAGTGTTTTAAATGGTTTTTTTGATTGATAATTATAAGCATAACTATCCGGCGCGTATATGGTTGTTCTAGTTGCTTGATCTTTAATAGTACGCATGTCTATAGTGTCAATAACTTTTACAGCTAAAGCATCTGATTCTTTAAATAATATATCTACAGAAGTTATTTTTAATGGATTAGCACCATTAGAAGCCATCTCTGATCTTAAAAAAGGAAGAGGTATAACTAACACAGTTTTATTGACTTTGTTCTCCATGAATTCTACAATAGTACTTCTGTAGGCTGCGGCTTCATCATCAACGTCTATATTATAAGGATTTGGCGTAGGCTGGTCATACAAGAAATAACCATCTTGTTTAGGAATAAAAGCCGTCTGCGTAAATGGGGAAAATATAGAATACTCACCATCTTCGAACTGAAATCGCAAATCTTACGAATTTATCTTCTAAGAAATTTGGATCTCCATTATATGTTGCGTCATAATATGGGTTAAAATTAAATATAAGTTCTTGGTTTTCAAGAAAAGGCCCTACAACAACGCTACAACCTATAGTGGTTGGGTTTATACTGCTAACAGTTGCTCCAGTGTCAACTAATAAACTAGTTACAGGGTCTACATAGGCTATAGTATCACCTGTTGCTACGTTTCCGTTTATAGTGCTTTCATTCACCTGAACATTGACGTTGGGAATTGTTAAAGCAGTGCCCACTGTACCTGTCCCGCCTCCTGGATAAAACTTACTAACTACATCATAAAGAGTAGTTTCATATTCTCCCGCAACTAATTCACTCTCTCTGTAGAGCTCTATTGATTTAAATGGATTGTATTTTGATACAGAAATTTGATCTTCATTAGAATAGTAATTACCAGTGGCATTACTTATATTTATTTTTCTAGGCTGATTACTATTGTCTGTCCAAAATAACAAGTCTTCTATTATATTAATTCCGTATATCCTGTGTTTTGTAGAGAAATTTAAAAAAGCTCCAGAAACTAATATATTAGCAGATACGCCAGGTAGTACTAGTGTGTTGTATGATATTATAAAATGATTAGATCCAACTTCACCTGAAGTTCCAGGAACGTATTCACCGAGAGTGTTATCGGTTAAAAACATATATATAGTATTATCTAGCTCATTAGCTATATAACCTATACTTACTAATCCAGATATACCAGTTAAAGATTGAAAATCAACAACTAAAGTGTTACCTAGCACATTTTCTAAAGAACCAACACTTGATCCTTCAGATTTACTGACTTGAACGTTTACCGCGTTTCTATACTCTCCAGATGGTATTAACCTAGCGTCTAGGTCTTTATTCATCTTAGATTTTATAAAAGCATTCTTAACTTCTCCCATTTAATTTATGATTTTATCCATTTAGACTTACCTCTCATAGTGAGAACTATTTGATCTAGCTTTATGTTAGATAATCTTATTTTAGCATTTCTAAGAGAAGCGCTTTTTTCTCTTTTTAATCTATTAACCACATACTCAGGTTGGTTTATTCTAGACGCAACAACCGCGTGGCTAATGTAAGCGTACATAGCTTCTTCAGCCATTTTAGGAAGTCTAGTATCTAGATCGTATGATAATCCATCAGATATGTATTCTAATACAACTATAGCACCCGCTAGGTCACTAGAAAAAGACATTAATCCTTCTCTATGATTTATAGTAAACCAACCATTAGATTGCGCATACTGAGGATCCATTCCATAACGTTGACCATAGCCTCTACCGTACTCGTTAAAACCATTATTAATATCTAATTGGCTATTAATACTGTCTTGGTTAAAATCTCCGTCTATTCTGTTAGGATTTGCAGCAGCCCATCTAGCTTCGGTTATCGATGTTCCTTCTAGGTTTTCCCCGAAATTATCTTGAGTTGGAATACCTCTATTATCTTGTAGAGGTGTTGAGAAAGGATTTATAGTTAAGTTGTTTGCTGGATATATAGGTCTTTTAATACCAAGGCTATCGATCCAAGAAGCTTTAACATAGTTCACATAGTCTTGAGGTATAACAACACTAAGACTAGGAGGTATACTTAACTCTTGAGATTTAGTGCTTTGTAATGTGTCATAGCTGAATTCCTGCATACACCTCTTAGCATGGAACATTATATCAGTTCTCTTCACGCTTGGTATAAGCTTACCGTCTCCTACATAAGCAACTAAGAAGTTGTTTATAATATCGTTTAGCTTTATGTAAGAATAGCTATCATAGTTATCTTCAACAGCTTGACCAACAGCGTCTCTATCACCATAGTTACCTCCGTCTAGTCTTTTTAATTGAATTACAACACTAGTACTTAGAGGTATAGCCGCTGTTATTGTTACAACGTCTCCAGCTACAGAAAAAGCATCAGTATACTCTGTGTAAGTTAAAACACCTGGAGCTGCTGTATATAGCTTAAAATTGTTTAAAGCGTATGCTGTTTCTAGCGGGTTAGAACTTCCAAACACTAAAGCAGTGTCGAAAGTAGCTGTAAATTGTTGACCAACTGCAGCTGTTTGTGCTAAAAACCTTTGTGAACCTGCATAATACTGTTCATTAGTTTCTGTTATAAGTCCCATTTATTAAGATTTTTTATTTACTTCTTGTGATTGAACCTGTTGAGCTGCTACTTGTATAACAGTGGGATCTTCTATTACTAAACCAGCATAGAATAATATTTTTAATATAACTGTTGTTTGCTCAGACGACATTAACTCAAAATCACTTGAGAAATTAACATCATCATTAAAAACATACTGACCTAATTGACCTACTGTGAAACCCCAGCTTGGAGCTCTTGGAACGCGTAAGTAATTAACTGAAAGCCCACCCACAGGAGTGGCGTCTATTGAAGCTGGAGAAACATATAGTCTACTGTTTTCATATAGATACACAGGGTAGCTTTGTGAAGGCGCGGTTAAGTCTGATTTTTGTATATTGTAAAAAGCATTTGCAGTGAGCTCTTCTACTTCTGTAGGAAAAGAAGACGTACCGCTTGCCCATGCCACTGTACCTAACTTATATAAATCATCGGGCAAAGTAAAATAAGGTCTTGACGGTGTACTGCTCGCATCGGTGTTAAAAGTACCAACTCCTAAAGCTTTAAATACAGCCATCTTTTCTGTTACACTCACTATTCTATTAGCATAGTCTGCATCTGTCTGTTCTACTCTAAGCTGTTGGTTAAGATCTTGCGAATACTTTTCAAATATCTCTAATTGAACTTGAGTAGCTATACTATTAAATTCAGTAGGAGTCATATAACCCCTCTGCTCTTTATTTAATAACAACAACACGGTATTATAAACTGTGTTTACGCTTATAGCCATTTTTTATTTTATTTTAGGTAAAGTTTGTAAATACTAATCTTGACTTTGATAAATCTAATAAAGCTATTTTTGATATCAATAGTCTTTGTAGCATATTTGGATCTGGATTGTCTCTGTTAGCCATAATAGAATAAATCATACAAGCATATAAAGCTTCTTCTGCTAGTTTTGGAATAGCCGCTGATTCATCTGTTGTTAGTGCGTTTGATAAATAAGTATATTCTATAGCATAACCAGCCATGTTGGCAGCAAAGAAAAGTGTTCTTGTTGCATAATCAACCCTGTATTGAGTAAGACTCGTACCCAGTACTGCTACCTCTGTCATAGGGACAGTAAAAAAGTCTAAAGCAGTAATTTTTATTTTTCCACCAGTTCCAGTGCCTCCAACGTCGATTAAATTTAGAACATCATCTACACTGTAGCCAGTACCAGGAGTCATTATAGTATAAGTAAGAATAACACCAGGCCCTGCTATGGTATCAACTCGCACGGTTATACCACTACCACCTCCTGGAGGAGGGACAGTAATATAAGTTTGACCACCAGCGTAGCCAGTACCCGCAGCTTCTAAAGTTGACGCTTGGGACGGTGGGTTATTAAGACTTCTTACCACTTCTATAATAGCTACGCTATCAGTTGGTTGCGAGAACTCTGGAGACACGTCTACTCCAGCAAATTTTATATTTGCAGTTGTAGCAAATTGACTTTTTAATGTATCATAAGCAAATTCTTGCAAACATCTTCTTGCATGGAATATTACTTCTGTTCTTTTAGCATCAGGTACCATTTTACCTGGACCCGTATATGCAATAAGAAAGTTATTTATAATGTCATTTAGAGATATAAATGCGCTTGTTAATGTTGTTGCCATTTTTTATTTATTAGAGTTAGCAATTATTTGTTGTTCTTTTTGGTTAGCTAAAGACATTGCGAATTGGTCTTTACTCATAACGCCTGCATAGCCTAGTATTTTTGAAACTAATAAAGGTTGGTCTGATTTAGGTAAAGTAAACTGTACAGAATCTAAAGCATTATATACATAGTTACCTAGTTCTGGATCTATTTTAAATCCCCATTTAACATCTGCAGGAAACTCTAAGAAGTTTACTTGTAAGTTATTAGCTGTGGTAGCAGTTTGAAGACCTGTTGATAATCCTGTTGGGAATACTTGTAGTACACCGTTCTCGTAAAGATATACAGGGTAAAACTCTGTTGGTGCCGTTAAAGGTGATTCATTAGTTGTAAAAACTTCAAATGGTTGAATTCTTTGTAATTCTCTACCAGGATTAGTGGAAGTAGCACCACCTTTTTTAAAAGAAATAGTACCTAATTCTTGAACCGTTGCTGGGATAACTACTTTATCTAACTCGAGAGTCACTGCTGGATTGGTACCAGTAGCCACTCCGGTACCAATAGGTATATCTAATACTCGTTTAAATAGTTGTATTTTTTCATCTAACATGTTTAATCTATCTGCATAGGCTAAACTAGTCTGAGGTTGTCTTAATATTAAATTAAGTTCATCAAAATATTCAGTGAAAATCTCTTGTTGACACTGAGTTGCTATTTTATTAAACTGAGTAGGCATTAGCACACCTCTTTTTTCTTGCTCTAATACTACTAGAACAGCTGTATAAACTGAGTTTATATCAATGTTTCCTGCCATTTTTCTTCTTTTTTAATTTTATAAGAGGCTACTTCTTGTAACCTCTTATAGATTTATTGTTACATGTTAATTCAAGTTTTTCTCTACTGATCTAAAAACTTCTACACCTTCATCGGTTTTAAAGTAAGCAGCCATTGCAGAGTAAGGGTTTTCATCAAAAGGAATTGTCATTAATTTTCTTCCAGTTGAACCCCAGGTAAATGTTCTTTGATCTTGAGATAAAGATATAATTCCAGCCTCACTTGCTTTGATAGCTACGTTTCTAAGCTGGACATTATCGTCATTAGCTAACTCTATAAATAGTCTAGGATTGTTTTTAGCAAATAACAGTAAGTCTCTTCTTAATTCTTTAGAGCTCATTGTATTTACTGATGTTCCTATCTCTACTCTCATGATAGCTTCTGCTTGGTCAATTTCCATTTCTCTAGCAAATAACAAAGCATCTATCTGTTGATCTAATACATCTAATTCATCTTCAGCTTCAGTTACAGCACTATATTCTGCGTACATAGTGTCTTTAAGCGGATGATAAATAGAAAGTAATTTCTGTAAGTTTTGTTGTTGTTTTGGTACTTTTAAATCACCGTTGTGAAACTGTATATGACCTAAAGTACATTCTCCTTTTTGTTCGTCTACTAACGGAGATGCTTGGTTAGTAGCGTATCTTATTTCTCTTTGTTTACCGGTTGATTCATCGAACCATAAAAGCGAATGCTTTCTAGTGTGCCTACCTGGTATTGTTAGAGTAAGAGGACTTTTATTTCCTTTTAAATAATAAATTCTATCTTTAATTTCCCAAGTTGGTTCACTTGGTTTCGCAGGTGTTTTATAAACTGCTTTTTCAATTGTTTGAGGTGCAACCTCTACTTTTTTTGCTGGTACTTTTTTAGTAGCCATAATATGATATGATATAAATGTTAATTTAATGACAATAGCCCCTTACTATAGTATATACTGGCTAATGTCACATAAAAGTAATAGTTACCCCCGTAGTTTTAACGAGGGTAAAAATTACATTAATTTTGAATCTTTAGATTCCTTTGAATAATACAAAGTTGTTAGCCGCCTGTGTAATCAAACATCTTTCAGATAAGAAGTTTACTTCCATAGCATCTAATGTTGAAGTTGAAGCTCCACCAGCAGAACCAGTTAACCAAGACTTCATACGTCTATCATCAGATTGAGACGCTCTATATCTTACGTGTAAGAAAGGTCTTCTAATGTTAGTTCCTAAAATTTGATCATATACTGTAGATGTTCCAGCAGGTACTAATACTCCTTC
>RCNA010000061.1_pt1 | contig 21410 bp, 8 predicted proteins | sample 2041331 | NCBI WGS metagenome assembly RCNA01 (sample SAMN09708233, study PRJNA481090) | Marine sediment metagenome, whole genome shotgun sequencing project. | reverse complement strand
CAACAAGTTCAACAAGAAACACAACGCTCAACATTATAAGATATGCCTATACCTAATGGCGGTTTAATAACCGAAACTAACGAACAATATTACGCGGGGTCGCAGAGATTTATATCAGATGGAAATGGCATAATAACTACAACATTTAATACTGATCTAATACTAGGGTCATTTGATCCCAACGCTTTAAATTACACTTTAAATAATTTTAAATTATATACAAGCGAAACAGGTTTACCAGGAAAATATGAAGAGTATACATTAGCTTATACTGTTGCTAATAACGTTATAACTTTCGCAGCTGCTCCAGTAGCGGGTAATTATATAGCGGTACAATTAAAGATTTTAAATGGTGGTAGTTTTGGCGTGGAAGACGCTTCAGGAACAGCTACTGGAACTGCTGTTGAAGAAAATTATGGAAGCTATTCTTATACTCCTTTAACTGAAGTTATTGATGGCTTTATAGCTATATATGTTGGAGAACATAAACTTATATCAGATATTAAAAGAACGGATGTTATCTTTCATGCTAAACGAGGGCTGCAAGAATTTAGTTATGATACTTTAAAAAGTATTAAATCTCAAGAATTAACTATATCTCCCAGCTTAAGCGCTACAATACCACAAGATTATGTTAACTATGTTAACATTTCATACATAGATTCTATGGGAGTTAAGCATCCTATATATCCCGCTAATAACTTAACCATTGCCCCTTATGAAGTTCCTTTACAAGATGCTGATGGCAACCCAACTATGGATAACTTTGGTGATAACCTAGAAGGTTCTTCTCAAACTTTAGAAAGATGGGCTAGCGCAAATGATAGTTTATTAAATGGCAATATAACTGCTGAAGAATATTTTGCTTACAATGGATGGTTAACAGGCAATCCTTTTCTAGGACAAAAATATGGTAACGACCCTCAGTATGCTCAAAAGAATGGTTGGTTTAATATGAATGAAAGAGATGGGACTATAGCTTTTTCATCTAATCTAAAGGATCGTTTGATAGTGCTTGAATACATTTCTGATGGTTTAGCTTATGACTTAGATATGAGAATACCTAAGATGGCTGAAGATGCTTTATATGCTCACATATTGTATTCTATATTGGCGGGAAGAATAAATCAGCCTGAATATATTATACAAAGATTAAAAAGAGATAGATCGGCTAAATTAAGAAATGCAAAAATAAGATTGTCAAACATTAAACTATCAGAGATAGTACAAGTAATGAGAGGTAAATCTAAATGGATTAAATCATAACTAAATGGCTCAACAAATAACTAATACATTTCTAAAATCTAAGATGAATAAAGATCTTGATGATAGAATACTGCCAAATGGCGAGTATAGAGACGCTCGTAATATATCCGTAGGTAGATCGGAAAACAATGATGTTGGAGCCTTAGAAAACATTGTAGGTAATGATTTAGTTGCAAGCACTGATATTGGTAGTGGTTTAACTATTATTGGTATACATAAAAATAATTCTACAAATGAAATATTTATATTTTTAACTAACTACACGGACCCTCTTCCTTTAACGCCTACAAATGCTCCTAATGGATCTTTGCATTATATTTATGTTTATAACAATTCTAATGAATCTTATACAAAACTTGTTGAAGGGGAATTTTTAAATTTTTCAACAACTAATAGAATAATAGGTATAAACCTTATTGAAAGTTTATTATTTTGGACAGATAATAGAAATCAACCTCGTAAAATAAATGTAAACTTAGCTAATCCTACTCAAGGGGGTGGAAGAACCCAAGAACAATATTATACTGAAGAACATCAAATATCCGTAGCTAAATACAACCCTTATCAACCTATTGAACTATATAATAGAATAGATGTTGAAATAGAAAGCGCTGTTACTGGTTATTTTATATTACCTGGAGATCAAGTGGCTAAATTTACACCTTTTATAGGCGCTACTGTTGTGTCTTCTGAAAACAATATAGGAGGTGATGAATTTATTAAAGTAATTAGCGCTGCTTTTGTAGCTGGTAAAACTAGAGTTTTTGTATCGCCTTCTTTTACAACGCCATTACCTTCAAATGATTCGTATATTACTCTTATTAGTTCAACAATGACTAATCAAAATGATAATGCGGAGTGGCCTGGAGATCCCGATTACTTAGAAGATAGATTTGCTAGATTTAGTTATAGATTTAAATACGATGACAATGAGTATTCTTTAATGGCTCCTTTTACTCAAATAGCATACATACCAAAACAAGGAGGATTTTTTATTAATGGAGATGAGGATTCTGCTTATCAGTCCACAGTAGTGGATTTTATGGAAAATTTTGTGCAAAATGTAGGCTTAGTAATTCCTTTGCCTACTAATGCTAATAGATTAATTAGAGATTACAAAATATCAGAAATAGAAATACTTTTTAGAGAAAGTAATACTGTTTCTGTAAAGGTTTTAGAAAGTGTTAGCGCTGGAGAAATAAATGCCGCTTCAGGTATTAGCAATTATTATACTTACGATTATCAATCAAGAAAGCCATATAGAACGCTACCAGAAGCTCAAACTATTAGAGTGTATGACAAAGTGCCTGTAAGAGCTTTTTCTCAAGAAAGTTCAGGTAACAGAATTATATACGGTAACTATAGAGATCAGCACACTCCACCTGCTAATTTAAACTATAATTGTGTAGTATCAGATAAACTTAGTAGTGGTACTTCTAATAATTGGGTGGAATATCCTAATCACTCTGTAAAAAGAAATAGAAATTATCAAATAGGTTTTGTATTAGCTGATAAATTTGGAAGGCAATCACCGGTTATTTTATCTTCTGTAGATACAGGAATAACTTCAGGGGGATCGTTTTTTTCTGGATCTACAATATATAGTTCTTATGATGCAAATCAGGAAGATACAGTTGTTCGTAATTGGTTTGGTGATTCTATTAAAGTAATTGTAAATGCCCAAGTAACTTCCGATATAAACACATCGACGGGTACCCCTGGGCTTTATGCTATTGAGCAACAAAGGGGTGCTATAGGAACTGGAATTGGATTTGCTACATCGGGATCTCCAGTTATAGTAAGCGATTCGATATATACTTTTAGTTTAGACACTGTTAATTATCCAAATAACGATAACATTCCAATACAAGGCGACTCAATGAGAGGTGCTTATGAAGATTTTGTTAAAGTAACTAATATAACTGGACCATCAGGGGGAGGACAAATTTACACAGTAACAACAAGCGGTAGAGTAAATGATGTTTACCTGCGAGCAGATAATTTACCAGATAACACTCCTGATATAAAATTTGCGTATACAATAAACGATTTAGGCTGGTATAGTTATAAAATTGTTGTAAAACAAACAGAGCAAGAATATTATAATGTATATTTGCCAGGCATATTAAATGGCTATCCAGGTCAATCAGGATTTGCATCCGTAGAAGCTTCAGGAAATACAGCAGCAATTCCTGGAGAAGGCGGAGCGGGTAAAGGACTTTTTCCAACAGATGAAACAAATTTAACTGCATTTACTACATTGTTTAACGACAATATAAACAAAATACCTAGAGATTTACAAGAAATAGGGCCTGATCAAAAGCAATATAGTAGTTCGGTTACTTTGTACGGAAGAGTTACCAATGTAATGACAGTTGACACAAGCGTTCCAGCAAATGTTAATCCTACCACTACTACTTCTGTTCCTTTTAATGCTCAGTATTATCCTAGACTTTTTTCTCAGGGTAAAAACGCGATTTCACATACATCAACAGCTATAGCTAATGCTCAGGAAGTTAATATGGGGTTTTCTGATTTATCCAATGAGTTTTCTCAAAGCCCAGCAACTCCCTCTATTGTGTCAAATACAGGTGGGTATAATGGTGATTTGGTTTTTTATCAAATAGAAACTAATCCTTTAATAGCAAGAATATCTACAACTGAAAAATCTATTGGAGCAACAGCTGAAAGCGCAAATAGCGGTGGAAGTTATAATAATGTTAATAGCCCAATAGATACCGCTAATATGCTTCCATATTTAGCCGTATATGAAACAGAACCTGTTGAATCTTTGTTAGAAATTTATTGGGAAACAACAACAGCTGGCTTAATAGTTGATTTAAATACCGATATAGCTTCAGGATCTGGAGGGGCTTCTTCTTTTCAAAATGTTAATTGGGAATTTAAAGAAGACTTTTTACCTTCAGCTAATGGCGCTCCTGTTTATGTGACCGATGAATTTTTTCCGTTAAATGAAGAAGGTGATCCTTATTTAATAGATGTTGAGGCGCAATTAATTTCAATAATAGATGGAAATGGAGTTGATGCAGAAGGTTTGTTTACATTAAAACCTGGGGTTGCTGCAGGAACTTTTAGATTGCGATTTGAAGAACCTTCTCAAGTTTTTCGCGAAGGAAGTGTAACTAACAATGTTTATACTTTTGTAATAAGAATTACTCCTAATGGAGAAGAATCTTCTGATTTAACTTTAGGTGGTATACCAGAAGGTGAAGGAGCAATGCAGAATGTAGCACCTGTTTTTGGATTTGCAAACACTGTACAGAAAACTCCGTTGGACAGAACTTTAATACCAGCTGTTCCTAATTCAGTTGCCTCTCCTTGGATTGCTCCATTGCCGGAAAACGGAACTAGTGCTATAAATAATTCAAAAAGATCTCAATTAGTATATACTATTGCTAGAAAAGACGGCAATCCTTTGCCCGATAATTGGTCTATGTCCACTTCTACTGGCAAATTAACTCAAGCTATTCCTGAGGATATAATTGACGGAGTAGCATTTCCAGGTAATGCCGCGGTAGTTTATCCGTGCAAGATAACCGTTACAGATGCTAATGCTTCTGGAGATAATGGAGATTATGGATCAAAATCATTTTCTAAAGAGGTTGATATTAGTTTAGGATATCCTCCTGTTAATGATGGAGTTATAAGCAATACTTGTGTATTAGATGCTTATGGCACTGACGGTATAAATGGAACTCCAGGCAACGCTATAAAATCTGACGCTCAATTAGAAAAAGTTTCACATATATATTACATTGGAGGTGATAATTTTAATCAAAATCTTAGCACAATATGGGATGTAGATGGCGATGATTTTGATTTCTTTACTAATGCCTCCCGTTTAAATAACAGCAATGCTGACAATGCGCATAAAACAGGTACTGTAGCATTTACATTTAATGTTCAGCAAGGCAACGGGGTTCAACCAAGAAGCGGTTCATCTTTTAAAATAGAGAAGGTTGTATTTTATTACAGATTTGAAGGTGGTGATGGAATTTGGCAAGAATTGGATAGATCATTAGATTATAACGCTACAGATAAAAAAGCAACAAGCGGTGATTTTCCAGGACAAGATGGATTATTGGTACCAACCGGCACTAATACTAGTACTATTAAATGGCTTCAGAACGTTAGAGCTTACGATTATGCTGCTTTTGCGGCTAATAGTGGCGGAGCGGGTGTGGAATACGCTGTTTTTATAAAAGAATTACAACTTGCAGATGGCCAAAGCGGTAATACCGGTAATACTGTATACGGATGGGTAACAGCTGACGATTTACATTTTCCAATATGCGCAAATAGACAAGGAATAAATGTTGCTCCGCAGCCTGCGGGAACTCACCCTACTGCTTCTTATAAATACTTTAGATCCTCGGGGAACGGCAGTTATGCGGCTGATACCGTTGGTGTGGATGAGGTATTTGCGGAAACACCTTATGGAGAATATGTTAATTTATTTTTTACTACAGCCGCAATGACGGAGCCTTACATACCAGCGGAAGGTTTAAATAATGTTAACTTTGAACTTGATCAAACTTCCTATGATGCGCAAAATTTAAAATGGGACCAAATTGTAACTCAATCTGATATAACATTACGATGGGTAGCGTCATTTTCTGACGAAACAGGAATTAAAGGGGCTTCTCCATACGTCATTACTTCAAAAGCGATTACAACTTATGTTGCCGCTGATGGAAATCCCGGAGATAGTGATAGAATTATGAATGGAACAACTAGAGTAAAAAGAAATCAATAACTATGGCAGCAGTAATAGAGCTTAAATATTTTAACACATTCTGGCTAAAAAAGCTTAAGACAATTACCGACGTAATTCCCGGAACACCCACAGATAATCCTAATGGTAGTCTTACTTGGACCCTTGCAAATGGTGATAGTTTTGACGACACTAAAATGAACGTGGGCCAAGAGGTTACTATGCCTTATGAAGATTTTTTAGATTCTAATATAAAAAGAACTTTTAAATCATACATTGTAACAAAAACTAGTAATACTGAATTTACAACAGCAACCGCACCTATCAATTATGTGCCTGGTCTTTCCGGAACAGCTACAATGACTTTTGGTAAATTAATTAATTTTGATAAAATACCTGCGGTTTATGACTCAACCCCTGCTGACGATTGGTTTATAGAAGAATCTAGAATAAGAGGCGGTTACAATAACACCTCAGTTGATTTTGGAGTTAAAGCTTATTTAGTTGAAGATGAACCTAAACAGTCGCATAAGTTTAGTGGATTAATACATTCAGGTGTGTTTAACTCTAGGACTGGTTTTAACGCTACTAATCAATTTAGCGTAGGTGAAGATATAACAAGAACAATAGATCCCGCCAATGGCTCTATACAAAAGCTTTATGCAGAAGATACAAACCTTATTATATTTCAAGAAAGTAAGGTAAGTAAATCTTTAATAGATAAAGACGCTATATATTCAGCTGAAGGTAATGCAAGCGTTACTAGTCGTAATTTAGTTATAGGACAAAACGTCGCTTTTGGAGGGGAGTTTGGAATAAGTACAGATCCAGAATCTTTTGCAGTTAATGGTTACAGAAAATACTTTACAGATAGAGATCAAAATATTGTGTGTAGATTATCCGTAGACGGTATTACTCCAATATCTAACTTTGGTATGGTTGATTTTTTTAGAGATAAATTATCTACAGCTAAAGTTGGTGGTATAAGAGGAGGTTGGGATGCTCATAACAAACAATATGTGGTTTCTATAGACTCAAGTGCTAACAACAAAGGAATTTCAGAATACAACACATTGTCTTTTGGCGAAAGCGCAAAGGGCTGGACTAGTTTTTTTGACTATAAACCTAATCAAATAATTAGTCTTAATAATAATTTGTTTACAGCTAATTCTGGTAAGCTTTATAAACATTATACATTAGCTTCTAATACAACAGTTAGAGGAGTATTTTACGGAATTACATATAATTCAAATGTAACATTTGTTTTTAATGGCAATCCTCTAATGATTAAAAACTTTCAAACAATTAATTACGAAGGAAATACGGGATGGAAAATGGTTAGTTTTAATACTAACACCGATAAGACTCTTCCTATAACTGAAGCGATTTTTGCTACAACTTTAGAGCAGCTTCAGCAATCATTATTAATAAATAGATTTAAAGTAAAAGAAGATAAATACTTTGCTGATTTAGTTAATAACACATCGTCACAAAGTGGTGAAGTTGTATTTGGTAGATCATCATCAGGAGTTAAAGGTTTCTTTGGAGAGGTAAAAATGGAAGTAAACAATGCTAATAATGCTAAAAAAGAATTATTTGCAGTAAGCACAGGATTTGTCTTAAATTAATAAAAATAAAAAATAAAATTATGCCAAACCCAATAGGATTAGCTATGGCTGGAGTAGGAGTTGTTACCGGCGTTATAGGAATGTTTTCTGCAAAGAAACAAAGAGAAAAAGCAGAAGAAGCAGCTGAGCTAGCCAAAAGAGAAATAACACTGTTTGAAAACGCTCGTGATGAAGTAATTAACCCTTACGCAGGAGCTGTTTCTCAAGCTGACATGATAAATGATCTATCAGGCAATTTAACTAATCCATTTGCTAACTTAGGAGTGGCTACGCAAGCTGCGGAGATCCAAATGGAACAAACGGATATTGCTTTAGCAAATACACTAGATACGTTAATGGCTACAGGAGCGAGCGCCGGAGGAGCTACAGCATTAGCTCAAGCCGCTGCTAGAAGTAAAAAGGATGTTTCTGCTAGTATTGAAGTTCAAGAGGCTGCTAACGAAAAAGCAAAAGCCCAAGGTGAGCAAAACTTACAACAACGTCAATTACAAGAGCAACAAAGGGTTCAGCAAGGACAGGTAGCAGAAGAAGGAAGAGCACAAGCACTTCAAGGTCAAGGTCTAGCAATACAGCAAGGAGTTAAAGAAGAAAGAAACTACGCTACTTTAGGTAGGCTACAAGGACAAGAAAACCAAGCAAGACAAAATATAGCAGACGCAAACGCTAATTTTAATAGTAGTTTAGGTAATATAACTAGTGGGCTTATGTCAGCAGCTCCTTCTTTCGCAAAAGGATAGACGCGAGCGGAGTCAAAACTAATCCTCTTATTGAAACTGAAACAGAATTTGATAGAACAACAGATATACTTGCAGTGAACTATAATCCAAGCAATAATACAGGAACTGTAAATGTTTAAAATATAAAAAATGGCAACATACGGAGAATATAAAATAATTAGTGATAGATCAGCAGCGGATTTGCAGAATACTATAGCAAAAAATAGTGTTAAGTCTATAGATAACTACATGGAAGTCCAAGAGCGTGCGCAAAAAGAAAGCCGCATGTTCGACATTAGGCAGCGAAAAACAAAAAAAGAAATTCAGGAAAACAAAGCCTTATTTGCAGCAAATGGCAAAGCAATAGCTAACGGAATAAACGATTCGTTTGTAGAAGAATATAATGGTTATTTAGATGATTATAATAAATACACTAATATACTAGAGAATCCTAGTTCTAATAAAAAGTCAAGAACTGAAGCTATGAGCATATTAATGGATTTAGACAAAGCCATAGCAGGTGCAAAAGCCAATCAAGAACTTTATATTGGAGGAACAGCCGCTATGCAAGAAAAGCTAGGTAACTCAGCGGCCTTAGGTAGTAATTATGGCTTTGTTAATTTAAACATGGGAGAAGGCCAAATAAACAAAGATGGAGGAGTAGCTCAAGATATAGCTAACCAGCTTATTGGTAACAGTGGAAAAGGTGATAAGTTTAAAAGAAATTCCGATGGAAGTATCGAAGCTAGTGGAACGTATCTTAACGCGAATAATGAAGAAATACCCTACACAACGAAGCTTAGTGCTGAAGAAGCTGCAGCATTTTTAAACAACCCTACTTACGATTATATTAAGCCTGTAGAAAAAGCTGTTAATAGTATAGGTAATACGTTTATAAATGAAAACGGCGCTTTAGTAGATGGGTTTGAGGAGTTTGAATTACCGGCTACAGCCATTGATGGACAACCCGCAGCACCTCCAAAGCCAAAAGAACAAATAATAGTTAGTAGGACTGTAAAGGGTGAAGATGGCGAATCTTTTGAAAGAAGGGAAACCAGAACGCCTATTGATCAAGAGAAAATTAATACCGAGATAGAAGGATTAGCCCAAGTGCAATATGTTAATTTTATGGCTAATGAAGACAATTTAGCTAAATTACAAGCTTTGGAAACTATAGGCTTAGGTCAAAATGAACTCGATTTATTATCAGACCCTGATCAGGCAGTAAAAAATGAGTTTAAAAAGATATTTGAAGAGCGAATGGTTAAAAGGATAAGCGAGGGTATAATAAATACAAACCCAAAAGCAAACAGGGGGCTTTTTAAAGATGAAAATAACAAATGGTATTTTGTTGAACAAGTGAGTAAGACTGAAATAAAAAAGGGAGTATCAAATAAATATAATTCAAGTAAACAATAAACGTAATACTAATGAAAAGATATAAAGCAATAGTAGAAGGTGTAGAAGAATTTTTTAATGTTACCCCTGACAGATACGACGAGTTTATAGCAAAGCATCCAGATGCCGTGCTTGTTGAAGGACCTGAGACTGAAGAAAGTATTCAAGAAAAAACGGTTGCTCAAGACCCAAAAAAAGCAAAAGACTCTGCAAACGGTGTGAGTGCGGAGTCAAAACCAACAGCACCAGAAAGTACGGAATTTCCTTCGGTAGATATTTTGCCGGAGTCACTAGACAATAGAAGTATTGAAGTTAATGGTGTTGAAGTAACTGCTAAGCGTTATAAAGAACAATTTGCCGGTAAATTTTATGAAGGAAATGGAGGGCCTAAAAACTACAAGTACCCTGATACTTTTGAAGAATATGCAACACAACAGGGAGCAAATATTGTGGATCCTAAAGAAGGATACACTGAAAATATAGGCTTAACTATAATTGGTAAAAATCCAGGTAAGGAAATTGCAGATCCTACTGTTTGGCAAAACGCATTTGACAAACAAGAAGACAAAACGCCCCTTAGATCAATAGAAACGATGCTCCAGGATCTATCCAACTTTACAGTAAATCGATATGCAGATTTTGACAAAAGTTTAGATTATGATGCGGACAACAATGCTGGATTTCAAGTAATACATACAAATCCAGAAGATGGAAAAATAACTAAATTTGAAATACCTACCATACAAGTAGGTTCTGGAATAGGATTTAAAACAATAGAAGGATTAGGCCAAAAATTTTCTGATTTTTTAGGTGATACTATGAGTAATGCTGACGTCAATTTTTTAATAAACCAGACTCAAAAATTTAAAGACTCAGAATTATATAAAGGATTAAATATTTCAAATCAGGAAATTAAAGATGTAATTGGCACAGAAGACAAATTTTTTGAACCGTACAAAGAAATTCAAGAAGTACCAAATACTGACGGCAATAGAAAAAAAGCTGGTTTACCCTTTATTATAAAAGGGGAAGATGAAGATGTTGACAAGTATAGGTATATGCAAAAAATACCATTGGAAGTTACAATTGAACCCAATAAAGAAGCTTTAGATAAAGAAATAAAAAAATTACAAGCACAAAGCCCAGAAGTAAGTGTTGATGTAATTGCAAAACAAGCTAAAGCAAATGTTTATAGTATTGCTGTTGCTAACGAACGTTTAAAACTTATATCTGCCAAAAGAGAAGGATTTTTGTCGGAAAATTCTGAACTTAGAGATGAATTTTTGCTATTTGATAACATTAAAGAAACTCTAGAACTTAACAATTATATTGACAATAATATAAATATTAGGATACAGGAATCTGAAATTACTGAAATCGCAGACAAAATGAAAGCGGTAAAAGATTTTAGTAAGACTTTTAAAGAAGGTGAACAACCTGTTGTAATAGATGATGTTGAATGGGGAGGCACAGAAGATATTATAGGCACCTGGGAGGGCTTACCTATAACACAGAATAATTGGGATCAATTAAACACTATTCAATCTAATTATAATAGTAGTTATAACTCTTTTATACATAGTATAGATCAAAACATTATATTAGGCGAAAAGCTAGGTACTAATGCGGCTAAAACAAACGCCGCTGCACTTAATTATAGTATAGCTAAAAAAAGCCTTAATACTTTTGGATGGGGAGTTGCAGATATTGTAACCGGAACAGGATATGCTGTAGCAGCTACAGCAGCAGGTTTAACTGCTACCACGGAAATTTTAAGCGGATCGGAAGCTGTTTCTGCTGATTATGAAAAAACAATGTCCGCGGTAGATAAAATATCTAATAAATATAGTGCAGCAAAACAAAAATCTAGAGATTCTTTTGTTAGCGACGTGTCTTTAGAGGATTCTATAGATAGCTTTAAAAACATGGGTAAATTTTGGATGCAAGAAATATCTACACAAGCTCCTATAGTTTTAGCTATGATGGCTACAGGCGCTTATGGAGGTTTAGTTATTGGATTAGAAACTGGTGGACAAGCTGGTATGGAACAAGTGTTTAGCGATGCTTTAGCTGGCAAAAAAACCGACCGGGTTAATCAAATGCTTAAAATGGTAGGTGTTGCACTTGCTAATTCAATTCCTACTCAGTTAGTTACCGTGCCTATTTTAAGAAAAGCTAAAACCAACTTTATTAATAATTTTAAATTAGGTACAGTAGAAGGAACAGAACAATTTGTTTTAAGCACTCAAGATTTTATACAACAAGAATATAAAGGAGTAATAGTTGATATTTTAAAAGAAAATGCTAGTGAAATTGTAACTAACTTTGCGGAAAACGCTATATATGGTAACGATCCATTGGAAAACATAGGACATGTTGCTGTTTCAAGTAGCGCATTCAGTTTTGTTTTCAGCGCTTTTCCTTTTTTCAAAGGCATTGCCGCAAGAAATGTAGCTTCTAGAACAGATATAGAACAATTAGATTCTTATGCAAAAAACGTAATTGAATTAGATAGAGCTTTGAGAAACAGTGAAAAAAGTTTAAAGACTTTAACAGACCCTGACTTAAAAACAAACGCAGAACTTTCTATAAAAGCTATTAAAAAAGATTTAGCGAATGCAAAAAAGGCTATGGAAAACAAAGCTAATTCTATTTTAGAAAAGCCTTTAAACGGTCTTACTGGAGCAGGATCTGAATTACTGGTAGAATCTCAAAACCAAGCGTCTACAATTAAAGCTGAAATATCTGCTTTAATAAGCACTAATGCGGACAAAAAAATAATAGACAAAAAAGTTTTAGAATTTTCAATACTTAAAAATGTTCAAGAAGATTTTATTAATTCTGGATACAGAAATGAATTTGCTCTTATGGAAACATCTAATCCTACAGAGTACAACGAATACATTGAGAAAGCTAAAATTAAATTAAATTCTGATAAAGTAGATAACAAAGTTGTTCTAGAGGCTACAAGGGAGTACAATATGAATAAATCTAGAAAAAAGGCTATTCAAAATAAAAGAAACACTCCCGGATTAATTGTGTTAGAGACTAGAGCTGAGGTTGCAAAAGCAATAAACTCTAGATTAGATTTATCTGATAGAGTGAAACAAAAAGCGATAGATGCTTTGACAAAAGAAAACGCATCAGCGGGTATAAGTCTTACCACTATAGATGGAAGAAAAATACCTGTTATGGTAATTGAAACAGAAGCTGATAACAACAAGCAATACGTGCAGCTTCATGAGGTTGGTCATGGGTATTCTGATTTAATTTTTAAAATAGCTGGGAATAAAAGAATAGAACTAGGTAATCAATTAAGACTTTGGCTAAAAGAAAATAATTCTTCTTTATCCACTAGAATGAACATTGCAATGGCAGCTTATGAAAGCGACCGTACTTATTCACCAGAAGATGTAGCTGATGAAGTTATGCAAGAGTTTTTTGAAATGGTGTGGGAAAAAAGAATTGATTTAACTTCTTCTACTAACGCACCATTAAATGGTATGATGGCTCAAATGATACAAGATGGAGTTGGCAAAGATATATATGATTACGATTTTAGAGGAGTTGATGATTTTGCTGCTTTTGCTGTGCATTTAGCTAAAGGTATTCAAAACGGAAGCGTTAATATAGGTAAAGCTACAGAAACTATTAAAAAAATAACTACTCCAAAAGTAAAAACAGAAACAAAAGCTGACGAAAAATTAGAAAATGTTAAAGAGTCAAAGCCTACATCATCAGCATTAACTCTTGAACAACTTACTGAAAAAGCGGAAGATCTTTTAGAGCAAAGCAATTTAGACTCTAGCAATCAAGATCTTTTAGACAAGTATTACGACACTATGGATGCTATAGATGCCATGGAAGATGCTGAATTAAACGAAAGCACTCCAGTAACTAAACAAGTAGAAAAGAAACAAATCGCAAAAGATGACACTCCTCAGTTGCCTAGAAAAAAGAAAGATAGATCTACTAAAAGATATACTTTAACTGATCAGCAAAAAACGGAGATAGAACCCTTAATAGCTGAGGCTCAAATTCTTAATAAAGAATTAATAGCTAAAGAGAAAGCGGCAACCGATGCTAGAATAAAAAAGATAACTGATAAATCCGAAAGAGAAATGTCTCGAACGGATCAAGCTAAAGCTATTGCTGATATTAAAGCTAATCCTACTAGATTTGAAAAAGGAGCAAAGTTAACTAATTTAGAAAATAAAATACAAAAGAAAGTAAAAGTTCCGTTAGATAAATTAATTAACGCTTATACTAAAAGACTTTATGATGGTATACCTGCTCAAGCTAAAGAAGTGGTAAGCAGAGATGATTACCAAACAGCAGCTAGAGCGGTAGTAATTACTACTCTTATTAATGAATTTAAAAAGAACACTACAAATAGATTAGGTGAAAAAACTACGAATGACATAGAAGATCTAATGTTTAATAGAGGATATTTTCGTATGTTACCTTTAGCTACAGCTATGGGGGTATCTAGTAAAGTAGAAGGTATAGCTCAACGATTTGACAACGTGGCTAATAACATCGGTACTGAAGATATAATGTTTGACGAAAAAACTAATGAGCCTGAAATGAGTATGGAAGGTAAATTTAAAATATCTTCTTTTTTACCCGCAGATGCTTATGATTTAGCTTTAGAACAAACAAAAGAATTTTGGGAAGAAAATGTAGGTAATTCACCTATAGAAAACTTTAAGAAGTTACCTAGTTTGGTTGATGATATAATGGCTGATATATTTGGAGTATCTTTAAACGTGTTTACAGCTCGTTCGGGCAACTTAAACGCAACAAGTTACGATAACGTTCTTCAAGCAATTACTAAGCCTTACGCTGTGCTTAAACTAACTAAGAATGGCAAAACAGAAGAGATAAGGATAGAGCTTGGCCAAGTCGATGCTTACGAATCCCAGTTAAAAGATAAAGGTATAGAATTTGAACGGTATGCTGACGAAAATATATTACAAACATTATTTAAATTTTTACCTAAGTTATCCGCTGATGACTATGTTTATGCTGATGGATCCAAAGGTAGATACCGTGGTAAAGCTACTGGCATACCTAAAAATTTAGTAGCATTAACTTATGAAAACATAACTAGAGGAACTACTGGTGTGGGTAACAGAAAAGCTAATGTTGGTAAACAAGCTTATAAAGACATTCTTAATGCTATTGGTGGAGCTATGGTTGACGGAAAAGTTATAAAACGAATAGGTATAACTGGAAAATCAAAAGAAGGACAAACGCTTTTAGGTGTTTTAAAACTTTACAACCGTATGGTTACTAATGAAATTAGTAGGTCTCCTGCTGTAGATTTAGATCCAATGACTGTAAAAGATATTGCAGCCGGTAAGAACAATTTAATGGAAAGTAAAAAAACTGTTACAGCAATTAAAGTATCTGATTTTGTAACAGACAGTGTTACAGAAAAACAACTAGATTACCTCCAAGGCAAATTAAATGAATATGTTAGTACTAAAGGAAAGACAGTAGCTCAACAAATAAAATTTGTTTCAAGATTAGCTAAACAAGATTGGGGAATTGTTGGTCAACGCTTATTTAACAATGAATTTAAATATAATTTAGGTAAGTTAAATCCAGAAGAGCTTAAAAATCTTGGAATTGACAATATTTCTAAAGCTTTAGGCAAAGCATGGGGAAAAACATATAATTGGGTAGTAAGATTTCAAGGGCTTAAAGGGGAATTAGATCAATTAAATGCAGATTCTAGCAAAGAAAATATAGAAACATTTATTTTGTCATTTGGTAGATCTTTAAAAAACAGTAAATATCAAGGAACAGATAGAAAAGTTATAACAACTAATGAATCATTATTTCAAGAAATAAACCAAAGACTTGGTCCTGATCAAAGTTTAAAAAATTTAGGGTTTGAACTAGATATTGTACCAATTATAAATAAAGATGGCAAAATAGTTGGCGAAAGGAGTTTTATATATGATGTTACAGGTAAAAAAAGAAAACTAGTAAATCCATCTTTAACAGTGCTTGACATTAAAAAACAAGCATTTTCTAATATTGATGGAACTGGATTAAACGTTCTTAATGTATCAAATTTATATAGAGGAGCAATTAAAAAAGTACTTAAAAAATATAAACAAAACGACCCAAAAAGCGGATACGCTGCAATAGAAGCTATGTTTTTTGGTCAGGTAAGTGCTGGTAGAAGAATAGCTACATTAAGAAAGGCTTATAATTTTAAAGGAAAAGCTACATTAGAACATGTAACATCCGTTGACTTAACAAAACAAATTCTTCGTGATTTTGTTGATGGAAAAATTAGCGAAACTGAATATGACGCAAAACTTAATGAATTGTTTGTTGATGTTATACCTGCAGAGCTTGATAAGTTATTAAGAAAAGTAGGTCTTGAAGGTAGGTATGACGAAGAAATTACATACAACGGCAAAAAAACCACCGTTAATAAAGAATTAGCAAAACTTGGTATTCCTGCAATATTTAATGTTGAAACAGTTAGAAAAAGCCTTAGTGAATCAAAGCGTACTGAAAACGCAATTAAAGCGGTTAGTTTAGCTAATAACGCAAAAACTCCGGTTAAAGGCATTAGCGTTTGGGATTTTGATGATACTTTAGCCAGGACTAAAAGTAATGTATTATATACAATGCCTAACGGCACTAAAGGTAAATTAACGGCTGAAGAGTTTGCTAAAAAAGGTGATAGATTAGCTAATGAAGGGGCTGTATATGACTTTAGTGAATTTAGTAAAGTAATGAATGGCGAAAAAGGCCCTATGTTTGCAGAAGCTATGGCTCGTAATAAAAAGTTTGGTAATAAAAATGTTTACATTTTAACCGCTAGACCAGCTAATAGCGCCACCGCTATTCACACATTTTTAAAAGGATTAGGATTAAACATACCTGTGGAAAACATAACGGGACTAGCTAATTCTTCTCCTTTAGCTAAAGCTGATTGGGTTGTAGAAAAAGCGGCAGAAGGTTATAATAACTTTTATTTTGCGGATGATCACATTGGGAATGTAAAAGCTGTACAAAAAGTTCTTAATGTATTAGATGTTAAAAATAAAGTGCACCAAGCTGTTGTTAAAGAATCTAAAAAATTAAAGAAACAATATTCCGCTATAATTGCTAAAAGAAGAGGCGGTATGACAATAACAGATGCTGAAGCATCTAGTGGATATATAGAACAGCAGATAGACAATTCTTTTGAATACATGGAAGGTGCTGCGAAAGATGGAAAATTACCAAAACAACAATTATCTAAGGCTAAAAAACTAGGCCTTCATTTCCTTGCTAATAGTCCTATAAAATTTCCAGAAGACGGATATAAAATTATAGATGCTATAGAAGTAGCAACTAAAAATAAGATAGACCCTTTTACTTTTAAAAATGTCGACGTGCTATTAGACAAGTATATTGACAGCTTGAGTCTTAAGCCTATGGATCCTAACTCTGAAAAAGAGTTTACGAACAAAGCCGATGTACCAAATAGTAATATATCTATCTACGATATAGCTAATACTCGAGAGGGTCAAAAAGCTGTAAGAAAAGCTGTTGACACTAATTGGGGAGTAAAAGCTAATCCTTGGTGTGTAATCGCACGTCAACAAGAAGTAATTGACAACGTAATGGATTTTTGGGATAATGTAACATCTACTAATGTAGATAGTCAGTTTGCAATTTGGAATACCGTATACCCTGACGGCGAAGTAGTAAGAGAAGTAGCTAATCAAGCAGGCGTACAAAATCGTGTTGTCCTTACCCAGGCTGAAATGAATGAATTAACAATAGGTAAAGAAAGTAGACCTGGAGTTATTAAAACAGATGAGCAAATTTATGATGATGAAGTTAATCAAGATGATGGTAGAGTCGGTATTTTGACTTATCAAGAGTGGATAGTATTATCTGATCCTAATCAGACTAAAGAAGAGTTTGAAGCAGGAGGAGGGGTTTTATACCCGCCAGAACCTGAGCAGCAAACACCTACAAAAGGAGAACCAAAAATGAGACTTGAATTTTGGGATATGTATGGCTCCCCAGATCCTAAAAAAGAGGGGTCTGTAGGCGGATGGAAGATTGCTTTTAAAGATGGAAAACTATTAAGCCTTAAAAACTTAGGTACCGACAATCAAAGTTGGTGGGACAGAATGGATCGCCCAACCCCTGACTTGGCAATTGCTAATAACAAAAATACTTATACAACAATAAATACAAAAACTGGGAAAACCAAAATAAATAAACAACCTGTTATAAAAGAATCTAAAAAATTAGATAATATTATAGACGGTATTGTAACTTCTGATATTGCTGCAGATGGCGTTTTAGCTACACCTGCGACTATGGCTTTAGGAAGTTTGGACAGTCAATTTAATAAATTTTTAGAAGGATCTACAGGTATTGAGTCTTTTAAGAAATATAAAAGCGATAAAGCAAAGCTTAAAGGTAGATTTAAAGGTAAATTTGATGTTTTTATACCACCTTCAGCTGAAGACTTTTTAGGTTTACTGTATCAAACTTTAAATAAAGGTAAGTTAGGAGAAGCTCAAATTAAGTTTTACGAGAACAATTTACTTAAGCCTTACGCTAAAGCTAATTCAGCATTGCGTTCCGCTAGAGTTCGCAGTATAAGAGAATTCGATGCTATAAAGAAAAAGTTAAAAATTGTACCTAAAGATTTAAAAAGATCTTTTAAATTTGAAGATGAAAACGGTAACATGAAAGATAGTTTGTTTACTAAGGAACAAGCTATAAGAGTTTATATTTGGAATTCACAAGGCATAGAAATGCCTAACTTATCTCAAGTAGATTTAGCTGTTTTAGTTAACGAAGTTAATGCTAATCCTGAATTAAAAGTGTTTGCGGATGAACTGTTAAAGCTTAATAGAGGAATGGATTCTAAAGCTCCATCAAAAAACTGGATGGATGGCAATATAGGTATTGATTTACAGGCTAATTTAAACTCTGTAGGTAGAAAACAACTATTAGAAGTGTGGCAACAAAATGTGGACGCTATATTTTCTGAAGAAAATCTTAATAAACTAGAAGCAGCTTACGGTCCGGAATACGTAAAAGCTCTTGAAAGTTCTTTAAGGCGGATGAGAACAGGTAGAAGTGCTGCTCCAGTTACAGATAATGAAGCGGGTAATAATTTAATAACGTGGCTTAATTCTGCTGTAGGTAACATAATGTTCTTTAATAATAGATCAGCTTTATTACAGATGTTGTCTGCAACTAACTTTTTAAACTTTGAAGATAATAATATAATAGCTGCAGGTAAAGCTTTGATGAATATAAAACAATATTCTAAGGATTTTGTTATGCTAATGAATTCTGATTACTTACTTGATAGACGAGATGGTACTAGAATAAACATTAACGAAGCTGATATTGCTTTAATAGCTAAGCAAAGCGGAATTCAAGGTGTAATAGCAAAAATATTAGAAGCAGGATTTTTACCTACTAAATATGCAGATAGTTTAGCAATAGGAATAGGTGGAGCAACTTTTTATAGAACAAAAGTTAATGCACTGGTAAAAGGTGGTATGAGTAAAGCTAAAGCAGAGGCTCAAGCTATGCAAGAATTTATAAGTGTTGCGGAAACATCTCAGCAGTCTAGTGATCAATCTAAAATTAGTATGGAGCAAGCGGGCTCCGTGGGTAAGATTATACTAGCTTTTAATAATACATCGTCACAATATTCAAGGATAATTAAAAGGTCCGTTCAGGACCTTTATAATAGACGTGGAAGCGACAAGGCTAATCTTGCTAGAATAGTTTATTATGGCGGGATGCAAAACCTTTTGTTTAACTTTATGCAGCAAGCTATGTTTGCCGCAATGTGGGGAGGAGAAGATGATGAAGAAGTTTTAGACGGCAAAAAAGCTAAAATAGTTAATTCTATGGCTGATGGATTACTTAGAGGTATGGGTGTTAAAGCTGCAATTTTTGTAGCTATAAAAAATACTGCTATTAAGCTCCTTGAAAGAAGTAAAAAAGATAGAGACCAAGATTATAGATACTACGCAATAATGGGTATGTTGGCTGTTTCTCCGCCATTATCTAGTAAAGCTAGTAAGTTATCTAAAGCAGCTAGTGCTTATGAATACGGAGAAGATAAAATGGAATACGGAGAATTTGGATTAGACTCGCCTGAGTTAACTATAGGTGCAAATTTAGTTTCTTTTGCCACTTCACTTCCAGCAGATAGATTATTAACAAAAGCAATCAATGTATCAGACGCTTTAGACGCTAGTAATGAACCATGGGAACGATTATTTATGACTATGGGTTGGCCTAAATGGACATTATCTACTAAAAAAGAGTCTGATCTAGAACGCGCAGAAGATAAAGCAGAAATTAAAACGGCTAAAGAAAAAGAAGAGTTTGATGCAATGACTCCTTTAGAACAAAAAACAAAAGCTTTAGAAGATCTTAAAAAATTTCAACAAGTAGATTCATTAAAGGCTTACGGTTTAACTGATAAAGAAATAAGATTGTTAACTAAAGAAGAAGATCGTGTTAATAAAATATTAAGTTTAGAAGGACAAGAGAAAAAAGGATTAGCTCCAGCTGATGAAGTTGAAGAAGAACTTTATGATCTTAAAAAGCAACAGCAAATAGATTCACTAACAAAATATGGACTAACTAAAAAACAGATAAGATTATTAAAATATGAAGAAGACAGAGTAAAAGCAATAATAAAATTACAAAATAAAAAAAGAAAAAATTCTTTAAAATAACTAACTAATGAATATAGGTGATTTGAAAATGTATATAATAAACCTTAGCACAATAGCTATTTCTATGACTCACGTAGATACTATTTTAAAAATAACTTTGTTAATTGTATCTATTGGATATACTTTACATCGCTGGTATTTTGAAATAAAAAACAGGAAAAACAAAAATAAAAACAAATAATCATGAATGAAGAAAACAACGGTCCAGGACCAAAATTAAAAAAAATGGTTGGTGAAAACACCACGGGAATAAGAACAAATAAAAAAGGTAAAAAGTATACTACATTTAATGAAGACGTTTACAAAGGACAAAAAGCTGGAGATTCTTTATTTATTGGCAATGTTCCTTTAATTAAAAATAAAAAAAGTGGAGCTGGATTTACTAATCTTGCAGGCGGAGATTATGCTATTGAAAAAACAGGGCCAAAAAAATATGAACTGAAAGGTGACTGGGAACCAAAAGGAAAGTCTGGTTCTACTCGTCGTAAAACTGAATATAACCAAAGAAATTGGAAATATGATAAAACTATAAATAAATAATTATGACTGACCAAAAAAAAGATTCAAGATTTAAAAAATTACTTATATGGTTAATGAGTAAATGGAATTCGTTCCTTTATATGTTAATGTTTAAAAAGTATGAATAGAATTAAAAAAACAGGCCACCACACCTAATAAATTCTATAATAAAAAACGCCAGTAAAATTAATTACTGGCGTTTTTTTAATTTAAGCAACTTCACATGCACCACCCGCACAAGCTAATTCGCCTGACAGATCAGTTTCATCATCGTCTTCTTCAATAACTGAAACATTAACATTATTTAACGCTAGCATTAATTCTTCATACTTTTCTTCGGTTATATCTTCAAAGGGTGCTTGAATATAAGTACCTCCGTTATAAGGCAATACAGATAAAC
>RCNA010000011.1_pt1 | contig 22260 bp, 10 predicted proteins | sample 2041331 | NCBI WGS metagenome assembly RCNA01 (sample SAMN09708233, study PRJNA481090) | Marine sediment metagenome, whole genome shotgun sequencing project. | reverse complement strand
CATATGAAGAAAGGGACGGTACCTCCAATCGATCCAGACGAACTGACCATAAGTAAGCAGGTCAGTAGGCAGGTACGTCTAAGTGGCAAATCGCCCACGTACTCGCCGGTTCCCAAACCTTTAGAACCGTATATACTCAAAAGCTTGTGGGGTGTAACATTCTGCTTCTCGTGGAACGTAAATATCCCTCTACTCAGGGGGGTGTAAGCAATCTACTTTTGGCCTAGTGTAAGCATTCTGCTTGCTTCCTAAATTCTATTTGAGGTGAGACCTTTCATGAGGTTCCTGAAGCCAGGACAGACAGCCGTCCGCCCTGCGGCAGGTAAGCCACGCCCTTCCCTGGACGTGTTCATAACCTGTGACGTCAGAAGGAGCCAATAGAGCCCGTCGAGGGGGTATAAATCCCCCCGCGCACCACAAATTGGCGCCCAATGTGGGGCCCTACGTCAGACAGAGGTAAATTAACTCTTTCTTCCAGCCCAAATCCTGTAGAAATGGATTCTGCCAAAAGTGCCAAAAAGATAACAATTCGATCCGATCAGACGAAAAGTCGATCCGATCAAGCCATTCGATCCGACCCGACGGTAAGTCGATCCGATCAGACGAAAAGTCGATCCGATCAAGTCATCCAATCCGATCAGACGAAAAGTCGATCCGATCAGACGAAAAGTCGATCCGATCAGACCCAAAGTCGATCCGATCAAGTCATCCAATCCGATCAGACGAAAAGTCGATCCGATCAGACGAAAAGTCGATCCGATCAAGCCCAAGACGATCCGATCAGACAACAACTCGATCCGATCAAACTCATTCGATCCGACCCAGCCAAAGATGATCCGATCAGACAACAACTCGATCCGATCAAACTCATTCGATCCGACCCAGCCAAAGACGATCCGATCAGACAACAACTCGATCCGATCAGAAGAAAAGACGATCAGACCAAGCCAAAGACGAAAGAGGTTCGTGATTCTCTGAAGATGCCCACAGGTTCAGATCAGCAAGAACAGATGATGGACCGTGAGCATCTTAGGAAGACTGCGGGTCCTGACCATCCCAACCCAGCAGTCCACCCTGGTACGCAAACGACGACGGCCGGACCCCAAACCACCCAAGGCCCCGGAACCAGTCGTCCCCTCACCAGCCAACACCCCACCTACCAACTACGATCCCGGGATGTCCAACGAACACCAGGACAACCCCCAGGTGGTAAGAAACAGGTAGTACCAGGTAACCCAGTTAAACCCGGAGACAGAGGAGAAGAGGGTGCCGCAGAGGTAAGCCTAGGCAGCACTTTGTCCCAGCTGCCGCTAGGGTTTAAAAGACAGAGTAGCCCGCTGTCCTCAGGCAGCGGGGAACACCTTCCTTCATTGGAGGCATCAGTATTAAGAAATTGGTTTCAAATGTCCAGGGAAGCTGGACCTGAAGTCCAGCTCCCCGGGTTCGATAAAGCAAGAAAAGCTGCGTCTGATGTACTGGGGCGGCCACGCCACAGTACCCCAGCACCCAGTTCACATGGCACACAAGGTAAGCAATCCCTAGGCTCAGAACGTGGGCTGCACCTTTTGTCAGGAGCGACCTCGGAGGAGTCCATCCTGTCCTCCGTCGCCCTGTCCCGATTGGGAGCCCAGTCTCTTCCCGTCGATGGAAGCCCCAAAAGCGGCTCCCGTCCCCGGGAGGAGAAGCTGGCTGTCTCCCAAGCCAGGGAAAGCATGCCCCGGTCACACTCCCCGCCGGCTGGGCATGCGGTTGATCACGTCAGTGGTCCAGGGGAAGGAACCAGCCGAGCTGGCCAGGTGAAAGGACAACAGAGCGTGGGCTCTGGCGTTGTCACCTGCCCGGTGGAGGCGCACCCGAGCGTGGGCTTCGGTGTTGCCGTCGGCAGGTCCCAAAGCATGGTAAGTGGTGATGGGAACCCCTCGGTGGGGAGTTCCCGTTCCAGAAGCGTGGGACGGGGCGCGTCGCGGCGTGTCCCGCCCCGACACAGGTCCAACAAGTCCAGTGTCTCTGTTGATCGCTCCGGGTCAGGTGCTGACCGACGGTTTTACGCGACTTTCCACAAAGGACGTCGTCGCCAATCAGGAGTCAGCTCACTGTCCGACGCCGGCCTCCAATCTTCATTTGGAGGCCTGTCTCAAAGTCTGGTGAACCAGCCCATATGTGGCGATCAACAGAGACAATCTTTATTGCAGGCGAGCAAGCCCCCGCCACAAGGGGGCGCTCCAAAACCTGGCTCAGCCAATGCCCAGGGGCAAGGTGTGGGGAGCGCGCAGCGTGAAGCGGTGGTCCCCCCTCCTCCTCCCCTTGGTGACAAGCCTTCCATGCACAAAGGGAGAGTGGCTGGTGTTTTTGGGAAACACCCGCCACATCGCCTTGATGGTCAACAAGCCCCGCTCGTCCCAGCCATTTCTGATCCCAAACAACTCGATCCGATCAAGTCACACGATCCGATCAGGTTACCCGATCCGATCAAGTCCAATGGTCTGATCGGGTCTCGCGATCCGACCGAGTCTCACGATCCGATCAAGTCCCACGATCCGATCAAGTCATACGATCCGATCAAGTCCCACGATCCGATCAGGTCAACTGATCTAGTGCAACTTGATCCTATCCTACTCGATCACGTTCAACCCGATCCAGCTCAACTCGATCCTGTTCAGCCTGATCTTGCCACACTCGATCCGATCAATTTCGATCCGATCAGGCGGCCTTCCGCCGGATCCGATCAAGTCTCAACCGATCAGGATCGCCATTATGTTGATCAACAAGGAAAAGTCTTTATTCTGAATGGTCCGAAAGGACTACGGAACGCGTGTGAGATTGGGCAAGTGTTGCCCACTGATATCCAGCAGCCAGTGACCCAGGCAGGTGTGGGGGAAACCATACACCGCGGCCCCGTCTTTGCAGAAGACGCCGCCATCTTGGGTCATGGGCTAAGGATACCGATGGGCTCCGCCCAAACCCAACAACAGAATCTCCCACCCATCTCAGGAGAGGGATCCCAGCAACGATGTCAAGGTGGCGTAGATGCCGCAACTACTCACGGTAAGAGCATAGACGATGCCTACCGCCCAGCCCTCTGTCCAGAGGCGGCCATCTTGCATCAACGACTCGATCTCGTCTCCGTAGGAGATCATGCCCGGACTCACCCGCCAGTTCCGCAAGCTGACCAAGGACAGTGGCCAGACAGTATTCAGGATGACAGACAGCTCCCTCCGGCTGCAATGGAGGACTTCCTCGAATCCGTTTCCCAGGCCTTGCAACCTTGCCGGGAAGCCAAGCCACAGCAATACACTAACGGACCTGATACTACAACACAAGAACGCATCGCACAATGGTTGTCACAGAGCGAACTAACAGCACCAAGAGATGGTACCTCACTACCCCCCCTCAGAGATAAAAGATTCCCCCTTTCCGAGGTCATGAGCCTTCTACACCACCAAGAGGGCATGTTTATTCATCGAGCGGCAGGAGGGTCTATGGCGGACTTTCCAATTCCACCGCTGCCTCGGCCTCAGGATAGGGGAAACGCCCAACCACCCCGACCCCCCGATGGTAGGATGTATACAGAGACTGAAGTCTTAAGCATGGTTGATGCTCATGAAGAAATACTGGCCCAGCAATTGGCCAATGGCCAGAAGGTGGAGTCCCCGTATCGACCCCAGCGTCGGTATCCATACAACAATGGATTACCACCTTGTCAACGCCCGCAACCAGCCTCTGTACCTCCCACTCGGGATGGGTCCGACTTCCCGGCGGCTGCTCCAGAAGAAGCCCACAATCCCTACCGAAGGCAGGGAGAAGGCTCCCTGGTTCAGCGCCCCTCTACCTGTAGACCAGAACCAGCTACGTATCCACAAAACCACGTTCCACCCCTCACCTATCCCTACGAACATAGATCAGCAACGATACCCCCGCCGCAGGCTTGCGTGCCCCGATTGGCACCGGCCTACCTGAACTACAGACCACCCACCATACCCCCTCCCCAGGCCTACCCGCCCTCCATTGTTCAGGCTGCTCCAGGGCAGGCCTGCAGGCCACCAAGGGCGTGGGCCAACCTAGTCTACCGACCACCTACTCCCCCCCCTTCGCGGGCCTATACCATTCCTATGGTACGGCCCCAGCCACATCCACAGGCCTACCTGCCTCAACAGGCAGCGGCCCACGAGGTACGCATGTACAGGCCACCACCTCCTTCGGCATATAGTCTTCAGACATACGGGCCGCCTCCAGGACAAATCAATGCTGGAATGCCACCGTACCCCATGGCTGGGCAGATGTGTGGGCACTCGCCCCCCGCAGCTGCTCTGGAGTGGACATCCTCCGGCCGGATGGCCATGCCGTCCACCACCTGGGTTACGGCTACAACCAACCCACCCGCCGAAACAGCTCTGACAACCGCGGCTTCGGCTCCTGTTGGAGCTATTGCTCCTACGGTACCAACATCAACATCACCACCAGGAACCAAGCCCAAGAAACTGCGAGGTTTCTCCGCAAAGGGAGAAAACTGGGAGGTGTATAAGACCCACCTCGAGATAGTGCGAAAAATGAACAACTGGAACGACGCCACTACCTTAGGAAACTTTTGCTCAGAACTGTCCGACTCTGCTCTTGAGTTCTACAGCTCGTTAGATGCAGAAGAGCGAGATGATTACACACGAGTAATGACTGCCATGGCTCAAAGGTTCGGCACGATGGTCGACCAGGAGGCTGTGCGCAGTCGCCTCGAAGGAATGCGTCAGAAACCAAACCAGACGCTGGAGGACCTGGCCACCCAGGTCCGCCAACTCGCCTATGCAGTGTACGTCAACGACACGCAAGAAAGGAGAGAAAACGAGGCCATTCGCTGCTTCATGCGGGCAGTAAGACCCGAAGACATCGTCCAAGCCCTCATCCAAGCCAGTCCTATCTCTTCCATGGCGGTGGCCTTGCGCATAGCCGTCAGGGCAAGAGAAATGGGCAGCGCTTTCTTGAACAAAGCCAAAAGTGCAAGGATGCTACAAGGAAATGAGGGCTCCCCTCCAAATGGTGATAGTGAGCCTGAGAGCTGGCCCTCCACCATGGATGAGCTGGCACACCTCAACTACACCAGCTCCTCAACCGAGGGGGAGGCCACGGTTGCGCAAACAATAGCTGCCAACAGATGGCCAGAAGACAGAACGCCCGTCCCAGCGTGGGCCGTCGAACAATTGAGAGAAGTCACCAAACAACTGAGAGTTTCCTTACAAGAACAGGGAGTAATTCCCAAAACTTCCGGTGGAGGAGCAACGGGTGCCCCCTCTAACCAGAAGATCCGAGCTCCGTGCTGGCTCTGTGGTGCCACCAACCACTGGGCTAGCACTTGTGTCTATCGCCCACAACACTGGCCTGACTGGATGAAAGAAGTCGTGCAGGCAGTGGCTAACGGGGAGAATCCCCCTTCTCCGTACGTGACGAAGGAGGGAGCCAAACCCGATGGCGGGACGATAGGCAAGGCACCACCCCCCGGACCAAAACCACCATATGGTACCGGTCAAGGGGGTAAGCCTAAACAACGCCCTTGGGGACAGCCCAAACGGGACGGACGTCCGTGGCAGGGCACCCCAAAAACCACTGTTAAACAGGCTGACCAGAAAGCTGCCGTCATCAGCAGCACCACCGACAACAGTGGACCTGAGCTACAGGAAAACTGCTAGCGACTGGTAGTGAAGGCCGCACACCAGTCGCGACAGCATTATCAGAGGCCAAACGAAACCCTGATAAACCCAAAAGGCCCCGTCCCCGGCGTTCCAAGCGGAAAGCCGCGGGACAACCCGCCCGAGATGCAACCACCCAATGCGCCGATTCGCCCGAAAAACAACCAGAAGCTGCTCGACTTCACCCCTGGGAAGCCCAGGCTCAAGCAACGACTTCTCGGTCCGGGTCAAAAATAGGCGACTTCCCGACAGACGACCAGCCCAGAATGCCAAGACCCACCAACGAGGTCCCTCTCTACTGGCTACCAGCCAGGACGGAGGAAGGCCCCGTTCAAGCCGAACTCTCCGATCTTATCAAAAAGAGAGGACAGGGCGGCATAGTGGACTTGGGACACCTACCTGTACGGCAGACTGCCCCAGGAGGTACCACCGTCGTCAACGTCCGGACTGTGGAAGTGGATGCGTCCCTCCCCTCACCAATCCCGCGCGGAGTAGATGCGCTAGACCTACACTCACTGGTTGATCTGCACAAACAGTTGGAGGAGGTCACGGCAGGGATCCCCGGCGAACTAGTATTACCAGGAAAAGTGGCCGGTATGAACGTCGATATCGGTATGTTAGTAGACACAGGAGCCTCCATCTCGGTAGTGTCCACATCCATTTGGAGGATAATCCATGCCCTGTGCCCAGGACACACAATGCTGCCCACGGACACCAAGGTGCGCACCGTTTCAGGAGAGTATGCGAAGGTACGAGGCCAGGTGGCCTTAGAGGTGAAGTTGGGAGGACAGTTCTACGTTCACCAGTTTATCGTAATGGATGTCGCGGAAGACATCATCCTAGGGATGGACTTCTTGTTGAAGCACCAGGTGGATATAAACTGGCAACGAGGCCTCCTCACGCTCCGCGGCGAAGAGATCCAAACTTATCACCGCTACAGCCTCGGGAATGGACGCGTACGGCGCGTCGTTGTCTCTGAGGACAAGACAGTACCCGCAAACTCCCACTGTATCGTGGAAGCAAAATTGTATGGTCGATGCCAGGAAGAATTACCAGATTGGGGGATCGTTTCCACTGCTGGGAAACTGATCGGGAGCAAGGGGGTGATCGTGGGCCGAACACTAGTAGACCCCCGAGCCCAGTTCCTCCCCATACTGGTACTCAATCCTGGCGGCACTGATGTCGAACTCTGTAAAAACACTTGCCTGGGAATCATGTCGCCGGCCCTGGAGGTAGGACAACCCCTAGACGGCGGGACATTGCAACCGGATACCCCCCAAACGCGACACATTCGACAAACACAAGCCCCCAAGGGAGACTCTTCCTCCCCGTCAGCCGACGATGAGGGGGAAGAGGTCGAAGACATGACGAAACGTCAAGCGAAGAAATTCTTTGACCATCAATGGTCAGACAACACCGACTCAGAGGAGGAAGAGGAAGGGCCGTCAGCCCCTGATCTCGAACAGGAAGCTACAGAGGTTCCTCTACACTTGAGGAAGCTCTATGCTGACAGTTCACCAGGCCTGACCTCCAAAGACCGCAAGTTGCTGGTCAAGTTCCTCCTGAACAACGCAGATGTCTTTGCCAAGTCTTCCGACGACCTTGGGAGGGCTACCCGAGTACAGCATGACATCCACACCGGAGACAACCGCCCCATCAAACAACATCCAAGACGGGTGCCCCTACACAAGAAGCAAATTGTGCAGGAAGAGGTTAAGAAAATGCTGGAGCGAGGAGTCATAGAACCTTGTGATGGGCCGTGGGCTTCGCCCATTGTGCTAGCATCCAAGAAAGACGGAACTACTCGCTTCTGTGTCGACTATCGAAGACTAAACGAAGTCACCAGAAAGGACGCCTATCCTCTACCACGAATAGACGACAACCTTGACTCTCTCCAAGGTGCCGAGTACTACTCCACGCTGGACCTGTTGTCCGGCTTCTGGCAGGTAGAAGTCGCACCCGAGGACCGTGACAAGACGGCTTTCTGCGTAGGCGGAGGGGGACTATATCGTTTCATGACGATGCCCTTCGGCCTGTGCAACGCCCCTGCAACTTTCCAGCGTTTGATGGAACAGGTCCTACAAGGATTGCAGTGGGAGATCGCCGTCCTCTATATCGATGACATCATAGTGTTTGCGAACACGGTAGAAGAACACCTGGACAGGATGTCCCAAGTCTTTGACCGCTTGAGAAAGGCAGGTCTGAAGCTGAAACCGAGCAAGTGTGTGTTGTTGAGAAAGAAAGTTCCAAGGGGGACGGGCTCCCCAAGGTTGGGACTTTAACAGGCGGCAGTGGGCTCGCAAGGGTCCGGGGGCACGTTAAATCCTTTTTATAGTGCAGGGGAGATGCTGAAGGCCCCCGTGTCTAACGAAGGGTGAAGTAACACCCTACTGTGGTACCGTCTAGTCGGCGTAGATGTCGGGCTACCCTACCTAGGGGTCAGTGGCACTACGTGGTACGGGGGTGATAGCCCCCACCTATCCTGAAATTGTCGGGGAGACATGATTATTCTCCTCTATTTGTTGGCAATTGCGGGTAACAGGCGAGGCTGGTGAAAACGGTCAAAGTTCGTTTGAGGGGCTGGCAGGTCCCCGCGGATCAGACCGTCGGTTGGGCCCTCAGGTGACTGAGGTGCTTGATCGCTATCGACTGGGTCACCGGCCGGTCATCTCTCCGTTGTAGTGAGATGGCTCAATGTACAGTCAGGCCATGGTAAGTTCCACTTGGGTCCATTACCCAGGCGCGAGCCATGCCTTCCGTGATCAGGATACATTGAAAAGATGTTCCTGGGAAGCGGAGGGGCCCACCTTGTGTGGGTGGAAAGGATACTAGCCCAGGCTGCACTCATATTTAACATCTAAATGAGAGGCCAAAAGTATCAAGTGCCTTTCCTGGGCCATATCGTTTCAGCAAAAGGTGTAGAAGTTGACCCTTCGAAAATCGACCGAGTGGTGAATTGGCCAGCACCGAAGACCCTGACGCAGCTACGATCTTTCGTCGGGCTCTGCGCCTATTATCGGCGCTTCGTGCCGGACTTCTCGAACATCTGCAAGCCGCTGTTCGTCCTCACCCAGAAAGGACAGCCGTTCATCTGGGGAGACGCGCAGCAAGAGGCCATGGACACCATGAAAACATTGCTTACCTCAGCCCCCATCCTGGGATACCCGCGAGAAGACGCCCCCTATATTTTGGACTGTGACGCCAGCAACAGCGGAGTAGGAGCTGTGCTCAGTCAGGTTCAAGATGGAGAGGAGCGCGTCATCGCGTATGGGAGCAAAGTGTTAACGAAAGCTGAGAGGAACTATTGCGTAACACGCCGCGAGCTGCTCGCCATAATCACTTTTGTGAAGCAGTACCACCACTACCTCTACGGAGCCAAGTTCTTAGTGAGAACCGACCATGCAGCGCTGTATTGGCTCCTCCGAAAGAAGGACCCAGAGGGCCAGATGGCTCGCTGGATCTCAACCCTCCAGGCATACAACATGATCATCCAACATCGCCCAGGACGAAAGCACGGCAACGCAGACGCGTTGTCTCGTTGCAAGGAGGGTTGCCGTGAGCTCGACGAGCTCAAACTACAGAAAGGAGACGAATGTTCCCTGCAGGAACTACAGCGCCGGTCAAAGGAAGAGGACTGCCGAGTAACTACCCGAGCCCAGGCCAAGCGCCAGGCTGTGGAGTCCACGCCTAAGGAGGGCGGAAGGAAGGAGGAAACTCCTCTCCAGCCCGCCCCTAAGAAGGACACCACTCCGCGCCTGCCGCCACTTCCAAAGAAACCAGGGAGAAAAGACACCCCGGGGCTTACGCAAAGTAAAGGTGCAACTGCTAAGAAACCAGCAGTCGCACCTCCCCTGGAGCTTGGACCAAGTAAAGGTGCAGCCGAAGGTAACCCGACGGCTGCAACTTTACCTGAGCTTGGTCCAAGTAAAGGTGCCTCCACCGGAGGCATCCCACGGCCCGTGGGACCTTCCAAAAAGCCAGGCCAGCAACCTCAACCGAAAAAGGCACCCATTCCACCACAAATTGGCGCCCCTTTGAACAAACCGCTGGATACTCCGGGCCTCCCAGCCCGGACGAAGCCCGCGGCAGACCGAAACGAGGAGCGAGCGAAATTGGAACGGCAAGAACAGTTCTTTCGCGAGCAGAAACCGCAGAAGTGGAGTGACGAGTCATTGGCTCACCTCCAAGACGAAGACCCGGACATGGCCATGGTGAAAGACTGGAAGCGCCAAGGCAAGACCCCCTCTTGGGAGGAACTTGCAAAGGAAAGTCCAATAGTCAAGACCTGGTGGTCCCGGCATGAACAACTGTTCCTCTCCAAGAACAAAGTGCTGTACATCAGATGGGAAACGGCGGAAAACCATCAGCCACCCATCTACCGAGTTGCCGCAGTCGCGGCCATGTTCAAGTCCATCCTGACGGAACTACATGATGTACGAACCAGTGGGCACCTCGGCCAGAAGAAGACGATAGAGCGGGCTAAGATCAGTCGTTTCTACTGGCCAGGCATGGCGCAGTTTGCCAGAAGATGGGTAGCAAATTGTCCTGTCTGCGCATCCCGCAAGCATCCCAAACACAGCAAACGGACCCCACTCAAGTCCTACCGAGTAGGGGCCCCCATGGAACGAGTGTCCATCGACCTAGTAGGACCATTCCATCCACGGACCAAGCGCGGCAGCTCTATGATCCTCACTATTACGGACCACTACACGCGATGGGTGGAGGCTTTCCCCTTGCGGGAAGCCACAGCCCCGCAAATAGCCCGTAGAGTGGAGGACTTCTGCTGCCGGATGGGAATGCCCCTGGAGCTACATTCTGACCAGGGGAAGAATGTCGATGGACAGGTCATTAGGGATGTGTGCAAGATCCTAGGGATACGCAAGACACACACTACCGCTTACCATCCGCAGGGAAACGCAATTACTGAGCGTGAAAACGCCGTAATTAAAGCCATGCTAAGCGCCTACACCAACAGCCGCCAGAATGACTGGGATGACCACCTCGCAGCGGTCATGATGGCGTATCGTTCTTCTCTTCATAGGACGCTTGGCGAGACCCCCAATGCCATGATGTTTGGCAGGGAGGTTCGTCTACCCCTTGACGCTATGGTAGGACAGCCGCCAGAAGCTCACTATGAAGAACTGCCTAGTACAGAGTACGCAAGCAGTTTGGCGGAAGCCATGGTACAGGCACATGCTGCTGTCCGAGAGCATGTGGAACAACAGTACCGATACCAGAAGAAGGAATACGACCGTCATGTGAAGTCCCAGACATTCCAGGAAGGACAAGCAGTATGGCTACGAGAGTATGCAAATACCCCAGGTATGTCCAAGTCACTCAAACGTCCGTATTCTGGGCCATGGATAGTGACCAACCGGTTCAGCAATGCTACTTACAAGATTCAGAAAAGCAAGGTTTCGCGCCCCATGATCGTCCATTCGGACCGGCTGAAACCTTACTTTGGGCCAGTAGAAGAACCAGGAGCCAAGGCTCTCTGGAGGCCCGAAACCCAACACCCGCCTGCTACCAAGGCGTAGAGCAGTATTTATACTGCTAACCAAGGTTCCGTCCCGATCCTCATACGAGTACTTCTTGAACCTGGTAAAAGGCTGCCAACTAGTTTATTTATTGGGGTGGAGCCAGCGGTCTAGATGGGTTCCTTTCCTAATGAATTGTTATTTCTGTGGAATTAATTAGGAATTGGGGTCAGTAGATCACTGGAATTTGACTTAATGGGGATATTCTTATGTCAGTTAGGGCCATGAGCCCAAATCTCAGGGAGTCCTGTAATTGTTTAAAATAATAAACCAAAATTAGCCTTCAGAAAGGTTGAAAGGGGTGTATCTTGGAAATACTCACCTTTATTTTTGAATTACTATACTTTAAAGAGCTTGGAAGTACACACCTTATTGTTGGGAAAAACCTGTACTTTGAGAAGCTAGATTAGAAGGTGTCTTGGGAAAAGGGCCCCCTTAATTCATACTTTTATTAATTAAACTGGTGGTCAGAAGGGACCAGGGGACTACCCGCCTTTCCAGATAGCGTTAGTGCTGTCTCCAAGACAGAACAAGGACAAAAATATTGAGGGGGGGGGGGGAAAATAAGAGCCCCTTCTACCCTACCTTTATTTGGTAAATTATAGCCATTAAATTATAGCTTTCTGCCCGTATAGGGCCTAGAGACAAAATATGCTAGCGTAAAGTGTCCAATTATTTTTATTTAATTCAGAGTTATGACCCCCTCTGCACCGCTGGCCAGTGGACTAAGCATGCCTATTTAGTAGAAAAATAGTAGCAGGCAGCCTTCACACCCCGTGAATTATATAGAATATTTAATAGAGGCAGCCACAGAAAGGTTCAGAGTTACCCCATGGAGATCGGGATAGCTCCTTCAATTCAGGTGATTACTTACCGGGTAAATAACCTCTAATTGATTTATAGATCAAGTGTGCCTTTATTCCACCTTTAATAACGTTAGCTATGCTTCCCTGTTGTGTTTGCCTATGTTGAAAACAGCGGCGTTCCGAATCCCGAGAAGAGCGTTCCGCCGACGAGACTTGCCCGGCCCTTTGTTTACCTACGTCATTCCATCCCCGGTAGCCATAGTGAGAGGCAGGCAAAGACAGCTCTCCGCACATTCGCCGAAAATCGTGGAAATATGCGCTACAAAGTAGCTTTTGGCCAGCGAACCCACATCCCTCGGTGAGGGGGATAGTGTAGATCGGTTTTACCTTCTGAAATTTTAGTGAAATAGTGAGAAATTAAGGCAATAGGCCGGGCAAGCCTGTCAAGTTGGCGGACATACAGCTTTTCAATAGGTTTCTACTGGAGGTATCAGACATCATGTCTGGCCGTCAGAAAACAACGCCTAGAAAGGTTCTCCGTGCTTCTACGGGTGCTGACCGTCCCACTGATTCCGATGAGGAGGAATGGGAGGAGTATGTGCGAGCGTGTGCTCCCGCGTACTCCTCTGGGTATTCCTCAAGTAGGAGATCAGGGTCATTGCCAAGCGGCCAGCGTGTGCTGGCTCGCGAGGGTGACCAGGGGCCCGCCAGAGAGGGCGGGGTAGGAGAAACTCAAAATCCCGAGAATGAAACCGATTCCGACGAGGATGAGGAAAATCGATCCGATCAGACGAAAAGACGATCCGATCAGACGAAAAGTCGATCCGATCAGACCAAAAACCGATCCGATCAGACGAAAAGTCGATCCGATCAGACGAAAAATCGATCCGATCAGACGAAAAGTCGATCCGATCAGACGAAAAGTCGATCCGATCAGACGAGTGAAAAACGATCCGATCAGACGAAAAGTCGATCCGATCAGACCAAAAGTCGATCCGATCAGACCAAAAGCCGATCCGATCAGACGAAAAGTCGATCCGATCAGACGAACAATCAGAATGTTGAGGAAATGGAAGAAGATAATTCTGAAGCGGAATCAGGTGAATTAATCGAGGACAGCGATGAAAACATGGAGGAGGATCCGCCGTATTCTGAAATTACTGCGGAAGAAAGCGAGGAGATGCGAATAACTGATGAGCAAGTAGATTCGATCTCTCCGTTTAAACAACCCAACTATGGAGCAATTCACAGAGAAGCATGCAGGGAAGCTAAGCGTCCTACTTCGCGTTCGCATTCGTCCAGCAGGGCTTCCCGCCGTCAGTCTCCCTCCCCACAGCGGAGTGAGCGTGGTGCTCACTCGCGCTCATCCACTGCCAGCGAGCATGGTGCTCGCGGGCCACCGCCCATGCAAATACCCCGCACTCCTTCTACGGGAAAGAAAACAAAGGATTTGCACACTGGAGAGAAACCATCAACCACCACCCGGAATGAGCCCGGCCCGTCGACCGCCTCAGATGAGGCTCCACCAGAGAGCAGAATGCCACCCATTTCCAGGGCGCACCCAAGACCATGCAGGGGATGCGGCAAGAAGTTTACGGTGGGGTGGGCACTCAGGAGGCATTTCTCATTCTGTCAGTTGCATCAGCTGCACCTGTGTCCAGTGTACAAGTGTGACTACTGGTACAAGAGAGCGGCGGATCTCACCCAGCACATGAAGCACGTGCACGCCACCCTCCCAGAACCTAACAAGGATGAGAAGAAGAGGCTGGTGGAGGCCGGAAGGAGAACCATCCGGCTACGCGGAAGCGGACAGAGGGCCACGGTGCACCTCACCCGCCCTAGGGCTGGACTCATTTCCCACCGACAATGGAACCAAGCCACCTTTCAGGCACTGCATGCCCACAAGCCCCCCCTCGCAAAAGACATCATGGCGGACCACGTGATAAAGGGAAACAGCTGCGATAAGTACATCCAGGGCAGAGCCCTCCTTTTCACCATGTGGCCACCCGAGGCGGAGGGTGTGGATGACGGCAAAGAACATGACCCCTTTGACTCAGAGGAAGAGGAAGAGGAGGCTGCCACCGCCATCCGGCGTCGGGAAAAGCTAGAACAACATAAACGGCAACACTCAGCGGATGCTATGTCCTTCGAGGAAGAAGAAGACCAGCCAGAGGAGGCCAAGCATCCTGCCAAGAGAGGCCGTCGACTGCAGAGCCAGGGATCGGAAGCGTGTGCTTCATCCACCAGAACACCCGAAGAGTTGGAGGACCCGACGACCTTTCTCCCGCGCGACCTGGAACTAGCGTTCGCAGCCAGGTGGCGTCGGGAGCGGGGATTGCCTGTAGAGAAGGACCAAAACACCGCCTATGACAGGCTGATGAAGGCTAAAGGAGGACCTAGATTCATCCAGAGCATGCAGGATAGTAACTACTTCCAACAACAGCCGGAAGCAGACCCTGCAACAGCAACTACACCAGCTAGGAGACCACCCAAGCAAGACCCCTCCCCCGGACGCGCCATTCCAAGATGGCTGGACGCACCAACGGAGACCGCCCGCATGAGCGCATTCACTAACAGATACATCAGGCAGGAGTGGATGACACAGAGGGAGGAGGACCGTCTGCGCAGGCTGTTAGCCCACGGAGACACCGACTCCGTCCATGAGGCGGCCATTGAGCTGCAGGCCATCTATCGCGACCACCAACGCGTCCTGCCTTTGACCTGGCTGAGGCTGGCCCGCCGAGGCTGTAATCTGCCAATAATCTCCATCGAAAAGCAGTTGGCAGCCGAGGAAAAGATAGCCGCCTTGCAGGAAGAAGCCGGAGTGGAGGCGAGTGACGACGACTCTGAGACGGGTGGCGTGGGCCACCCAGGAGCGTCTTCAGCCTCGCAGACCAGCAAAGGAAGGCAGACACGATGGGACAGCAGCCGGCGTGAGCGTGAGCGTGCGCCGCGACGGGACCCAGACGTCGAATTTGGCCCTGACTTTGGAACAACTAACACTGGGGAAATGCCCATGGGGGACTGGCGGTGGAAGGCCTTCCAAGAGAAGCAGGCTGCTGCAGCGTTGGCTGCAGGAGCCAAACCGAAGCGGGCGCAAACAATTACCACTTTACAAGCTGAGAAAGTGTCGGTGTCCTCGGTAGGACAAAAGGACAAGCGTAAGAAGCAACCTCCCGCCGTGGCCGTCACAGTGGCTGGAGTGCCAGTGAAAGCCATCGCGCCGAGTCGCGGAATAGAGAGCATAGTAACAATCGAATCGGGCTCCGAAACGGAAAGTTGCGAGGCGATGGGCGAAGACGAACAGTCACCACTACCCGCGCCGTCCACTGCTCTACCAGCGCGTGCTGGTAGGGACCAACAGTTGCCGCTGCCTCACTTCCCGCCGCAGGGACCTATGCCGACACTTCACCGTACTGCGTACCCAAGTACAACACCAATGCCAGATTACTCACAAAACTTCTTCGGGGTGCCTACTTTGCTGGCCGCTACCGGAGCTTCGTTCAGCGATGGGACAGGACTGGAACTACCACCAAACTCATTCGTACAGGTAATTAGGCCTTCTGCCATAAACCCTTGCACTGGGGAGGTGGGCCTGCCAACAGCCCTAGTGGTGGCTATCAGACGACCCTCCGTCCTTCACGGGGAAATAGTAGCACTTCCGCCACTCCCCATTCAGAGGGCAGCCCACCTTCTATGTACTGAGATGGCGCAGGGAGCTCTCGGGCCTACAGCGTGTGCTGTAGGCCGGGGGTCTCCCGTGGCGCAGCAGAGGGCAAATACCGGGGTCTCACCAGCAAGGGGTCCTCCACTTCCCAGTAGAGTTCTTTTCCCACAAGGGCCAGGACCAGGGCCCATCTTCATCGGGCCCGTTCCCCCGCCACCGCCCAGGGCGCCCCTAGTCATGAGATTTGTCCAGCCAAACATCCCGCCTGCACCGGAGGTTCATAGGGGGGAGGCCATGGAACCCACTCAGGAAGTGGGGCCACTTTCACCAGCCCGACTGGAACTCCTGGGCTCACTTGAAGTAGGGGGAAACCTTTTGACGGGGACCGACCCTCAGTGGGCCATGCTACATCTATCCCAGCCTAGCTCCCCTACAGAGCAAGAGTTCCCTCACATGGATCAGGCCGATTTGCAGGGCTTGATGGACATGTCCATAAATACCCCCGAAACCGTACTGATAGTATCCCCTAGCCGGGGCAGTCCTCGGGTGACCGCCATGGTCGCGCCCACCGAAATGGATCAAGGAGCAGCGTTGGCTGCTCCTTCAACAACAGAAGCACCAAAAGACCAGCAAGACATGGCGTTGGCCACGCCATCCACCCAGAGCGGGGCAGCGTTGGCTGCCTCCGCAGATCGGGAGACGTGCACAGCCAACACCTCCTCAGGAGTAATACACTCAGGCACACCTGCATCAGTTACCATCGCAATGCCTGCGAAGATGCAGCCTCTACACCCGCTCCCTCACACTTCCCCGCGTTCTCCGCGGGGAGGCACCCCAGGCAGTATGGCCCAATAGACAGGTCACGTGTGTGACAGATAGGAGAAGGGAGGGGCTTGCTGCGTATCTGGGAGTGTTTCTGTGATAGCGCTATTTCTTTTTGCAGATGGCCTCCGCCCGTGTTGACGGGCGTACCCTCCAGCTGATGCGTCTGCTATTGCCACCCGGCAAGGAATCACCAAAGACTAACGTACCTGCAGCGTTGGCTGCATGGTACAGTGCCAGTGACAGCTACACCTTTAATCATTTTCGCCGTGTTCTCACCTATCATTCACGTAAACGTGTACCCGGCCAGCAGCTACTTCACGATCCCAAGTCAAGGGGAATCCGGATCCTCTTTCCACGAGCCAGGAAGTCAGCTGTTGCACGAGTGGGACCCGCTGGAGATGCTAACACCGGCCCTGCTGTACCACCCTAGTCTGGGGAATGACACTATAAGTTACATGGCTATGTTTGGCTATTGTAGCGAGAAGAATGAATAAACAATTCCGCACGCTAAACGTTGGGGTGAAGATTGCAGATGAAGAGAGTAAGTTCCCCTGCCATGACCATGTGGCATTAGCGTGTGGTGATCTCGACAGAGCGTGTGCTTTGAAGAACTGTACCCATGATGACCACCAGTAGTGGAGCTCTGTCAACCTTTATTAACCCCAGACTAGGGAGGCTGTCCCGTGAACTGTAATACGCCAGCTCGTGCAGCGCTGAACCCTCCATCTCACCTGATGCTTTGATGCCACCTGTACACCATACTTAATGGATATTTCTACCAGCACTGGCAGAAGTTTAGGTGACTGGTTCGAGCGTCAACTCTACACTCTCCTGGGAGACCTCTATTACGTGTGCCCAGGCAGCAAGATGCGGAGAAGATGCTTTGTGGAAATTCCGGTCCGGATGAATTGAGCCCTGAAACAAGTGGAGCATGTACGAGCAGAGATGAAGACGCCATAGTTTCTTCGCGTGTCAGTGCAGAACTTACCATTGACGGTTGTCTTGGGGATGAGCATGCATACCCTCCTTGACAGAACGGATTATAATATATATGAACGTTACCTCTGCTCCACTTGCCCCACTACGTCAACATCTAGACCCAGATGACGTCATCAACGGCGCATACTAGTTGTGCTGTGAACTGTCCTACCTGTGTCTGCAGACGGGGGCCTGCGTGAGGACACAGACTGATTTGTGGATTGTGATGCTTAATGCTAAGCCGGGTTGAATGTGATGTATTTATTGTATTTTATTTTAGCTGGGTTACATCTTGTTTGGGTTGGAAACCCTAATATAACGCAAATCTTCGGTGGTAGGAATTTAAATGGAATCTGTAGACCCTTTATTCAAAAGTGGGCACTCTTGGCTTAAAGTAATTGCCTCGCAGCAGCAGGCTTATTTGCAAATTCCGGTTCCTACCCTGAGCGAGACTTCTAAATAATTGATGCGGGATGTAACCAGTTGGATTTACAATTATACTAAATGTGTGTCTCATAATCGTGGCCTGCTAGGGACTCTTTACCTAGCACTGGTCGTCCAGCTAAGCTTTGGAAGAGACTGATACTTTTGGTTAAAAGTGTAACTCATTTTTAAGAGCGTTTGCTTTAATGAGGCAGTTTTGACTATTGCTATATTTAATATTAGCGTGTGCAGTAATTATGGTTTGCCGATAGGCACTTCCGCTTTAAACTACGATTATTTTATTTTTGGTTAAATTGATAAAGGAGAAGGATTAGTTTGTTGGGGATTCTCCCTTTAATCAATAATCACGTTAGGGTTATGATACTTTCAGAGTAGATAATTGGATGGCTTTTTGCGGAGTTCCTGGAAGGATATTATACGATCATTGTTACACCTTTCTTGAGCCAGAAAGCAATTTTGATAGGCAATGCTAACAATGCACTTTATATAGACTTCTGAAGTTTTCAGGGTATTGAAAAAGGGGGATTTTTATGGTTAAAAATAGGTCGGGGGAGACCTCCCCTTGCTTTTCTCTTTCTCTATTTTTGGTGTAGAGGTTTTGGATTCAGGTAGAATCTTGGATGAAGGGCATGGACGGCCTTTTGTTTGAGAAGTGTTTTCCTTTGTTTTATCATTATTTCATCTTTACTTTTGGTGTGCTCTAAATTTTGTATGGTGAGTGTGGTGGTGTGTTAGAGTGTGAACTAAACAGTAACCATCGTTACTTAACCTATTTTTGGGGGTAAAACCACCACCTTTACGCTCATTGGTCGAGTGTGATGGGTACAGCGGGCCTTCCCTCTTTCCTCCCCAAAGGATGAAGGGAGGGCTGGCGTACATGTGCCCTCTCACTCTGTCCATCAATCAGGAAATCTCTAAATTCGGAACTACAGTCCAGTTATTGGGATTTAAACAGTTCTCTGGTAATTAACTAGTTATGCACGGTTATTGTACACCTCATTCCATTGAGAAACAGACACCTTATACTACATAATCTCCGTTTACTTAATATTCTAATGCACTTAATGACAACGAAAGATCACTAGCTTACTGTTAAAACCTTTCTTTCTTAGGAGAAATCAAGTGTTACTACGAGGGAGACCACCTCTCCACTGTTACTTAAAGGTATATCATCTTCACTTTTATCTAAACTTCTATCTTTACTTAAACTCCCACTTTCAATTAAAACTTATATCCTCTCGAGTAATTCTACTCGTCCTGTCAACATGATCACCTTACTTAAAAAAAAAAATTGAATGATCTGTGAAGTATAATTAGATTTCCCTTTTGGTCATATTGTGCTACTAATACCTTAGTACTGCCTTTAAATAACTCCTGACGAACAGGTGGTGTATACAGAATGTTCACTTGTAATGACATGGTGTCTGTAGCTTATCTCTATCATATCTGTGTGTGTATAGCAATTCAGCCTTAGTGCACGTGTGTCATCTTTTCTGTGCGTAATTATTAATATACGCTTACTTTGGGTTTTTCGGTTGCACCTTACATGTAGCACCTTTTTCTAAGATTATTTTTGGGAGAGCACTCTTTATCCAAAGGTGAACGTAAATCCTAAATTAGCGGGAGGGGAGAGTTCTTTCAGGTGCATTGTTCATGCTTGGATAGTGGCGAATCCTCCCTGTAGCGTGGGCACATGGAGGTTTCGTCTGTTGAAGTTCCAGATTGTCTTTACGGCTGGGGTTGCCTAGGCCGTGGAACTATGCCGACACAGCCGGCATCTTACCGGGGCTTAACTGCGTCCGCTGTTGTTAGGGACAAGAACATATTTATGATAATGTTTGTTTATTAATGTCAACTTACCCCCAGTTAGGAGGGACAATCTGTCATGGCTATTTTTCTCTATGATCATAAAGATCATGAAGCGATATGAGACCTTGTGTGAACTTTCAAGAAATCTCTATTTATTCGAGACGTTTGAATCGCAACTTAATTTGTGTATTGTCATGTAACATCCATTCTATCACTGCTGTCAATAGAGTATCTACCCTAGTTTGATGCCAAAGATACACATGTTATATTTCAGATGAATCATCTATAGTGATTAGTGTCACTCTTGTAACCAATCAAGAGACCTGTACTTATGGTAGTCTTTTTCCAAATTTAGAACTTGTACTTTTTGGTTTAAAGGTCCATGTCCTAAAGGTTAATAACGTGTTTCTCGTCTGTAAGACTGAAATTAAAGTAAGAGGTGCGTGTCGTGCCGGTGCTCTTGACATGGGAAAGCCTACAAGAGTGGGGTTTCCCTGGTCTATATTTAGTGTATTGGGTCAGGTATGACACGGAAAGCCGTGTATACAGTACCATATTCATCCTTGCTTCTTTTATACCGACACTGTGCATGCCAACATTGTGTTATGTATTCATGGACGAAACATAGAGTTATTACTTAGTTGTTCAAGCAGTCTTGCTGTTAAAGACCTCTACTCATGTTTCTAGGCTATTGTAAAGTCTATTTCCTATATATATTCTCCATAAAGTGTTCAAACAGTGCTATTAAACGTAGGCCTACTAAAACTTAGAATACGGTAGAGCCCAGTTCGTTGCTGTGACCAGTAACGAGCAACACATGTGTGCCAGGACAAATAGAGGTCTAAAACTGGTACGCTGGCCTCTAGGTCGAGGCCGTGTTAATGATGTATCTACTAGTATGGTAGAAGTGACAAGTCAACAAGTGGTATTCCCACGCCGCCATGGCGGCATTGAGTCCTATGCTAGAGGTTTGTCCACTCCACAGAGGGCTTGACCCTCACTTCCCTATAAACTTAGAGCAGTGTACTCCTTGTACGGAGCTAGACCTCAGGCATAAACATGCTTTTGGTCCTTTCCACTGGCGGTGGGGTCCTGTTTGAGGCATGTTTAGTTTCGATCAAGTGGGCTTCGGTCGGATCGTCTTTGCTCTGGGTCAGATCGGTTGCTTAAACCGATCCGATCAGACCGGGTTTTTAACCCGATCAGGTGGTGCCGTGCACTGAGGTCGCCCTAATTAAACCCAGAGCCATTAAGACGGTATATTTATGAGAGTTCGGGGCGTTTAGGCCACGCGCCAGTGGAACCCAGGGTGATAAAAACAGAGATAGCAGGTGTGTATTTCCCCTCTTATTTAAAGAGGTATTTATTCATGAAGGGGACCTCCCCGAGGAGAATCCCGACGCTGTTTGGTCTTTAACCAATCAGCGCCGGAGCTGCACTAGGGATTACACGGTATGTCTGACGTAGGAGCTAGGCACGCTGGTCCAAAAACATGCGGTTAAAGACAGCGGCGCTGGGGCCTAGAACCCAGATGAGACTAGACCATAGATGGGATAGGAGCTGACTCTTAAAGAGAGCAGCCGTGAGAAAGAGAGAGGAAAAAGGAAGTTGGAGAATACGGGCAGGCTTGAAAACAGATAGAAGAGTTATCTCTGGCTCATTAGTGCCAACTCAAAAGGACGGACAGCATTCTTGGGTGACAGAAGAGCAACTAGGAGCTTTCTAGTTCGGAGTTATAGGCACAGAAAGAACAGAGTGGGTGTGTGTGGTGATTAAACATCAGGAACCGCGCGTGCTAGCCCCTGCGTAAGGCAGGCCTGAGATAACCCCCGGTGCAGTCAGCGATTAGCAGCAGTTTCATCAGTGCAGATCAATAGTGGATTCTTGTCGAACTGGCAGTCGACAAGGAACTGTGAGCAGTGCGAGATAGGAATCAACACCCTGGGATTACATTCTTTGTTCTTCCAACCATCAGTGGTGGGCAATCCTCTAGCCTAGCTTCCCGTGGCAGTGAGTTGTATAAGGTGGATCACAGCGTGGGCTGTCATCCACCCATACTCCTTCTGGCTACTCTGAGTCTGGGGCACGCACCTGGAACAAACAACACAACAGGTTAACATCAACAGCTGAGTACACCAAGGCTGGAAAGTATAAACCTTACTTGTTTCTGCTTAATTACTAACCTTTTATTCCCGCCTTTTAGAGGGGGAAGCTGCTTTTAGCTGGTTTATTGGGACACAGTGGTGTGAGCGTTCATTGTCGAATCAATCATTGTATGTCTATTCATGTAGATCTCCCTTTGTTTTGTCCAGCTGTCACTGGTATATTGTAATAGAACTTGGTACACATAATAACATCTCATCTCATTACATTTGCTCGTTGTTGTGTACTTCTTTCCCTTGCAATCAAGTAAGATTCGACCATCATCGCCCATAGTAAGACATCGAGATTAGCCTGACCCCCAGCCCCATCTTCCTACAGTATCTTATGTAATACTAACCTAGAGTAAATGTAAGCAA
>RCNA010000010.1_pt1 | contig 22580 bp, 12 predicted proteins | sample 2041331 | NCBI WGS metagenome assembly RCNA01 (sample SAMN09708233, study PRJNA481090) | Marine sediment metagenome, whole genome shotgun sequencing project. | reverse complement strand
CGGCAGTCTGCAAGGTTGGTGGCATAGCGACGGCCCCAATGACGGCGATGACGACAACAGTCAAATCAACGGCTACAGCGTCTCCGTCTCCGGTGGAAATTCCGACAGCACCGGAGACTTCGGCTATTATCGTTCAACATCCACAGCGGGAAACCTTATCTGGGAAGATAAAAACGGTAATGGTATTTTCGACAGTGGTGAAACTCCAATACCTAACCACAAAGCCAGTCTACTGATAACCTATCCCAACGGGGATAAAGTGACACTTGTCACTGCAACCGACAGCAATGGCGAGTACAGTTTTGCCAACCTGTTGGCTGATGAGACGTATCAAAGCAGCGGTAGCGGAACAGCTCAACCGACTTATGTTATTCAGATTGATCCTCCCTCCGGTATGACCTCAACTCATACTTCGACGACGGATACAGCCGATGAGGAGAATAAAGCGGACAATCCCGCAGGTGAATTTGTCACTTTGACGAAAGGACAACCCTTGATGACCAAGGATTTCGGTTTTCGTTACAGCGGTGCGATAAGCGATGCGGTCTGGCTCGACAGCAACGGCAACGGCAGGGAGGATCTCAATGAAGCACCGCTTGGCGGGGTTATAGTCAAGTTGTATCGTGATGTGGATAACGACGGAAATTTTGAACCCGATGGTGATGACGGGGTAGTTGTGGACACAGTGACCACAGCTCTTGACGGTAGCTATTTATTTGAAAACCTGCCTGATGGAAATTATTGGGTGCAAATTGACATCGGCAGCGTTCCTGCGAATTTGGCACTCACAACAACGCATACGGATAACGGCCAGTTTGTTCAGCGCGTTTCCTTGGCGGCCAACGAGTTTGATGACACTGTTGATTTCGGCTTCAAAGCAACGACAGGAACAGCCGTTTTAGGCGATACTGTTTGGTTTGATGTTGATCCGGACGGAATCGGCCCAGAATTGCCCAACGGCATTCAGAATTCCGGAGAAATTGGTATTGCCGGAGTGGGTTTTTATATCTGCCTGAACGACGTTGATCCCTGTAACAGTGGTACTGATATTGATATAGGCTCAACAAATCCGACCGTGACAACCAACCCGGACGGCTCCTGGCTTGTAACCGGTTTAACTCCGGGAGCAACGTATACCGTCGCTGTGGATCAGACGACGTTATCATCAGGCATTAATACCAATCCGACCAACGGTGATATGCGACAGGTCTATACTATGCCGGCGGACGGCAGCAGCTTGTTGGTTGCCGATTACGGCTTTACCGATAATGACGGCACCCAGAGCTACGGCACCATTGATGATCGAGTTTATCAGGATGCCAATGGAGACGGTGATGATGAAAACGGCTCTGATTCTGGAGTCAGCGGCGTAACCGTTGAACTGCTTGATAACAGTGGAGCTGTTGTTGCGACCACTGTCACGGATACGGACGGCAAATACAGCTTTACCGGTCTTGCATTGGATAAGGAATATACGGTCAGGATTAAGAACGACAGTGATATTTTGTCTAATATGATCAAGACGCAAACCGGGCCGGACAACGACACCTACAAATTCACCCCGACGGCCACCAATCCGAATAAAATCGATAACGATTTCGGTTTTAAGGGATCCGGCTCCGACCTTGGTGATTATGTTTGGTTTGACGAAAATGATAACGGCGTTCAGGATGCGGGCGAAAACGGCATCGGCAGCGTGGAAGTGAAACTTTATTTTGATAACGGCAGTACGGCTGGCGCTAAGGACGGCGGGGACACCCTTCTCCGCACCGTCACCACGGACAGCAACGGTAAATATCTGTTCAACGGCCTTGCGATTAATGAAGAATACATTGTCGCGATCGTCCCGCCCAACAGTTTTACTCCTTCACTGACAGGTGCGGGTACTACGGGCACAGATAATAACGGTACTGTCAACGACGATGGTAATAGTGAAGCTGCGGTCATTTTTACAGGTACTACGCTAGACACTGACTTCGGTCTTAAAGGCGGTTCCTTTTCCATCGGTGATGCGGTTTGGTTTGATTCAAACGGAGACGGGAATATGGATGAAACCGGCCCTGGCATTGACGGTGTTACTGTTGAGCTATATCTCGGTGATCAAAGGATAGCGACCACGACCACATCCGGTGGCGGTTTATACAAATTTGAAAATATTCCGCCCGGAGACTACGAGGTGAGGATTACTGATCATGAGAATTTGCTGAGTAATTATGGTTCGACAACTGGAGGCGACTCTCAGCCTGTTACTGTTTCGAATGCGGATGTAGATGACATCGACTTCGGCGTTAATTATCCCATCCCCACCTACACCGTGGTCAGTGCCTTCAACGCCTATGTCAATGCGGACAACCAAGTCGTCTTGGAATGGGAGACCAGCAGCGAGACAGGAACTCTCGGTTTCCGGCCGGAACGCCTGAATGAGCAAAACGGCAAATATCAAGAGGTCACCAAACAGTTGCTGCCGGGTATGTTCAGTCCGCCGCATGGTGGAATCTATCGCTTGGTTGATAAAAAAGCGAAAGTTGGAAGAAGTTATACTTATCGTGTCGTGGAGGTGGCTGTCCATAATCAGGGCGTTATTTCTGATCCGTACACTGTCGAAGCGCGGCAGCCCCTGCCTGTCAATGATCAGATATTTTCTGACGATGGGCTGGAGGGATATACTTTGACGCACGATGCTTTTTCCAATAAACAGTTGCGACGATTTGCGGCCCGTGATGCGTTTGGTGCTGAATCGGTAAGGCGCAAGAGCCAACAGATCGGTAATATCCTTAAAATACCGGTCACTGATAATGGACTTGTTTACCTGAGCGCGGCGCGGCTGGCAACGTCTTCCGGTTTATCGAAGCAACAGGTGATTCAATACCTCAAAGCGAAAGAATGTTCAGTGACCTTGAAGGGTGAGTCTGTTTTCGTGATTACAGCCAATACAGGAGTAGCCCTTTGGTTTTATGGTCAGGCACCAACCAGAAACGATATCGGGCGGAACATTTACCTGCTTGAATTGGGTGAAAAAGGAATGCAAGTGAAAAGTGTTTTAGGTAGGGCTGAAGAGATTGTCGTTGAGGAGCAATCATTCCCTGCTCGTATCAAGGTTGAGGAAAATCATCAGCCCCTGCATATGTATGTTAACACGTCGATGAAAGATTTCTGGGCTTGGGAATACTTATTCGCCTATGGTGGTGACTATACAGTAAATCATACTATTGCGACACCACAACGTACAGGTGATGGAACCGCAGTGGTCACGATCAATTTGGTCGGAGCTGCGAACAGTAATTTCGGTCAGGCTGATCCGTATAAAATCGCTGTATTGTTGAACGGCACCAGTATTGGTACTGCGGAATGGTCTGGAAATGGTGACTATCAGTTCCAGGCCGAAGTCGCTGCAGATTTGCTCAATGAAGGCGGTAATGAAGTGGAAATTGTCTCTCAGCTAAACAGCGATGTGGTTTATTCTTTTATCTTTCTTGACTCTATAGAGGTGGATTATAAACGTTCTTACGAAGCGATAAATAAAGAATTGTTCTTTACAGGAGAGCAGTATGCCAGCGTGACGGTGAAAGGATTCAGTAACAGTAATGTTTTGGCCCTTGATATTACGGATCCGAAGACCCCACAACGATTGAGAACTCTGCCCGGCAAGAATCAAGATGGCGAGTACACGATCACCGTATTGACCGAATCTGATCATAAATACTTTATTACGGCTAACACGCTCATAACGTTTTTAGGTGATATAATCGTTGATACACCTTCTCAATTGCGTAGCAGCGACAATCAGGCGGATTATCTGGTTATCAGCCCGCTGAGTCTGATTGATTCTGTGCAGCGCCTTGCTGATCTGCGGGCGGCGCAGGGCATGGTGACCCAGATTGTTGATATTGAGGATATACAGGATGAGTTCAGCAACAGTTTGGCGGCACCTGAGGCAATTCATGATTTTCTCGCCTATGCGTATGAGAATTGGAAACATGCACCCCGCTATGTGGTGTTGGTGGGAGATGGTTCTTATGATTACAAGGATTATCTCGGCTATGGTTATCCTCTTGTTCCCAGTAAGCTGGCAGTCACCCCAGATGGTTTTTTCCCAAGTGATAATATGCTTGCGGATGTTGTCGGTGACGATGGGGTTCCCGAATTTGCGATAGGCAGGATACCTGTGGTTGACGATATTGAACTTGAGAGTTATATTGATAAGCTCATAGTTTATGAGGAGGCTTTGGACAAATCAGGTTCCATATTTGCTTTGGCTGTCGATAAAGCGGATCCGGCGGCGGGTAATTTTCAAGCCAGTGCGGACAAAATAACCAATTTAATACCGGATTACTTTACGGTGAATCGGTTTGACACCGACATATTAGAAGAAAGCGGAACCCATGATCAGATTGTCGGTGCTTTGCGACAGGGAACCGGCATCCTGCATTACATAGGACATAGTTCAGTTGTATCCTATGGACGTAGTGCCTCTTTGCTGACGGCGGATGAGATTGATTCCATGAGTGATATAGGTTCTCCTCTGCTGATGGTCAGTACGTCCTGTTCTGCGGCAAGTTTCGGTTACCCGGCCTTTAACAGTATAGGCGAAAGTGCCGTGTTACGGACTGATGGAGCGGCGGCGGGCTTCTACGGCGCAACCGGTTTGACTCAAAATTACCTTGCTGATATCATGGCGGAAGGCTTTTACCGCAACTTGTTCAGCTCGGAGGATTTACGAGTCGGTGATGCTGTTGTGCGCGGGAAAAAGTATTATTTCGATCAGGGCGCAGAGCGTTACCCCCTTGATATATATAATCTGCTTGGTGATCCGGCCATGCTTGCACCCGTTCAACAATAAGCATCACAGTTTTCTTTCATTGGGCGGACGTGATTTTTTGCCCGATGAAAGTGCGAAAAATAGGTTGATGCTGAATATAAAGGAATATGGACATGAATGTACAACTTACCAGCGTATTTAAGCAGGGCGAGAACATTGTTACTCGAAAAGTGATGGATGAAACCCTGCTGGTTCCTATTTCCGGTGATCTCGCCTCTATGGATGAGTTATATACTTTGAACGATACCGGTGCCTTTATCTGGCAGGCCCTTAATGGAAGCCTGACGCTGGCCGAGATAGGACAGCAACTAGGACAAAAATATGATGCGCTTCATGATGTGATAGAAGCAGATATGGTTGAAATTATAAACGGACTGGCGGATGCGGGTCTGGTTGAGACGGTGACCTGATGGCCGAGCAGCTGCCAAAAGATTGTATCGGGGCGGAGAATGGTGATGTGGCCCGTTATTTTTCCAAAGCAGCGGCAACTCGAACGCCATTGTCCGTCTCCTTTGAGCTAACCCGTCGCTGTAATTTTCGTTGTGTCCACTGTTATCTCGGCAATCAGGAGAAAATTCATAAACATCGTCATCAAGAACTGGATACGGAAACCGTCATCCGATTGCTTGATGATATGGTGAAAACAGGAACCTTGTTCTTGCTTTTGACCGGAGGCGATCCCATGCTCCGGCCTGATTTTGTCAAAATTTATGAACATGCGGTTCGCATTGGTCTGTTGGTGACCGTATTTTGCAACGGTTCTCTTTTGACGGATGACATTATTAACTCCTTTATCCGATATCCTCCCAGAGTTGTTGAGGTGACGCTCTACGGCGCAACTTCGCAAATTTTTGAAGCGATAACGCAAAAGTCAGGTTCTTTCGCTGCCTGTATGGAAGGGATAGCACGGTTGCGGGCAGCAAAAGTTCGTTTGTACCTGAAGACTATGGTTCTGACCCTAAATATGGATGAATTTCAGACGATTCGGGCCATAGCAGGGGGTATTGGAGTGCCGTTTCGTCATGATTGTTCTCTTCATGCCGTCATGCCCAATGATGACAATGACGGATGTGCGAATTGTGGAAGCGACTTGACAGATCCTTTGCGTTTTCGCATTTCTCCTGAGCAGGCGGCGGAAATTGATATGGGGGTCAATGAACTGGCTCTCAGGTTGACTGAATCAACCGAGACCCTTTGTTCAAAAAAATATTCAGATGCATTGTATCGTTGTGGAGCTGGCAGGGTATCTTACCATGTCACCCCTTACGGGCAACTCATGCCCTGTCTGATAACCCATTCTCACAGCGTGACTCTCGGCGAAGAGGGGATTGGAGCAGGATGGAAAGCATTGCTCAAAGAATTTTCTAAACATGTCGAGGTTGCATCATTTCCCTGTCATGATTGCAATAACAAGGATATATGCACAGGTTGTCCAAGTGCCTTTGCCTTGGCAACAGGCCGACCGGAAAAGGTAGATACATTTTATTGTCAATATGCTGAATGTCGAAGAAAAAAAATTGAAGAATTTTCAAAGAACGGGTGCTGATAATGAGCGAAAATAATACGTTGAATGATCATAGCGACACAAATCGAAACAATGCGGGAAAGAAACTTTCGTATGAAAAGCCGAAGCTGACAGCGGTATCTCTATTTGCTGACCAAGTTCTCGGAACATGCGGTAAGGTTCCTCCCACACAAGGGCCGTGCACTGCTCCTGCTTTGCTTTCTTGACGACAGCCGTGTTGCCGCACACCATGACAGCCGCACATAGTTCATGCGATGAAAAGCATCCAACGGATTTTTCTTATCTCATCGGAGGATTACGCATCAATGTTAAGAACGGCATTGATGATGATGTATTTCGGGACGTACCTGCTGAGTACCAAAATTTTTTCTGTTCTTCCGACGTATCAGGAGCAGACCTTCAGATAAGTATGGAATATTCGTCTCATGCTTTGCTTCCTGTATCTCAGAATATAATATTCTCGGCTAAGTATTTCAAGATACAGAAGGCAGTGCATGGATTTCAGGTATTCCGCTACGGGACTAAGCAGCCGCAAATACCATATTTAACGATTCAGATTGATCTTCAGTTTTCTAAATTTCAGTATTCTTTTTATCCGCATCATATTTTTTCTGATAAGACATTGGCGGCCCTCACCTATATATCCGCAGCTGATGCTCTGTTGCTCCAACACAATTTTATCAATCATCAGGGATTGATTATACATGCCGCCGGAGGCTTGGTTCAGGGCAAGGGAATGGTTTTCACCGGGCCGTCAGGTGCAGGCAAGTCCACGCTCAGTCTTTTGCTTCAGTCTTCGGAAAATCGATTTTTCAGCGATGAACGCCTGATTATCCGTTCAGTTGATGATAGGTGGAATCTCTGGGGGACCCCTTGGCAGGGAACCGGAAATATTGCCAAAAATGAGACAGCGCTGCTTTCGGCATTGGTTTTTCTTCGGCAGGCTGAGGAAACAAAAATTACCCGTTTGATGCCGTCTGACGGATTACACAGGTTGCTTCAGGTGGTTTCCATCCCTTGGTACAGTGAGGAATGGACAAACAAAGGTCTTGCTGTGTGTGAATCGTTGATTCAGGAAATTCCAATGTTTGAGCTTGCCTTCAGGCCGGATCAAAGTGCGGTTCAGGCTGTGGAAGAATTTGCAGCCGCATTATAGTCTGGATGACGTGGACAACACATACTTTTTATGCCCGCCCTGCTTTTTGCAGCAGGTTATACGAATGTACGCATTTTGAAAGAGGGTGTCATGCATCATATATACAGACAGGTGATTAGAATACATCTCTTTTTGTGGAAAAAGAAAAAAAGTCTTGTTTTCCCGTTTCTGCTTGTCTTCTTTTTTACCCCGACCATACTCTCCGCAGCGCAGGTTCTGTCGGAATCCTTTACTGATTGTGCGCTTCCTGATGGCTGGGAGGTGGTGGATCTTAATCCCTCGCCCCTTTCTGCTGCCTGTAACTGGATGTTTTCTCCTGACCATGCCCCTTCCATGCAGAATAATACCGGTGGGGAGGGCTGTTTTGCCCTTACCGACAGTGATTATTGTGGTGCTACCCAAGCGATGGATACAATCCTTCTCACTCCGTCAATGAATTGCTCAGGAATGCGAGAGACAACCCTGACCTTTAACTATGATGCCTTGGTCGTCACACCCACCTCAAATTCCACATTCACAGTGGAAATCTCGACCAACAGCGGTGACGATTGGACTGAACTTTGGAAACGGATCTCTAATGATCCCGGTCCGAAAACGGCAATCATTGATATCAGCGCAATAGCGGACAAGCAAGTGTCCGTGCGTCTTCGTTTTCGCTATACAGCTCAAGACGAATTGCGCTGGCAGGTCGATGATGTGACGATTTCCGGCAAGAAAACGAGCAATCTCAGCTGGCTCATGCTACTGCTTAACAAAACGAAGTAATGGTGATAGCAGTGCCGTCGATCATCAGCATTCGGGATCAGGGGTGCCTTGATCTTGTTCGCTCTCTTCTGTTGCAAGGTCTCTCTGTGCGTATTAAGGTTTCCGGTAAATCTATGAAGCCGTTTTTGAGCGGCGGAGAACTTGTTGAAATTTCATCTGTGCAGCTAAGGCATCTTCGAAAAGGAGATATCCTTTTTTTTTGTGAGCAGCAAGATACCCTCCTTATGCACCGTCTGATCAGGTGTCGTTATGCCGATAAAACGCTTTATTTACAAACCAAGGGCGATGCCTGTGCCGAATTTGACCGCTTTGTTTCCGCTGACCAAATATTGGGTCGAGTTCAGCGGATTTTTCTGCCTGCGGATGTTGCTGGCCGTTCAAATAGAATTATAGATCTGAATGTCTTGACCATGCGTCTTCATGCGCGGCTGATTGTCCTTCGTACGCTGATGCGTTATTATCTGTACAGAACAGCGGCGGCTGTGAAAAGTGTCTTAAATATTTTCGGAATTCTTCATTTATCTTTGCTGTTTTGGTATTTTTCTTTATAATCTATACGAAACCATTCGCAAATTCGATACAGTTTGACCAAGGAGGGATGTACAGTGGAAGATCGATTAATATATCGTAAGTTTTTATTCCTAACCGTTTTTTTCAGTATGTTGTTCTGCTTCGGTACTTTTTCGCCTGTTGCGGCTGAAGCAGGTTCCATAACGGGGACTGTGACTGACGGCACTAACCCTATTCAGGATTTAGCTGTCTTCGTTTTTAAAATTGATAATGAAGAGCATTCAGAGAAAGGTGTTTTAACAGATGATTCTGGGAAATATACGGTGGAAAATTTAACGGCGGGTTCTTACAAGGTGTGGTTTTTTACCGATGGCACCGAGTATATCGAAGAATGGTATCACCGCACTGCAACAGTGTATGACTTTGCCAGCGCTGAAACAGTTTCAGTGAATGACACCACTCCTGTTGTCGCTGATGCCGTGCTAAGTACCGGAACCGAGATCTCAGGTACGGTGACGGTGGAGGGAAGCGGCGGCGCTACCGGGATTGCCGATGTCTATGTAGTCGCATACGACACAAACGGCAACAAAGCGAAGACTTCTTCGGTAACAGGAATTGACGGTGTATACTCCATTGGCGGTTTGCTTTATGGTTCGTATACGGTGCAGTTTTCGGCCTCCCACACCGCCTACGCTACAGAATGGTACAACAACAGTGCGGCAAACGTATATACTATGGCTGCTGCTAAGCCTGTATCTGTACCTGCATCAGCGACGAGCATAGATGGTGAACTTGGCCTTGGCGACAGTATTTCCGGTATGGTGACGATAAATCGACAGCGTGTCGAAGGTGCTTTGATCAACGTCTATGCAGCGGGTAACGGCCCTCCTGACAGCCCGATAGGGAGTGCGTTGACCGGTGCTAATGGCAAATATACAGTCAAAGGCCTGCTTTTGGGTGCGCATAAAATGCAGTTTTTTGAAAAAGTCGGCACCGGTTCAGGGTCTGGCTTGGAAGAGTGGTATAGCTATGAGACGAATTTTGTGAATGCGGCCTTGGTGTCCACCGGCTCTCATGCGGTTAATGTCGTGCTCGGTGGGGTGAATAATTATCCGCCGGTGCTCGTGCCAGTATACCAGCTTTTATTAAAGACGGAACCCGCTCCCTGAGAAGTATCCCCTTAACGACCAGCCTTTTGAGCCGGTAGTAAAATCTCTGTTGGTCTCGCTTGGAAACCCGTAACGAATTTGAACAATAAAAAAGGTGATTACGAAGTGTATCGTAATCACCTTTTTATATTTTGGTGGAGCTAAGCGGGATCGAACCGCTGACCTCTTGAATGCCATTCAAGCGCTCTCCCAGCTGAGCTATAGCCCCATGTAATTTCAAAAAACCTTTTACCATGATCTCAAGCCCGCTGTCAAGCGATAACATCGCATGAAATACCGGGACGTGCGGATTTTTTATTTTTTTATGGAAAATACATCTATTAAGATTGCCAATCTCTGGCTTTGCTGGTAGTTTGGAAAGAATTCATGCAGGGTGAATAATACGTTACTTTCCGTGCAGACCGCTTAAGTCATACTTGCGGTTTTGCCGGAGTCTTTTATTAAATTTTTATAATCTGAAGTTTATAAAAAACGACTTTTTGCACAGGTGATACCCGATGTTTTCTCCGTTTAATTTTCTTTTTGGCTGGATGTCCAACGATCTTGCTATTGATCTCGGTACAGCGAATACGGTTTTATACGTCAAGGGTAAGGGCATTGTTTTACGGGAACCTTCTGTTGTGGCTGTGCGGCAGGATTCGCACGGCAGCAAAGTCTTGGCCGTGGGCAGTGAGGCGAAGCAGATGCTCGGCAAGACACCGGGGAACATTTCCGCAATCCGTCCGATGAAGGATGGTGTTATCGCTGATTTTGAGGTCACCGAGGCCATGCTCCGTTATTTTATTAATAAAGTACATAACCGCCGAACCTTAGTTCATCCCCGAATTATTATTTCTGTCCCTTCTGGGATCACGCAGGTTGAAAAACGGGCTGTTCGGGAGTCCGCCGAGTCCGCCGGAGCCCGTGAGGTGTACCTGATTGAGGAGCCCATGGCCGCCGCCATCGGTGCTGATCTTCCTATCACCGAACCCACCGCCAATATGATTATTGATGTAGGTGGCGGCACTACCGAGGTCGCAGTTATTTCTCTGGCCGGTGTTGTTTATGCTAAATCGGTGAGGGTGGCCGGTGACAAAATGGACGCTTCGATTCTCCAATACATCAAACGCAAGCATAATCTGGCTATCGGCGAACGTACCGCTGAGAATATTAAGATGGCTATCGGTAATGTCCTGCCAGCTGAACCGTATGAAACTATGGACATAAAGGGAAGAGATTTAGTGTCCGGCATACCTAAAACCATCACTATCTGTTCCGATGAAATCCAGTCCGCCATTGCCGAGCAGGTCGATGTGATCGTTGATGCAGTGCGTCTCGCTCTTGAGGTGACACCTCCTGAATTATCAGCGGATATTGTTGATCAGGGTATTGTGTTGACCGGCGGTGGAGCATTACTTAAAAATATCGATAAATTGCTGACAAGAGAAACTGGGATGCCTATTATTGTTGCGGATGATCCTCTCTCCTCTGTTGTGCTTGGATCGGGAAGAGCACTTGATAATTTTGATATTCTTAAAGAAATTGCCATTGACTGAATACATCTCTGTGTTCGTCTTTCAGTGATTGCTTTTTTTTCTGGTTTTCTTTCGTTCGGATGAAAAGAAATAGTCATAGGAACGGGAAAGACGGTTTTGAAACATTTCGTTTTGTTGTGTTCTGCGGTGTCGCTCTGACAGTAACTTTAGTTCTTCTCGTTATAATCTTCGGTGACCAGCAGTTCGGCCCTGTGCATAAATTGCTTTTCGAGGGAGCCGGGCCGCTTCAGAAAAGTGTGGCTGGAATCTCCGACTCTTTTCATTCGGTCAAAAAAAAATATATTGACCTACTTACTGTCCGGGAAGAAAAAGAACGCCTGTGGAAGGAGTTGCAGGAATGTCGGGCGACGGCCTACGACAACCGGGGAGCTGTGGCTCTTAACGTCCGCCTGCACAAGTTGCTGGACTTCAAAAAATCTTCAGGGCAACCCACGATAACCGCCCGAATTATAGGCAAAGATCCCTCCCTCTGGTTTCGCAGTGTCATTATTGATCAAGGACTCAGCGACGGCGTGGACAAAGGAATGCCGGTAGTGACAGGGGAGGGAATTGTCGGGCAGGTTTACGCTTCCTCAACGGATTATTCCAAGGTGTTGCTCGCCATTGCTCCATCAAGCGCTATTGATGTATTGTTGCAGGGCTCACGAGTGCGCGGTATTCTCAAAGGAACTGGAAAAAATGTTTATAATCTAGAGTATATTTTAAAAAAAATAGAAGTGTCCGAGGGAGATCGTGTGGTGACCGCTGGCTATGGCGGCATGTTTCCTACAGGATTGCCGGTCGGTATGGTTTCTAAAGTGACGAGAAAACGGCGGGGGATGTTTCTTAAAATTGAGGTAGTTCCGGCTGTTGACTTCAAAACCTTGGAAAACCTGCTGGTTATTGAACGGGAAAAGAAAGAATTCAAGTAGCGGTTGCCCGTTCACCGTTTTTTCAACGGAGTTATCATATCGTATGTTGTGCCCATGCTGACTCTTACCTTTATTATAGTGGGCCTGTTTTTGGTTGTCGCACAGACCACTGTGTTCATGCCCTCGCCGATGTGGGCGGCTGCGCCAGATTTATATTATATTTTGGTCGGCTATCTCGCCTATCAAGCCAGTACCTTTCGCAGTATAATTATTCTTCTGCCGATCAGCAGTGTCTTGGATATTTATTCCGGCACAATTATAGGTATGTATCCGGCAATCTGCTATTCCGGTTTTTTTCTGCTTAAATTCATGTCCGTTAAAATGCCGGTTCGCAAATCGTTATATCAGCTTCCTCTGGTTGCGGTAAGCTATCTCTTTGTTTGCTGGATCGTTGTTTTGTCGCTTGATTTTTTTCAACCGCAGGTTATTGTGGAATGGGTATGGATGCCTATGTTGCTTAGGGCTGGCTTAATCTATCTGTTTTCCTTTCCTTTGTTTCGTTTTTTTTCTTTTCTTGACAGGTGCCTAAGAGGCAGAATTTCCTCTGTTCATTCGTCTCGATCCCGCCCCGGAAATCAATTTCGACGGGGCTGAAATATTGCATGAAGAATATCAGGAAGCGCAACAAAAAACGAAGCGCATCGGTTCAGGATTTTGACCGCCGGCGTGATACGGGAAAGACTAGGATCACCCATATCAATGAAGGTGAGCTTGATTTTTACCGCCGTCGGGCCATGTATTCCTCCACCGTTCTGATTTTCTTTTTTGCAATTCTTATCACCCGGCTTTGGTATCTACAGATTCAACAGGGAGAAGAGTATACAAGACTCGCCCAAAATAACAGGGTTCGTCATCTTGAAGTTGTCGCTCCCCGAGGAAATATTTTGGATCGAAAAGGTCGAGAAGTTGTCACTAATCGACCGTCATTCAATGTGGTCTGGGTTCGGGAGGGTAATCGTGTTGACGATAATCTCCTGAAAAGAATAGCCTTGATTCTTGGCGTGGATATATCAGAGCTGTTGGCGAGAACCCGCAAGATGGTGGGCACTCCGGGCCATATCCCGATTCGGCTCGCCGAGGATCTTACCTGGGACAAGGTGGCCTATATTGAAAATAACCGTATGGAGCTGCCCGGAATTAAAATTGAAGTGATCCCTCAAAGGGTATACCATTACGGCAACCTTGCATCTCATGTTATTGGTTATCTTGGAGAAATAAATCAGAAGGAACTTTTCCGATCCGTGGCTGAGGACGACTACAAGTCCGGTGACATGATTGGCAAGATGGGCTTGGAAAAATTGCGGGAAAAAGATCTGCGCGGAGAAAAAGGCAAGCATTATATGGAGGTGAACGCTCTTGGATTTGAACAGCGCAACTTAAAAGGTCTAGAACCTTTGCCGGGCAATGATTTGCGACTCACCCTTGATGTCGATCTCCAGCATGCAGCTGAAGAACTCATGATGAAAGAGGAAAAATCTGGTGCTGTGGTTGCCATTGAAGTGAATTCCGGTCGTCTGTTGATGCTGGCCAGTTCTCCGGTTCTGGAGCTTGACAAGTTTCTCGGCGGTATCTCGATAAAAAATTGGCAGGCCATGCTCGACAACCCGTATCATCCCCTGATTAATAAGATTGTCCACGGTCAATATCCGCCCGCTTCAACCTATAAAATAGTGACAGCGGTGGCCGCTCTCGCCGAAGGTGTGGTGACACCGGACACCTCAGTTTATTGCCCCGGTCATTATCGGTTTGGTAATCGCACCTATCGTTGCTGGAAACACAGTGGGCATGGAGCGGTGAATTTGAAACGTGCTTTATCTGAATCCTGTGATGTTTATTTTTATCAAATTGGGCAGCGACTGGGGGTAAACAGGCTCGCCAGTTATGCGAACCGGTTGGGTTTGGGAAAAAAAACCGGGGTGGAGATGGAACACGAAAAAAGCGGCCTTATTCCTACGGCGGAATGGAAAATGAAACGTTACGGCAGGCCGTGGCAGGAAGGAGAGACCCTTTCCATAGCCATTGGTCAGGGATTCAACTTAGTCACCCCGTTGCAGTTGGCCTTGATGACCGCCACTGTCGCTAACGGAGGTATTTTGTACAAGCCGAGTCTGATTGAAACGGTACGGGATCCAGATGGACGGATTGTTGAACAGTTTAAGCCGACCGTGGTGGATCGTTTTGATGGTCAGGGGCATAACCTGCAAATCGTCAAAGAAGCTCTGATAGAGGCTGTAAATGGACGTCACGGCACCGCCCGTAAGGCCCGGCTCAAAAATATTACGGTTGCTGGCAAGACGGGCACGGCCCAAGTTGTGCGCCTGAAACAGTATAAGCATCTGAAAGAAGAAGATATACCCTATAAATATCGAGATCATGCTTGGTTCACCTGCTTTGCTCCGGCGGAAAAACCTGAAATCGCCGTGACTGTACTGGTGGAACACGGGTTACACGGCGGTTCCGCAGCGGCACCCATTGCTAAGGCTGTATTGGAAAAATATTTTGGTGACCGTTTGGATATGCCGAAGAATGTAAGCACCGTTGTTTTATTCGGGGATGAACTTGCAAACTCTGAAAGCTCTGCCCGGATGCTCAATGCTGCAGACTGATACTATAGAACAAAAAAACGTAATTCGAGATTAACCCTCCTTCTTGAGCCCTGCTGTTTGCTCTCTGACTATGCTTCGTTTTGATCGACGTCTTGTCCATAATTTTGATTGGGTCATGGTGGTGGTGCTGCTGGTGATATCAACCATGTCTCTTGCCAGCTTGTTCAGTGCAACATGGAACGGCGGTCCGTCTCCTTCCCCTATTTTTTTTAAACAGCTCTATTTTTTTCTCTTCGGCTATGCGGCCATATTGCTTCTTATAAGTATTGATTATAAAGAGTTGGAAGCTTTTTCTTATCTGGGCTATGGTGCCATCTGCCTTCTGTTGCTGTACACCAATTTATTTGTGGAGTCTATAGCTGGCACGCAACGCTGGATTAATTTAGGTTTTTTACGTCTTCAGCCTTCTGAACCCGCAAAGCTCATTCTCGTTTTGGTGCTGGCTAGTTGTTATTCCAGAAACGAATATGTGGAGAAGGGCTATCGGTTGCGTGACATAATGCAACCCGCCTGCATAACAGCGGTTCCTTTTATTCTGATTTTGATCCAGCCTGATTTGGGAACAGCGCTTATGTTAGGGGTTCTCTTTGTTTCCATGACCCTGTTCGCTCAGTTGCGCTGGTCAACGATAGCGATCCTTGGCGGCACAGGGCTTGTCTGCGCCTTAGCGGGTTGGAAATACGGGCTTAAGGATTATCAACGCCGTCGGATTGAAACTTTTCTCAACCCGGCAAGTGATCCCATGAACCACGGCTACCAGATCAAGCAGTCCAAAATTGCGGTAGGAAGCGGCCAGTTTTTCGGCAAGGGATTCATGGAAGGAACCCAAGGACATCTCAATTTTCTGCCTGAACGGCACACTGATTTCGCCTTTGCGGTATGGTGTGAGGAATTGGGTTTTTTCGGCTCGCTGTTTTTTTTGATTTGTTTTTTTCTGATGCTACTCTGGGGAATCAATATCGCCCTGACTGCCCGTGATAAATTTGGTGTTTATCTGGCTTTCGGTCTGGTGATGCTTATTTTTTGGCAGGCGATCATCAACCTGTTTATGATACTGGGTATGTTGCCGGTGGTCGGGATTCCGCTTCCCCTGTTCAGCTACGGTGGCTCCTCTCTGCTGACCACCTTGATCGCAATCGGCATTTTGATGAATATTAGGATGCGGCGGTTTCAGACCAGATAAGTCGGAGAATGTGACCCACTATCCAAATTTATATATGAATACCAAAAGCTAAATTCTTGTATTATATTCGTATTTATTTAAAATCCAAGTTGCTCACGCCATCCCAATATTTTTCAATACCAGCATGGAGATAGTGTTCGCATCGTCGACTATATATATATGATGCTCTGTCTTGCGGACATTTTAATAAACATTTCTGAAATATTATGTTGGCATGATTCATCTCTCTGGAACGATAATGGATAATTCCCTTTTTAAAGTCAGATTTTGATTTAATTTTCGAGATTCTTACATCTTTAGGAAGACCGTCCAGTGCTTCATAAATAGTCACGGGCTTTTTTTTACCTTTGACTGTCACTTTGTCCAATTCCCTAATTTCCCCTTGAAATGAGGTGGGCAAGCCCAGATAGGTATCCTCTGTAAAAAGAATGTTTGCACCATAATATTTTGTTAGGTGTTCGATACGTGATGCTAAGTTCACAGCATCACTGATCACGGTTCCGTCCATCCTGTGCTGCTCTCCGACTGTTCCTAACATTAAATTTCCTGTGTTAATTCCTATGCCGATTTTTACCGACTGTTGATGATTTTTAATACGATGCTGATTTTGAGGGTTAAGTAAAATTTTGTTCATATGGACAGCGGCATGCAATGCCTGCTGAGAGGAAGCGAATAAGGCCATAATGGCATCACCGATGTATTTATCAATAAAACCACCATGTTGCTGGACTATCGGTGCAATTTGTCCGAGATAAGAATTAATAAAATTAAAGGTATCTTTTGGAGACAGAGCTTCAGATATCGCCGTAAAATTGCGAATGTCAGCAAATAATATCGACATTTTTCGTTCCACTTGATCGCCTAAGCCCACATCAAGAAGGCTCTCTTTTCCTAAAAAATTTAAAAAATCATGTGGCACAAATCGACTGTAAGATTTCGATAATTTAATTTCCTGCTCCTTAGCAAGTCGTTCAGCTTCAGTTGCTTTCTTTTCCAGTTCGATTTGAATTTTCTGGCGTTGCAACTTTCTATTTAATTTTTCAATGCGATATCGATATATACTTCCCGCTATAAAAGCAACAGATACCCCTCCTCCGAACATCATCACGATACGGAACCAAAGTGTTTGGTAATAATAAGGGGTTTTAAAAAAATGGAGTGTCGCCTCCTCTACAGAAGGAACGCCGTCATTGTTCATTCCCTTGACTTTAAATACGTATTTCCCCGGCGGTAAGTTTGTATAAGACACCTCACGTTTTTTACTGGGACTTGACCAGTCCTTATCAAAGCCATCCAAATTGAACTGAAGCATATTTTTTTCAGGAGAAACAAAACTTAAAACTGCGAAATGAAAATTTAATCGAAAAATATCAGGAGGAAGTATTTTTCCCCTCTGATCCTTGGCGGCGCTGAAAGAATCTATATTTGAAGAAAGGATGATCGTTTTTGGTGATATTTTATTGATAGGTATTTTATTTGGATTAACAATAGCCACCCCACCATAAGTAGGTATCCAGAAATTACCTTCATTGTCTGTTGCTGTCCAAGCGTTAGAGGTTGGATTTTCTTTGAATCCTGAACTTTTGTCAAAGACAACAATGGGAAATTTTTCTTTTTCCCCCTGCATGACATCTTCGATATCATCCCGATATGCATAAAAAATGCCTGATGTGGTAGTCATCCATATTTTATTTTGTGCATCTGTTAAAATTTCAAACACACTGTCCGTCAGCAGTCCTTGTTTTGATGTGAGGTTATATATCTTTTTACCTTTAATTATTGATATCCCGTTATTTGTACTTACCCAGATGCCGCCTTCAGGATCATTGTTAAATCTAAAGATTACATTTCCCAATATTCCTTCATTTGTGGTGAATGTTCTGGTTATTTTTCCTTTTTCGTATATATGAATTCCCCCTCCGTCTGTCCCTATCCATATTCGACCATCAGAAGCCTCATGCAGGCTTAAAATAAAATTATTCGTTAAACCATCCTCATCACTCGTTGTATAGTTTGTGATATGCCCGTTCGGCCTAATCATACTCAGCCCGAATGAAGTGCCGACCCAAATATTATGTCTATGATCTTCCAAGACTAAGCGGACTCTGTTTGAAACTAGTCCATCTTCCGTGGTAAGCTGCCGGGTTATTTTTCTATTTTTTAAAACCAGCACGCCATTTCTATCGGTGCTCACCCAAACTCCACCGAAGTGGTCTTTATATAAATGCCTGATTCTTGTTTGCAGTACATTCTCAGTAAATTTTTCTATTTTCTGAAGACGGGGTACAATTACATTCAATCCTTGATTGGTGGCCACTAAAAATTGACCGGGTTGATCTTCTAAAATTGCGTTGACAGTATTGTCAAATAATCCTTCAGTTTGTCCGTATATTGTAAATTTTGATTCAAAAAATTGTTCCAGCCCGGATCGAGTCCCCACCCACAGGTTTCCTTCTTTATCCTGATAAGCGGCAAAAGTGATATCATCGCTTAATCCCTCGGCATTGGAAAAAAAATTAAATTTTCCTTTATGAAATCGTATGAGCCCACTGGACCCGGTTAACCAGAGGGAGCCGTTGTTGTCTTGGTATATCTTGCTATTACTAATTTTCCCGGAACACTCAACCTCTTTATTTAAATCGAAAACCCGTAATATCTTATGGTCTTTTATCTGAATGAGAGAATCAGATGTAATGGCCCAAAGTCCGGCATCATTATGGTCGTTTATCATGAATTCAAGGCTACTATTCTTTATCAGCTTAGATAAAGCACCGTCGTACTGAATAAATTTATTGGAGTTTTTCTTTAATAAATAGAGATCGTTAATATTATTCATTCCAACCCAGATATTTCTTGAGGAATCCTGACAAATAAAATTGACCAGTTTTTGACCCAATGCGTCCAAGGAGGCAAAGCGTTTAAAATCAGATCCATCAAAGTAAGCAATTCCTGACGTTGTGCCGATCCATAAGCCGTCGTCGGCATCCTCAAACAGTCTTCTGACTGAATTGCTCGGTAATCCGTTTTTCATGTTGAAAACTTCGAATGTGTCATTATGAAGACGAAAAAGTCCGCTGTCATTCGTGCCGACCCATAAATTTCCTTTTTTATCTTTGAGTAAACTGCGAACAGCTGAAGCGGGAAAGTCGTCACGAGTTGAACGATTGTAGTGGGTGAATTCTTCACCATCAAATCTGATTAGTTCTGTATATGTTGCCAACCAAAGAAATCCTTTATCATCTTGAACAATATCTAGGACGCTTTTTATTTTGTTATTGGTAAACGATTTGTGAAGATACTGAGAAATGGCGGTATCTGGATTAAGCGTTTGGGAGCGCAGGGTGCCCAACAGTGGAAATAATACAAAACAGGAAAGAATAAGAGGCGAAAGAAAACGAATAGATTTCATATTGCTATAAAGCTCATGCGGCAAATGCTAAGTTATTTTGCTCATTCAAAGGGAGCAGTTTATGCGTTTTTCTGAATTAACAAGCATTACACGGTACGTAAGGCAGGGCAAAGGAAGGAGACTGAGGATATTTTTGTCAGAGAGGTGAGTGAATTTTCGAAGAGTTATTTTGCGTCCAGAGTAACGGAAGTGTCAATGCATATCAAAAGGAGGTTGGTGAAGATGATGAGAATCGCAAGGAAAGCGGGGCCGTACAGACTGTGCATGGCACCCGCCTCCTTTTTGGTTACATGTGCTTCATTTCGCTGACTACTGATCCGATTTTAGCACGGATAAAAACGCCTGCTGGGGAATATCAACATTTCCGACTGTTTTCATTCGTTTTTTACCGGCTTTCTGTTTTTCCAGTAATTTACGTTTTCTTGAAATATCACCGCCATAACATTTTGCGGTCACATCCTTGCGCAGGGCTGCCACATTGCTTCTGGCCACGATATTGCCGCCGATAGCGGCCTGGATCGCAATTTTAAACATCTGACGCGGTATTTCCTCTTTTAAGCTTTCGCAGGCTTTGAGACCACGTTCGCGGGAGCGATCCCTGTGGGTGAGCTGGGAAAGGGCATCCACCCGCTCGGAATTAACCAGAATATCCAACTTGACAAGATCGCTGGTGCGATAATCAATCAGTTCATAATCAAAGGAGCCGTATCCTTGGGTGACTGATTTCAGCTTATCGTAAAAATCATAAATTACTTCAGCCAAGGGCAGTTCGCAAGTGAACTCAATGCGTCCGGGCATGGGATAATGGTAATTGGTATTTTCTCCCCTCCTCTCCATGCACAGAGACATGACCACGCCCATGTACCGTTCAGGGATAAGAATGACAGCCTTGATGAAAGGCTCTTCAACATGGATGATGGAGCCAGGATCTGGAAAGTAAGAGGGGTTATCAATCATTTTCACTGTGCCGTCCTGTAACTCGACCTTGTATTTAACCGAGGGGACGGTCAGGATGAGTGAAATGTCGAATTCTCGCTCTAATCGCTCCTGGACGACTTCAAGGTGCAAAAGGCCGAGGAAGCCGCAACGAAAACCAAAACCGAGCGCGGCTGAGGAGTCTTTCTGAAAGGCGAGAGCGGCATCGTTGAGTTTGAGCCTTTCCAAGGCTGTCGCCAGATCCTCATACTCATCCGAGGAAATGGGGTAGACAGAGGAGAACACCACCTGTTGTACTTCTTGAAATCCAGGCAAAGCGGCAGGACAGGGAGCGTCCTTGTGGGTGATCGTGTCTCCCGGCTTGGTGTCGGAAACCGTTTTCACTCCTGCAATAATATAGCCGACCTGACCGGCGGACAGGCTTTTTTGCGCTGTGCGGGGCAACAAAAATTGACCAACCTCCTCGACTCTGTGCTCCGATTGATTATACATGAATAAAATTTGTTCACCCGGCTTGACCGTGCCGTTTATAATGCGAACAGAAATAACCGTTCCCCTGTAGGGGTCATAATTGGCATCAAAAACTAAGGCCTCCAGAGGGAGATTCGAATCCCCTTCCGGCGGCGGTAGGTGCTTGACAATCGTCTCGAGGATTTCTCCAACACCTTCACCCGTCTTGGCGGAACATTTTTGTACAAGCTCAGGGGCCATCCCCAGATCTTCCTCAATTTCTTGAATCACCTTTTCAGGCTCGGCTGCGGGCAGGTCAATCTTGTTGATAACCGGAATGACCTCCAGATCGTTTTCCATGGCAAGATAGAGGTTCGCCAAGGTCTGCGCTTCAATTCCCTGAGCCGCGTCAATAAGCAGCAAGGCCCCTTCGCAGGAGGCTAGTGCTCTGGAGACCTCGTAGCTGAAGTCAACATGACCGGGCGTGTCAACGAGGTTCAAATAATATTGCTGCCCGTCTTTGGCTGTGTAGGGAAGGCATACGCTTTGGCTCTTAATGGTGATGCCTCGTTCCCGTTCAATATCCATAGTGTCCAGCAGCTGATCCTTAAATTCTCGATCCGTAACTAGGCCGCAGAGCTGGATCATGCGGTCAGATAGGGTGGATTTTCCGTGGTCAATATGTGCGATTACGCTGAAGTTACGTATGTTTTTCATTTTTATTATTCGTTAACTGAGAAGGAAAGAATTACCTTTGTTGAGTTCCCCTGAACGTATCATAAATATTATGAAATTTAAACTCTTTCAGGACTTGTTCTGCCGCTTTCTCATTGCTCCGCCTGTTTTTCCCGCTTATTGCCGTGAACTTTTTATACAAATGGAGTAGAATGATTCTTTGTAATGTGCTCGTATGTAAAATTTTCCGGCATTCACTCTTCATCTTCTTATGCATGATAAAAAAAAAGATACACAAGATTTTCAACCTCTTGTGGTGACCTCCACTGACGAAAACCTGCCAGCTGTCAGTAATCCAGCTCTGCATCGTTATCTTAAGGAGATCAGTCAGTACGAGTTGCTCAGCCGGGAAGAGGCGGAAGAATTGGCTGTTCGATTCCGGGAAGAGGGTGATCCTGAAGCCGCCTACCGTCTGGTGTCGGCCAATCTGCGTCTGGTGGTCAAGGTGGCCATGGATTTTCAGAAATACTGGATGCAAAATTTTATGGATCTGATTCAGGAAGGCAATGTGGGATTGGTGCAGGCGACGAAGAAATTTGATCCCTATCGAGGCGTTAAATTTTCTTATTATGCCGCCTATTGGATAAGAGCCTATATCCTTAAGTTTATTATGGATAATTGGCGGCTTGTCAAAATTGGCACGACCCAGGCCCAGCGTAAGCTCTTTTTTAGCCTGAATAAAGAGAAAAAATTGCTTGAGGCGCAGGGGTTCAAGCCTGATGTCAAGCTATTGGCTGAACGGCTCAATGTCAAGGAAAGCGAAGTCATTGAGATGGGACAACGTATGGACGGCTGGGATGTCTCTCTGGAAGCCCCGGTACGCAGCGATTCTGAAGATGAACAAAAAAGCTTTCTCCCTCATAACGGCCCC
>RCNA010000014.1_pt1 | contig 22683 bp, 21 predicted proteins | sample 2041331 | NCBI WGS metagenome assembly RCNA01 (sample SAMN09708233, study PRJNA481090) | Marine sediment metagenome, whole genome shotgun sequencing project. | reverse complement strand
CTGTGCACCTTTTTTTTGGGGAGGGGCGGGGCGCTTTAGTGCGATTTCTAGCACATGTACGCCTCCTGCTGCGTGATGACGCCGGTAATGTTGTATTGTGTGTGGGGAGGAATTTGGAAGGGGGCGCACCTGTTACTACTTCTTTGCGGTTTATTTTTAATTAACTATGAAAGATCGGATTTACGATTATTCATATTCATATTCATATTCTCGTTAACTTGATATGGGGTCTGCAGTTATCGCGAACATCTGAATATACAAAAGCTAACTGATAGCGGATATTCAGCTATACTAGGTTAATATGAGATTGCGGGATCGCGATACTTCCGTTTTGGGATTTTAAAGTATCATTCCTAACTAATAATGTTTTTGTTAACATGGACGCACCTAACTTCTGTTTTTTGTTTTGGTAGTATATTATACACAGTAACGTTGTGTACATTTTTTTTTTATGTCTCAGAGTTAGGGCGCGGGCGTTGTCTAGGTTGAGTTTTTTGTACGCTTTGTTTAGGGGGTATTGGGTTATTTGCGTTTTTCTTATTTTTATGGGCGGGTCCTGCGGTAACGCTATGATTCGGCCACTGCGTTTTTTCTTCTTTCCAACATCGTATTTTTTTTTTATTCTTTTTGCAGCTCTTTTTTTTTTATGTAATTGTAGGGCGTTTTTTTTTTTTATACGATTTTATTACAGGAGATTTTTTTTTTGCCTTTCTCCACGTTAGTGCCTGGGCGGCGCTGCTGTTTTTTGCGAACTCATTTTTTTCATTTTTATTTCTTATCGAAATTTTGGCGAGCGCGATTTTTTTAGCCGCGCTCTCGAATGCGGGGGGGGTTGTGAAACGCGTACAGGCGGGTGGATATCGTACGATACCGTTCTTTTTCTGCGCGGCGTTAATAGTTCTTTTTTGGATATCCCTCTTGGCTTCGTTATGTCTCTTTTTCTTCCTCTTTTTCTTTTTTTTTTACGGTGGTGTAGGTGACTGAGGACTCTTCGATCTCCTGATTGCGGTGATGTGAGGTATTGATATTACTTCTGTAGAGTTTATCTTTTTCGGATGAAACCTACTGTTGGGAGCATTGTTCATTAAGTTAGGCTTTGCCCCAGTTTTCGTATGGAAACCGATACTTTTTCGTGGTTTGTCGCCTCTCACACTTGGTGGATACGTATTTTTATACTATACGCCCCTGTTTTACTTTATCTTATTTATGTTTACATGCTATTTTACTGATATCTTACTAATGTTATTGGGAAGTATACTAGTCTGAGTCGGGCTGGGTTTTCTTTCTATTCTAGGATTACTGGGCGATGCGACATACTTTAAAATCTTCGTCGCATGTAGTAGTATTCTAAATGGACTATTTATCTTACTTCTTGTTAGCGGGGTGCAGTTGACACTGAATACTTTATAAGGGGGGGGCATTTGGCAGTTGCTAAATCAAAACGACGGCATTTCTCTAAAGGAGTATGGGCGCGGCGGTGGAGCACGATGTCTCTTGCCTCCGCTCGCGTACGGCGAATACGCTATGATATTTTATGGTGGCGTTTCTAGAGCGAGGGCAGGTGTTTGTGATATTCGAAATTGAGGATGTATTAGTTTCTGTATTAGTTTATATATTTTTTTATAATATTGCATTAGTATTGCTTTTTGGTCCGTTGTGTTTCTCGGGAGGGGCGATGTTTTCTGCACTAGGTAATATACGTGTTTCGGTGAACGGGGTAATTTGCATTATTGCATTACTGTCGATGGCGGGTGTTCCGCCCCTCGCGGGTTTTTTTACGAAAATCTTAGTTTTACTTTTTTTGTTGCAACTCTGGCTTGGGTTATGGGTTTTCTTTTTTATCGTTTTACTTCTTGTGGGATTGTGATTTTACTTTCAATATATTCGTTTTTTTTGTGCTGCGGGGGCGTGTGGGCGGGGTGGTGATAGCGATAACTTGTCGCCCCTGCACTATGTCGGGGCCTTTATCCTTATTTTTGCCGGAATTTTTTTTGAAGATATCTGATTACTGGGAAGCTGGTTATTGGGATAGCGAACATATGACAACTGCACCCCGACACTTTCGATATCGTCGAGTCTTTAGTGCACGTCGCTTCCGTAGTTGACGTATGCGACAACTGCGCTTTGGGCAGGTTGGTTTTTTATTAGGGCATTCTATTACGGTTACGCGCGGCTGATTGTTCCGCACTATCTTCTTTTTTAAACGTGCCTGTCGTCGTCGTGAACGTACGCGCCGTTTTTTCTGGTTACATACAGCGCTGACGCAGCCTATAACACGGAAGGTTCCCGGTGCGCGAATGGGGAAGGGGAAGGGGCGTATGCGCGTATGAGCGGCTGGTGTACGCGCAGGTATAATTTTTGTCGAGTTTCGGAATGTGCGTCGTGGGCGCGCTAATTTTTTTATGTATCAACTTCGCTGCCGCCTTTCTACATCGAGTTATGTTGTTACTCGGCGCGCGAGTTTTTAATGCGCGGCGCGGTACGCGCTTGAAACTTATTTCCTAATTAATAATGCTTTGATCAGTATTCGGAGGTAGCTTATTCTTTTTTGCATTTGTTATTGGTATAGTTTTATTCTGTTTTCGCTTGACATGAGTGGGTGGTGGTGTTACTATCCTCTTTAACCGATTCTTTACATTTATGATCGGCGGATTGACGCTTACTTACGTATATATCTTACTATGATGAGCGTACGGGTTATTTTTCACACTAGATTTCTTTTTCTTGTTTAATCGCGGTGCGATTTATTTTTATCCCCTGCTCTTTATCTTCGCACTCGTAACTGCTATTTCTGTAATTTTCTGTCTGAGTTATAATCGTACTGAGTTAGTGAATTTTTGCTTATACACACAATTAATCTTTTTAGCGGGTTTTCTATTATTTTCCGTAACGTCGATTCTGCTCTTCTTCTTCGCATATGAGCTATTACTTATCCCCTCATTTTTTATCCTATACCGATTTGCGAAGACACGTCGTTGCGTCGAGGCCGCCTACTTAATGTTTTTTTGGACGCAACTCGGTGCCCTTTGTTTGTTAGTTGCCTTTTTGTATTTTTTTTTTATCCTTGGTGTTAGTACATTTGATTTTGAAAGCGCAGCGGCACTTACTCCGATAGAAACTAACTTTTTTTTCTGTTGTATCTTATTTGGATTTGGCGTTAAATTCCCGATTTGGCCCTTCTATGGCTGACTTCCGCGTGCGCATGTGGAAGCCTCAACTAATTTTTCAATTTTTTTGAGCGGGGTTTTAGTAAAGTTCGCCTTTTTCGGCTTTTTTCGATGTATTCTTGCGCTGCAGGTCGAAATTACGAGTTTGCTCGTATACCCATTTCTTGTAATCGGGCTCTCGGATGCGGCCTTTAAGCTATTTTACCAAGTTGATTTAAAAAAACTAGTCGCCTACGCAACCGTTGTCGAGATGCATTGACTAGTTCTTTGCGTCCTTTCTGGTCACGCATTATTATTCTTAGCGGGGTTCTGTATGCTGATTAGCCACGCGCTCTTGTCCACGAATGCCTTTTTATTGGTTGACGCATTTGCGCGGCGCCTAAAAACGCGATTGCTGACTGAACTGGGGGGTGTTAATTTTCTCGCGCCGCGACTTTTCTTGCTCGCGTTAGTTAACTTACTCGTTTTTTTGGGGTTACCTGGTTCATTATTTTTTATTGCGGAATTCTTATTTTTTTATGCATTACTGGATATGGCCCCCGGCATTTGTTTTTGATTTGTATTTCTCCTATACTTTTTAGTCCCAACCTTTTTTTTTCGCGCGTGATTCAACGCGCTATTTGGCGTAGCGTTTACACGTCACGGGTCCGTTTGTGTAGATATTGATCTAGTAGAATTTATTCTATATGGAGGTATACTAATCGCGGTATTCTGATTAGGTGTCACCTGGCAACAATTTTTATTTTAAAACGTGAGAGTACGTGGCAACTATCGGACAAGCTTTTTATCTGCACTCACGACGCGCGGCGCGCTCTCCCTTTCACCGAACACCCCGTCTTCTTGCCTGCGCGCAGCGGAAGGGAGTTGTTACGCGAGTAGTTACGCGCTCCCCCAAAAAACCGAATTCGGCGACACGTCATGTCGCTAAAGTACGTCTTACGAGCGAGTTATTTGTAACCGTCCGCTTACCGGGTGCGGGATACTTATGTGCACGTTATAATCGGATCTTGATACGAGGAGGACGTGCGAATGACTTACCCGGTATCGGCTATACAGCAATTCGCGGAGTATACGATTTCTCGCCGGCTTTATTTAAACGGAAACGGCGATCAATTTATGGTGTTGAGCGCCCCGATGGGCATACAACACATGTGCGGCGCTGTTTCCGCGCCCGTCAATAATTGCGGCTTGAATGAATCTCAACAAAACTAATTACTCTTGTTGCATGGGCCCGAGGTGGTTCAATGTGACCACTAACCTTTGGTTTAGCATGCTGCGCTGTGGAAATGATGCATGCGGCAATGAGTCGCTATGATATGGATCGATTCGGAATTATTTTTCGTGCGTCCCCTCGCCACTCCGATATAATTTTAGTAGCGGGAACATTAACGAATAAGATGGCTCCTATCCTACGACGTCTATACGAACAAATGCCAGATGCGCGTTGAATTTTATCAATGGGTAGTTGCGCAAATGGGGGGGGGTACTATCACTACTCGTATGCGGTTGTTCGGGGATGTGATCGAGTATTACCAGTTGATATTTATGTTCCAGGATGTCCCCCCACGTCTGAAGCACTTATTTTCGGACTTGTACAATTGCAAGGGAAGGTCGGATTTGTCTTATCAAATACGGTAGTCGCATCTGAATGATACGGGAGTGTACACGTTTAACAGACGGCGCAATCTATAGTCACTTCTTATTTTTTATGCGTACAATCCGTTTCCGAGCGGGGCGATACGCGATGATCTGACGTCGACGCCCGCTTCGGCGCCGCCGCCGTCGTATGGGTATGCGTTTTTTTTTTATATGATCACGCGGATTAGTTTACTCTAATTACACCGCTCTCGTTTCCCCGCAAGCGAACTTGATATTACATACCTCTCCTGTGTTATTTCTTGGCACACATTATCTTACGTCGCTACGAATGCTACGACTTCTAATTAATTATGTTGTTACCCCGTTTTTGGCAAAAAAGTGCCTTTAGTCGTCGTATTTTATTTCGTACTCATTTTTCGGCAACCCGACGTGGGCGCGGGTTACGCGTCCGTCGACCGCGTGTGCTGTTTTGCGGATTAGCGCGTATATCGCGAGTTGATGATACTGGTTTTTGGTTTACAAGTTGGGCACATGCGCGGTTATTTGCATGTTATGCTTCCGGTAGTTGGACTGCTGCGCCGGCATACCTGTTCTCGCGTCCGTTAACTACCGCCCCCCTGACGTTATTACGTGCGCGGCGCTATTCCTGCCGCTCTGTAGTAAAGTTTTTGTTTTTTTGTGAGCGGCGAATGCGTATTGCGTTATTTGGAGATGCGTATGAGCCGCGCTATGCGCGCGCACGCGGAAGTTCTGGCATGATACGTGTGATCGAGCGCTTACGTTGACGAGTCCTTGTACGACTCGCGTCTGGTATTTGTAAGTTTTTCTGGGCGGGTGGTGTTGTCTTGCGCGGACAACCCGGATTACCGCGTGTTGCGCGTGCGCAACGCGCAGGATACTGAGCACGCTTTGGGCGGACACCGCTTGTTCGAGGAACAGCGATGAACCCGGTCGATCACCCGAATGGGGGAAACACTAAGTCCTTACGCTGCGCGCGAACGCCCTGAGGCAAGCCAGCGCGCCCCCGCGGTAGATGAAGATAAGTTACTACGCACCAGTTGTTAATCGGTCAGTCTTCTTGCGGCAGCAATTTCCTGCCTTTCGTCTGGCCTCCCCCCGCATTTCGGTACGCTATTCCGCATTACCACAGATCTGAACTCGCGGAGTCGTTTATATTCAGACGGGACGTGGGTGACGAGCGCGGCACTACACACAGTGAGCGCTGGGCCATAAAGCAGGGGCGCTGACCTGAACACGCCGAATTGCGCGTTTTCGCGCAGCACGGAAAAAAAAAAAATAGTTAATGCGGCTTGAACGACGACTGCTTATTTACTGATCACGGGGGTTTTTTTTTGCGCGTAATACTGTTAGCGTGGAAAATCCACTATGCGATAATATAACGCAGTGGGGCGGGATATCCTCCTCCACAGTTCTATACTTTCAGCAACGGGAAGAGGGCCGATATCTTTTACGGCAGTGTCATCATATGATACCTTCCTCCTCCGCGCTATTTTTTGTGAATCGGATCTTTGCGTGCGGATGATTCGTTATGGGGACCTTGACGCGTCATCGGCACTTAACTTTTATGCGTTTATATATTGCGGGATTACGACGTGGCGCGCGTCATGTGTTGAGTTATCCGACGCGCGGGCAGCGGACATGATCTAATGCGCGCACCGCACGTCACACAAATACGGCGTTACGGCGCATCGTGCGCCCCCTACAACAAGCTGTGGATACGATGCGTCCATTGCAACGCGGAGGTCGATTAGTTCGAATACGGTATTCAGCAGCTGCACAACAAGCGGCGCGCCCATGATATTAATTTAATAGATGCAGTTTTTTTTTACGCTAAATCGCCAACGTGCACGCAGTTATCAGGAAGGCCGCGAATCGCTGCTTCCTATTCGAGTAAGAACACGGCGCGGAATGTGGCTTAGTAATTTTGCGACGCGACGTCGCGTACTGGGGTGGATGACTTTATGAACACTTCGCCTTTTTTACTTTTGACGTAAACAACAAATACGTATTCGATGTATTAATGAGGTGAGCGGTACTAGCATGCTATACCTGCAAACGATTACGGATGTACGCCGTGTTGTTACGCAGATAACGATTCTGCTTACACAATTCGAAGTGGAGCGCACGCGCTTGCGGGAGACCCTCAGATTCGCGACTACATTAAATTTTATTGCCCCGCATACGCGGGGAGTAGCATTCACTGGGGGGGGGGCGTGAGACTCATTGACCACCTTTATTGGAAGTCTGTATAGCGTTTCTCGTAATGTTACATTACGACGAGTACGTTTTCGTCCGGGTTATGGTCGCGTATTGCGACAAGCGCGAACTGCGCTACAGCACCACCACCGCTGAACGTTCCGCTACCAACATCGCTTAACACGCCGTCTCGCCCGCGTTAGTTTTTTTTTACGTAAGCAGTGACGTTTATATACGATAATAGATATTTTGTGTAATGCAGGTTTTTGTACGGATGGTAGCGATGCGAAATTCATGCTCGCCTCCTCGCTAATACTTGTTAATCAGCGATTCTGCACATGACATGCATTTATTTTGGGGCGTGGAGATTGCGTCCAGGTTCTGTTAGCGATTAGTTTTTTTGCTTATCAGTTTTTTCGCTTCCGCGCTTGGGAATGATTTTTGCGTCGAACGCGAAAATATACTATACGACGTACGCGAATTGAGCGAACGACCTTATTTAAGACGCGACGGCATGGGTATCCGCGTTGAGCACGTGTCGCATGCACCTTTCCCGCCGCCCCCCACCACCTCGAGGTGGACTTAACTGCTGCTGCGTGCTGCTTACTGCTTATGCACTGCTCGCCAGCCTTATTTGCCGATACGCGTCTTTACAACTGAAAATACCTAACCTAAGTCAACGACGACTATTTTGTGCAATCATCAGTCTTTAATTTTTGACAAGTACCTCACGTACGTCATGAATTTTCGGAGCGGCGCGTTAAGAGTTTTATACTAAATTTTGGTCCTCAACATCCTGCTTCGCACGGGGTGTTGCGGCTAGTTGTTCAGCTAGGCGGCGAACTAGTTGAACGAGCAGATCCGCATGTAGGTTTCCTACACCGGGGAACGGAAAAATTAATGGAGCAACGAACATATCTAAAGGCATTACCATACTTAGACCGGTTAGATTACGTCTCTATGATGGCGCAGGAGCACAGCTTTTGTGCTGCGGTCGAAGCATTGATGGGAACAGTTTCCTACACCGCTATTCATGTACGCGTCCGAACACTTTTTGACGAGTTAACTCGACTTCTAAATCATCTCCTGGCCATCTCTACCCACTCCCTAGACGTGGGTAATATGGCGCCCGTTTTCTGAGCATTCGAAGAACGGGAACGTCTGATGGAGTTTTACGAACGTGTTTCGGGTGCGCGAATGCATGCGGCCTTCTACCGACCGAATACCCTTGACCTGACCGGCCTGAACCAGCAGTTTTTTGTGGATATTTCGCATTTTGCGCGTGATTGCTTTAAATCCCTTACCGAGATCTATGCGGCGCTCGCCACGAATAAAATCTGAAAATCACGTCTTGTTGGCGTCGGCTCACTTAGTTACCAGGATGCGCTAGATTATGCGGCAACAGGTCCAGTTGGGCGTGGTGCGGGTATCGCAAAGGATTTGCGGGTAGTTAAAGCAGAGGTATACGGGTATTACTGATTTCTGTCGCTAACAAGTTACTTAGGTTTACGCGGAGATGCGTATGATCGGTTTTTGATCCGTATTCGAGAAATGTATGAGAGCGTCCATATTATTTTCCAGGTTTTAACAACACTTGTGACGCTAAACCCAGCAACCCATTTACGAGAACGGGAGGAACGCTCTCTTCTTGGGCGCGGACGTTATGTTTCTATGGAGGCTCTTATTGAGCATTTTAAGTACTACTCGGAGGGGGTTCTTGTCCCGCGCGGGTTTGTGTACCGTGCTGTTGAAGCTCCGAAAGGGGAGTTTGGAACCTCGCTAATAAGCGATGGGACGGGACGTCCATATCGGTGTAAGCTTCGTACACCCGCGTACCATCATATGCACGTTATGTCACGTATGGTACAGGGCCATTTCTTCGCAGATTTAGTTACCGTGCTCGGGTCTCAGGATATAGTTTTCGGGGATGTTGATCGCTAATGCGACTAGAGCAGCGCTGACTGATCGTTGATCGTGCGCGGCGACACCTTTTTATAAAATGAGAATATCGACGTCGTCTGCTAAATAGCATTTGTGATGCGCAGAGCGCCCCTCTCCCTACACGCGGATTTGCGCGTTATTTGATGGCCGGAATCCCTCGCGGGGGTGTACGCACTCATGTGCGTAACCGCTGTTTAGCCTCGGGACGTGCGCATGGCGTTTGCGCACGAGTGCGCTACGCGCGTTTTGCGCATCGCCAATATGCGGAGCAGGGGTTTTTAGCGGGTATTACGCGATGAACTAAATAATAATGTTTTCTTTCTATAGCTCCGGTTTTTTTTTCCTCGCACCTAATGTCGCGTGACTTTTCGGTATCAAGTTCGTTTTGGCAATCGCCCTACTAATTTTAGTACGGGGTGGAACGCCCCGCTATCGCTATGACTATTTAACAAAACTCGGATGGCTAAAGTTCTTAGCTATCAATATTAGCGTTTTTTTAACGACTGTTCTACTCTTCTTCTTCTTTTAAGTGCGGCTTGAACATATTAGTATACGCCCCCTCGCCCTTCCTTGAGTAGCATATTGGTGATCACGGACTGGACTGATGCGCATAGCTGCGTACGGCGATGTTCTGGGATTTTGTCTCATACGATTTCAGTGATTAATATCTGGTTTTGTGGAAGGAGGATGGTTTTTGTACCTTTCCCGTACCGCGCTTGTTTCGTCTAATTAGTTAAAGCTGGAAACTAGCTTAATCGGTAAAGCGCGAAGTTTTGGGCTTCGTGAGTACGGGTTCGAGTCCCGTGTTTCCAATTGTATGAATATCGTGCAGTTGCTCGGATAATTTGTGGAAAGCGAATTCGTGTCACGCGCGTTTCGCCACGAGAATATCGTTTAATGTTTAAATATCGCGTTACGGGCCTGTGTGTCATGTCTCGGGGACTATTATATATTCCAATACGTACATGCGAACGTGTTGTATTGCTCACACGCCCGAGTCAGCGAGTTGTCATCTCCCTCATTGCATGACGGCAACTGCGGGCGCATCTTGGTGATACATTAATCTTTTTTGAGAGAACCTCGGCGCTGACACATGGGGGGGTACTGCTAAGCTGCGCGTATTTTTAGACTATCTTGCGTAACTGTTTTGTGGTCAGGAACGATGAGTCTGAAAACGCGGATTTCGAGCGGTTGTCTACTATGTGATGCCGCCTTCGATTTTGATTATTGTTCGTAAGCGAGTAAATATGATTTTTTTATTTGTCTTCTCTATTTTATGTCTAGGTGGACATGCCCTCTAATACCCGCCTATTGCAGGTAGATAGTTGTAAAGTAAAATTAGATGAGACCCTATTTGGGGTTGTGCGGGCATATGACGGGATACGTTTTATACCGATACTTCAGTTTTTTATTTAATAAACGTTGGCAATACGTTCATAATAGCGTAATGCCGCTCGCTGTGGGAAATGGTGTCACACGTGAGTATACGCGTACAGCGATGCCACTCGGCAGTTATGGTATCCCTTATTTTAGTAACCCGCTTCGTGCGACTCACGGTCTGCCCTATTTTGGGATGCGTGCGGTTGCTAGTCTGGCGGGGATTCTGCTACTGGACTCTATTTTAATTGATGACGAACCTATTTTAGAACCACTGGAATGGAGCTTGTGGCAGTCCTGGTTGCTATTTATTTTTGGTTTTGCTTGAGTAGCTGAAAATCTAATTACTTCGCGTTTTGGTAGCTACACGGGGCGTGATAAGCGAGTATGATGCTCCTGATATAAAACATTCTGATTAGTTGACGGCTATTTTATCATCTGTATTGGGGTTGCGGCGCTATTCGTTATTGTCCCCTTTTATTACGAGCTAACATATCACCTCTCGTTTGTTTATCAATGATGACATTGTTATTCGCGGATTTTTTTTGTATTGCAATTTTGATTTGCAACATGCACACTGTGACTAATTTTATTGGTTCAGTTATCGATGCTTTGAATAACGTGGCGACGCTTATTTATTGCACTGAGCGTAATTGGTTTGTTTTTAGCGTACTTTCTATTTTTTCAGATTTATGTTGCGCTATTTGCTTATTTTACTGACACAACTTGATACCAGCAATCACGCGCAGTTAATTATATTCAGTTGAGTCATGAACCCGCACGCTGGGGATGGGGCGGCGCGCGGCGCGACCATTTTACGTATCACCGTACAGCAACTGTTTTTTGATATAAGACGGATAACGCATTTGCGGGAGCCCTGCTATTTCTGAGCTTAATGCAAGCTTGAACTTTATTCTTTGTTTTTTTATATTGAATTATACTCTTACGCGCGGTTTGAGCGACAAAAGAGGTTTCATACACGTACTTAACGTATGCGATCGCTGCCGTCCGTCAGTATTTTTACCTACTCGGCCTTTTTATAATTTTAATCGTGTTTAGCTATTTAGTTGGTTTTTGGCGTCTGCCTCCGGAAATGGGATGAGACGCATTGGGATACAACGATTCGCGTATTGGGGTGCGTTGCGCAACCTATTATCAGTTATTCTTCCTTTAGCTGACCCCTGCTTTTCGTTAAAGCCTCAAAAATCTTAGCACTTGGTTTCGTTTTTATGCCTATTGCTGGTTGCGCAATTGCAACTGGTCTTATTTTCGCATCACTGATTCGCGGAATCTCATATGCTCCCGATCTTGAAGAAACACTATTTAACTATACAACTCTCGGTTTCGCATTTGTTGAAAGTTTTGCTTTTTTACTTTTTTTCGTCGCCGTGCTTGTTTTAGCATACTAGAGTATAAACGAAGCTCGTTGAGGTATTTAAGAATGGGAACATCTAGCCATGCGCAAATTACACGTTGGGGAGTGTCGATGATGTGAAATATTGCTGATAGTCAACGAGCGGCGCGACCTCGCCGCGATCGTCTCGCGCAACTATCGCTTCGTCTGCTTTCGTGATTTTACTTATATGGAGAACAGCGAGAGGGTCGCATCTGTCACGCTACGCGCGCGTCATTACAGATAAGTAATAGCGTGTTATGGCGAGTTATGGCATTCCGCGATTCGCGCGTCGCGGCAAAACACCTATACCTCGCGCGCCGCTTAAACCCACGCGCATTAGCGGGAATGGGGCGTATCCTCGCTTGCGATTCGGCAGTGATTATTTTTTTTGTTTTTTACAATACGCGCCGAGTGGTCCGCGGGGCGGCAATTCTTGCGTCGCGTACGCGTTACTGGAGAGGCCTGAGTATGGAAAGCGCCGATACAGCCCTTGCGCAAAATTACTGAACTTATACGCGGGAATTGTTATAATGACAAATTGGACTTTGGTTGAGGAGAGTATTATGGAAATATATTACGGCCGGTAATTTATGGGGGGGGGCGGCAACAATATAGTGGATGAGGTATGTTTGCGCGGCGAGTCGTTCGATGCGGATTCTTATCTCGCTGGCGAATTTTTTTTGGGCATATTGCGTATCGGCTCCTTTTTGATGCGCAGCCTAAACAGCTTGCATTTTATACGTGGCAGTCGCTCCTTTTAGCACAGGATAAACTTTTTTTTTTAATCCGCCCTACTTTTATTTGTGAATTACATGCGGTTGATAAGCGTATTCGTAAATTTAGTCGAGGACGTGCGGGCCGCTTTCGTGTTACATGAGTTTATGTTGCGCCGCGACGTCGTGATGCATTAATTCGTCGATACTGGCGTCAGGAATTAGTGAATACTGATTTAAGAGCACTTGCTGGTCGCGCGTTTGCGGCATGATATCGTTTCCTATTTGTCCCCACCACAACCCTACTTTGGGATTTGCGCCGTAGCGCGTATATGTATATGTATAAGATGCGTCGCTTAGCGATATAGTCTGGTCAGGAAACTTTCGCTTCTCTTTTATTTTTGCAGGTACCCACGCAATACTATTACAAGGCACGCGATTGGAAACTTGATACTTCTATACGGATCAATATTTTTTATTAGTCCCCATGAACACGAAACCCAGATGTCATGTTGCAACATATTTCTTCTTTGCACGTTTATTTTACTGACTACTATTTCCACGCTGAGATATTGTCACCTTTACGGGAAAGGGGTACTACCTATTCCAGGGGCGGCGGGAGACACTCGCGCCCCGATTCGGCTATTCGCATAAGATCAACCTATATCGTAGTACCGCCCGTGCACGTATTTTGATAAAAGGAACAATTTTATTTTGGGGAATCGGTGCGAACGTTTTTACAACTGCAACGCAATTTCATCAATTGCGCCCGCTAAAGTTATTTACAGGGCGTGGATGTCGTTTCCGGCGGCAAGCAATTTATCGCAAACCGGGTAAGGAGAGTAGTTATCGATAAGAGTTTTAGTGAGTGTGGGGAAGTTATTTACTTATTTTAGGACGACGGATTTGAACAATGTTGTTTAGTTATACAACTATTGGTGGTAACGCGGTTGATGGAGAAGGTGTATGGGGATGGGGCGCACGATTATTTCTTTGTAGTGTAGTGGGCGAAGTCTTTTAAGGTAGACGTTATTGTTTGTTGGGAGACTTTGAAATGCAGTTTAATTACTTAAGTGTGTTCTTACTAGGGATTATCATTTATAATATCATCAATATCTTTTTTTTACGTGAGTTTGCACGCCGTTTTGGGTTTTTTAAATACGCGCGGCGCGACTTTTATGAATGTGGTTTTCGTCCGCAAACGCAGCGCCCAATTCGCCTACCAATCCAGTTCCTAATTATTTGTATTTTTTTTTTATTATATGATATTGAACTTATCTTCCTATTTCCTTACGTGTCAGGTGTGGCAAGTGCGACCTTATTCGATTTCCTTTTCTTCCTTTTCTTCCTGACATTACTGATTATTAGCTTATTTATTGATTATCAGCGGCATGCGCTTTATTGGCAATATTAAATATAGTGGAAGGGCGGTACATACGACGAACACAATGAGGATTACATCCCGTTTTTCAGACAATCGACTCGGTTTCGAGTTGAAATTGGCAGCTAGTTTCGCTGTCAGGTTTTTATTTTTCGTACGCAAATTTTTTTGTTAATCGTCTCGTACTTCCGTTCTCTAGTATTACATCGGTAATTGGGTTTATGCTCATGTTAGCGATTGTAATGCAGGTATTATCTGGTTTTTATCTTGGTTGGTATTATATCCCCGAGCCTGGTTTAGTAATCGAGTTACGGGAGGAAATGTTTAACGAGACTCATTTTGGTGCAGAAGTTTTTTGAATGCACGTTCGGGGGGTTGATACGATCTTTGTTCTTTCGTATATGCATATCTTGAAGAAGATTTTTTTAAAGAACTATGTTACAGCGGAGTCTGATGGCTGACTGCTGGGAGGTTACGCATTTCTCTGATTTCATTACGTTGTCGCGCTAGGAATTTCACTAAGTGCAACCCACCTCAGTGATTTAACAGTAACGATTATCGCGAATATTTACTGATCTCTATTTAATAATATCTATAAGACGTACTACGTTATTTTCACGAATAAACATCTAAATGCGGATCAGATGATGCGTATGATGATTTTTCATTACTTTACTCCCTGGTACTATTTATATTTAGTACAATTACATATTATGTTTTGTCATGAGTCATGAGATGCGGATAGCGGTGAAGCTACTTATGAGGATAAGTCAGGTTCCTATATCTCCTGATTTTATGATGCCTTTTTAAAGGAGTTACAAGACGCATGATATGGCGTGATCTTCGTTTTCGTTTATTTTTTTTTACATCACTTTGATGCAGGGACTTTGAATTTCTTCTTCTTCGAGCGATGAAATATTGCGGAATTAGATGAAATTCGATTTTACGGAGTTGCGCCACACTGGTATTTCCGACCGCTGATGGGGCTCCTTGTTATTTCACCAACGCATTATGAGGGGTTGATGTGGATGGGTCTATTTTTTGGTCTACTCGCCTTCATGCCTATTATCTATAACTGATTTAACGTGGCGCATAAACATGTCGCTCCCATCCCCATGCAAAACTCCTTACTACAAACCTTTTTTTTTATCACATATTTGATGTCGATGTTTACCGCGGCAAGTATGTTACCATGTGGACGGTACTATTATGAACCTGAAGGGGGGTATGTGGGAAACTCATGGGTGAAGTTCTCATTCCAATATATGTATCTATATATGGCGTGACTAATCCATCATCTTGACCTAATAGAGCACTTGGTATTTCAATGCTTGCAAATGCGTAAACGACTGTATACACAATTTTATCAAAAGTCTGCATGAAATATTAAATGAAATTGGCGATTGGTTTTAAATCAGGCAATCTTCCAAAAACGTACATATGCGATAATCCAATAAGAGCGCTGACTATTTTTGGCAGATATGGTTCAATGGTAGAATAGCGGGTTGTGACCCCGAAGGTTATAGGTTCGAGTCCTATTATCTGCCCACCGATGTTTTATAGTCCTGCCGCATTCGCACGTCCCGAAACCTCTTATTTCCTCCTTATTCAACAATGGGGGGGGGTATTTCAACAGTATACGCAGCTATCGTACTATATCTGACATGAGGGTTTGTTAATAGATTTCTTACAAAAGAAGCTTACTGATAACATCTTACTTGTCTTTTTTATCGTGGGCGCATATCTTTTTAATGAGCGCGTAATTGCGGACCTTGTTGTTTATTTTTTCCATGATACATTTGCCTGAGTTCTTACGCGTAACGCGATACCCGCGTTTGTAAATTTAACACCCGTCTTCACCTTTTTCCTTATCAGCGGTACAAGCCTATACTTAATGACCGTTATACCGTGGTTTTAATTTTTTTAATTTAATAGATGAGTGAGCTCGGTTTATTAGTCGTACTAATAATTATTTTTCTAGCGTTATTCGTCGTTTTAGTGGAGCGAAAATTTCTGGCATATGCGCAGCGCCGTATGGGGCCTGCAATTATGGGGCGCAATGGGGTATTACAAATCGGACTAGACTTGATCAAGCTTCTAACAAAAGAGGTCTTTTTTATTCCGCGTCCGACTAGCGCAGCGGCACCGGTCTTCCTCTCATTACTATATGCAACGCAACTTCTGTTTTCGCAGAACTTTATCTGAGCACCGAGTTTATTTTTATTTCAATCGACGGACTCATTGATATTACATCACTTAATCCTCATCTTATTGGGGAATATCTTTTTTGCAATAATTGGCCTGTTAAGTCAGTCCCGTTACGCGATTTTGGGGACAGTCCGTGCTCTTATTCATCTAATCTCATTAGATATTTTCATCACCCTTATCTACTCTTTATTAGTCTTAGTTGCGCAATCTGCGCAATTTCATGATATGGTTTTAATTCAAAATACCGTCTGAATTCTGGTGTTATATGCCCCTCTCAGTTCTGGTTTCTTATTACTATTGTTACTGGAATCTAAGCGTGCCCCCTTTGACCATGCGGAAACAGAGTCGGAGGTAGTTGGCGGATATCAAGTTGAGTACAGTGGGCCGATGCTCCTGATGTTCTATTTAGCCGAATATCTGCATCTTATTATATCTTCCGTGCACTGCGTTATTTTTTTTTTTGGCGGGTGGTATATACTACTGATCGGTGGATTATTACCGCTTAGTTTCTTATTGGTGCATGATGTCTCATGGTTATACTTGTTATTGGGAGCTGTGATGATATAGCTCTGCTGATTTAATATGGATAGAAAATATAGGCATGTGAGGGCACCTACTCGCGCCGTTTCTTAGCTATACGTTATTGTTTGTTGTCCGTACCCCTATGGTTCGGTTTTAGTGGAGGTTTATATATCTGTTCATACGTATTTGGGGGTGGGGGTGGTTTTATTTGCGTGATTGAGCATGTCCTCTATATCTTATCAGACTACTCATTTGTTGGCAGAATGCACTTTATTTGATCGACACGATGATTACTGCTGGGTTTGTGCATCGTCGCCCTGCTTACCCTAACTAGTTCCTCTAGTATTGGAATGCGCGTATATGGGCTAGTATTTATATACGAGATTCAAGGGCGAGGGCTACATGGAGCGGGATTTAATATTACTAATCTCTACGACCCGTCGCTCTTGTCGCTATTAACGAATTATTTATTATTTTTTCATCCCCCTATGCTATACTTCTCCTCCCTTCTCCTTATTGGTGCATACTGTTATATACATATACGTGGATGGCGGCGCCTCTTCTCCCCGGCCCACTCTTTTGTTTATGCACGTAAACATTCCGCTAGCTGATTATCTATCACCGGTGTTACGCTTTTCTTAGGCATGTGATGAGCATTCTGTATGGGAACATGGGGCGGTTGATGAAATTGAGATATTTCAGAGCTGTTCTTACTTATTTTGTTTAGTCACGCGTTGCACGAGTGACATTCGGGATTAGGGATAACAATATATGCGCGGTATACGCGCGTAAATATTCGCCTATTTATTTTATTATTATACGGCTTGTTGCAGTTATGGTTATCGCAAACCGCCCACTCCTTTATGCTATGGGGGACGTGTTTTGAAACAAGTGCAGGATTTTATTTGTGCTGTGTTATAAGTGGTATTACCGCTAGTCTATTTTCCCAACACTTTTTATATCAATGAAGATTTATCTGTGCATGGAGCGGTGATATGTATATGCAATACCTCCTCTTTGGTTTTATGAGCATCGGCGGGGGTGGGGCAAGTCTTATACTCCTCTTTCTTTTTACTGAATGGGGGGGTGACACATTTATTAGTTTTTTGGTTCTCGGGTTGTATATAACCTGTATTATATACTATACATACCGATGGACTGGTCTATGAAGCTTAGGTATTTTGGTACGGGAGGGATTTGGTAATGTGTTTTTTACGGGCAGATGTGTTTGACAGGCGATACATTTCACTGGAATAATCCTCTTACTTGGGGTTGGTTTTTCTTACGGCGTATTTTTTTTCGACTTTATTGATAGTTTATCTACGCGCGGTATATATCGCTACGCGGACGGGGTTAACCAACAAAATCAGATCACTCTGACTTATGTTATTTCGTATATTACGTATTTCGTACAGTCAACAATATATGGGATAGGAAATACAGTTACGGAAATATACCTCTTAGTCGGTTCCCTACTTTTATATAGCATATATCTTGTTACCTATCGAGTAACCGTTTTAGCGCGTGTTTAAAGCACTGTATAGTTGATGTAAATACAAAGTTATCCCTGCCTCGGTTCTATTCCGAAATCGTTTATTTTTGGAGCGTGAAGCTCGTGCACGTCGTCAGTTAGTTACATTTGGCTACACATTTATTAGTAGTCACTGGACATTACGAACCTTACGGGCCCCCGCGCTAATCTTTGTTACGCGATGGCGCCGTACATTTTTCTTATTTCTTTTATTAGGCTGAGCTGGGTTATATGCAGATGTGTTTTCATTTATTATTACGGAAGGAGTTTATTTTTGAACATGACTTTGATGAGGATGCGACTTCTGAGTCGTTTTTTTTAGCCTAGTATATTATATGTGAACAGGTGCATATCATATCATATTACACGCGACCCGCGCGACGCAAACTACTTCCCCAACTACCATCCATGTTAGTACAGGCGGAACTAATTCACGCGCCCAGATATTACAGGAGGTGGTCTGTGATTATACTGTATCTGCAGGAATGGGTACAGCAGGGATCGTCTTCCAGTCCCCCAAGGCTACGTTACAGAACTCCTCCTATGAGTTATACACGCTTCCTTCCTATAATTGAGTGCGTCCGGCACAGCACACATACGCGCAACAACAAACACGTTGACAGCACTGACTTATGGCAACCTCTGCGCAGATGTCATACTCTACGCTAAATGTGTTTACTGCGAATATGCAAAATCAGTCTATTGTGTGACCACAAACACCATTAACTATTTCTGCAGATTATGCGTGACTATCACAACGTATGCTACTGCTAGGTGAGCTACACTCCAGCGCGACACTCACCCCCCGCGTGATGCGAGACCCGGCACCCGTTTCTGAGAGTCTCTTCAACGACGTGTTAGCTATTCCGTTTATAAATTACGTCAATTCTATAGAAGGGCACATAACTCCCTCTACACAGACTGGCGCAGAATTTCGACTTTGCGGACAGGAGTATATTCCTACTACATTACTACGCTGCGGTACTTTTGTACACACGCGATTTTTTTAATCACGTATATTATTAATTTAGTAGGTGCGTTATCATATTCAAACAACGGCTACCATCGCATTACTTATTCCGCGTAACCGGGCAGTGGCGCACGCGCCTACTTTTGCCCCCCTCCCCGTCGCAACACCTTTATTTTCTGGGCGCGGGCATATCGCGCGCCCCGTGCGCTCATTATGTGGAACTACAAGTTTTATGCACCCACGCCACCTCCCTCTTCTGCATAGGTTACAAGCACGTCGTCAATGGCGCGTGTTCGGTACTCGCCAATTTATCGAGGCAGGTATTATTTCGTGAACTATGCGCAACTATATGAATATTATTGGCCTCTGATGAGGTTGTTTTTTAAACGGAACCGTTCGTTATATATTTTCCCCTGCGCACCCGTACTGGCAGCAGCACCTATGATTTTTTGTAGTAACATCGATTTCGTAGAAATACTCGATAATGATCTCTTTCACGCCAACTCTATTATTATTACACTGTAGTTTTATTTTTCTATTTCGTCGGTGATTGGGCCCACTCGGGACATTTTATGCGGCGGTAAGCGTTTTTGGGTGTTTAACTATTGCTAGCAGCGCAGAGCTTTTTTTTATTCTAGAATCTAATTCGTATGCTTTTGTTGATCTCGGACGTTGATTCTTTTGTGTCGATTTAATTGATTCGCACCTACTTTTCTGCTTTGACATTCTAGCACTTATTGGTATTTTAGTTGTTAGTACTCTCACTACCGCTGCATTATATTTTGGTGTTGAGTATATGTACCGTGAAGCGTTTATCAACCGCTTACTATACTTGTTAAACTTGTTCGCAGCAAGTGTTATTTTTCTCTTTATTGCTTACGACTTTTTTTTAGTGATAGTTGCATGAGAGGGGATTGGCCTATTCTCATTGCTGCTTGTTAATTTTTACTCCACTCGCGTTTACACATTGAAGGCCGCACTCAAGACATTTGTCTTTTCCCGTGTCAGCGATATGTTTATGTTCTTCAGTTTTCTGCTAATTTTAACTGTCTTCCACACTACAGACCTCTCGCTAATCTTTATCCAGGCCCCCTTTTATATGTTACACTTTTTTTTCCTTGGAACATATAGCGTGCATACGCTCACGTTGCTAACCGCATGTTTAGCAATATCAGGAGTTGTAAAAGCTGCGCAGTTTTTTTTCCATGTCTGACTTCCCGATGCGATGGAGGCGCCAACACCGGCGTCTGCGCTGATCCATTCCTCAACGTTAGTTGTGGCAGGTATCTTCCTAATTCTGCGTTTTGCCTTGTTATTCGAGTTTAGTACAGGCGTAAATTATGGGCTTGCGATACTTGGGAGTACGACACTCGCATTCGCTGCGGTAACCGCTACATTTCAGAATGATATAAAGAAATTAGTCGCTTATTCAACAATTAGTCAGATTGGTTATCTTGTATGTGGATGTGGCTTTTGTTGTTATGAGGAGGTACTCCTATATCTTATTATCCACGCCTTTAATAAGGCATTTCTATTCATTATCGTAGGATATGTGGTCCACTTTTTTAATGGAAATACGGATTTACGGCAAATGGGAGGAAACTATCTCTACGCGCCTGACCTTACGGCGCTTCTCTGTGGAATTATCTTTAACTTAATGGGTTTACCTTATAGCGCTGGATTTATCGGAAAAGAGTTTTTACTTTTCCAACTGTGAAGTGACGATCTAATTGCCCTTTACGTGCGAGGTTGCTGATCTATTAGTTTTTTTTTCACCCCGATTTATGTAGGCCTCTTATTATATATCGCCCCGTTTGGCATTAAACGGGCACCGATTAGTGTTTATAGCGCCCTCTGAACCTTTTCCGAACGCCTTCGCATATACTACCGCGCCATCTGCCACGATACCTACGAGTCACGCAATTTATCAGCAAACTGCGGTTACGGCACGTACAGCGACAATTTTATTATTTAGTTGCTGATGTTTATTTTTCACGGGTGGTGAGTTCTTGTTACAGATCTTGTACGAGTTTAGTACAGGTGGTGATTCTGTGATTACGCGATTCTTTGCAACACCACGATTACAGGCAGTAAACACATCGGCAAATCTCCCGCTCCTATATTTGAGTCACTATATCGCTATTTTAGTAATGTGCGCGTTTAGTGTCCTGAGTAATCTAGGACGCGCTTCGCATTATCGCGGAACGAACTCGCAGTTTTGAGGTTTACTAGTGATTAGCGCATATGTGATAAGTGTTTGCTAGCGTATTGTATTTTTGCGAAGACGGAAGCGTGACCACCCTGTCCCGCATAAGTTATATGCCGTAGCGTTCTGTATACTATTAGACACAAAATAAGTTTCGCGCACCTCTAGTCCCCTACCGCAAAACGGTGATGTCTGTTATTGGGCGACCAGTAAGCGAATCCCGAAACCGCTTGGAAATTTTGGTATATATACGAAAAATACCCTGCGAATATATTGAACGGAGCAGGGATTTCTTCATAAATATTGGAGTAGTGCGCGCCGGGCGTACCCGCTGCAAAAATAGTATACGAGATATCGCGCAACTGCATAACCCCAGTAATGTGATCTCTTGCTTGACGGAGACGTTAGACGACATATTTAAACTAGAGTTAGCTGATACACAGATATCTTGTATCTTGTATCTTGTATCTTGTATAGCATAATATAATTAAGGTGAAGCGCGCAGCGCAAAACACAGATGCATCCGATTCTCAAATATATTTTAGCTAACGAGGTTTATCATAATAACTATCCAGATTTCGAAGTAGAAATGTGTTGCCTAGGCCCCACCCCCGGTTCTAACGTACTCACTTTTGATAAAAAGGTATTAATCTATGATAAACGTTGACTGGAGGCACTAGTTTATTACGTCTACAATGATCAGTGAATAAACGACCATAACCCGCAGCTTAAGACTGATGAGGAAATTTTTGCCTTAGCGGCGACGCTAAAGAAAACATCTCAAATAGAATTAGTGCAGACGCCGTCGTTCGAGATTCAGTATTTCTACCCCCTTTACCTCTAATTCGCAGGACAGATATCGCGCTATTACATATCCTACTCAGTGAAATTTATTATAACAATTATTTGGATTTGAGCACAGCGATATATTATGTATTATGTGCTTGGTACTATGTATGTCGTCACCTAAACGCTGACATATTTACGTCTGCTATCTGCACATTAGTTTAGGAGAGAGGATAAGTTGGGGTATTGGTGTATTCTGCTGCGCGCGATACGGGATTAGAAAGTATCGCGTATCTGCGAGAATCAGATAATGTGATTTTGAGTTGCGTAGGGAACTGACGAATATACTGAAACTAGATTTCAGCGATAATCGCAGACCGCATATTCTGTATCAACCCCCCTCGTGTATTATTGATATGGTGCGCTGTACCGTATCAGATTGTTGAGCCCCACTGCACGACGCATTTCCAGCCGCCTCGCTTGTTGGCCGTCAACTAGTCGGAGCTAACGCCTCCGTGCTACCCGCAACTGATCTAATACTCGCATCCCTGCAAATTCCGGTAACCCCCTTTCCGCGTTTAAGCGGAGTGCATCCTTCAACATTGCACCAACTTAATGAGCTCGATATTGTTCACTTTTATACGCACGCGACTGAAATTCCAGCCCCCC
>RCNA010000093.1_pt1 | contig 23004 bp, 16 predicted proteins | sample 2041331 | NCBI WGS metagenome assembly RCNA01 (sample SAMN09708233, study PRJNA481090) | Marine sediment metagenome, whole genome shotgun sequencing project. | reverse complement strand
GGATAATCACCTTGGTTATTTTTTATTTTCAAACCGGCGGACAGCTGATCAGGCGGACGGCTATTGAAAAAAAGCTCTTTGTTCAGGGACAACACTTGCATGGGATTGTTGATAACATATCAAACGGCATCGCCGTGTATGAAGCCTGCGAAATGAAACATAGCCATAGCCATCATAGCCAAGGGGGATTTATCGTTAAAAGTGTCAACGCCGCTGGCATGAGAATCGCCCTGCTTGATGTGAAAGAAAAGGTTGCGGGCCGGGATATCACGAAGGTGTTTCCCGGAGTTGTTGACTCCGGTCTGCTTGATGTTCTGCGCCGCATTGTACAAACAGGTGAACCCGAACATTTTTCCGTTGCCGAGACCTTTATAAAAAAATCCAAAAAATCAAAAGAAAAAGTTGTTTGTTGGCTGGAATACTATGTGTATAAGCTGCCGACCGGTGAAATTGTGGCAGTCTATGAAGATGTGACCTCTCGTAAACTGGCGAAAGAGCAGTTGCTGAGAAAAACAGAGGAATGGGAAAATACCTTTAACGCAATACCGGATATTATCACCCTTCAGGACAGCGAGATGCGAGTTATCCGGGCGAATCAGGCCGCGTTTGATTTTTTCCAGCTGTCTCCTGATGAATTATTAGGGTCGACCTGCCACAGCCTGTTCAGAGGGGAACAAGAACCATGCCCCGGATGTCCGGGAACACGTTCCATCGCTGATATGAAAAAACATTGCAGCACCATTGAGCATAAACCTGTGGGCGGATTTTTTCATATCTGTTCAGCACCTGTACAGAACGAGAAAAATGAATTTCAGTATTTTGTCTATATCGCTCATGATATAACGGATAAAAAAAAGCTGGAAGAGGAACTTTTTCAGTCGCAGAAAATGGAAGCCATCGGCACCCTTGCCGGAGGCATAGCCCATGATTTCAACAATATCCTCGCCGCTATTTTAGGCTACACAGAGCTAGCTAAGATGGAGCTACCGAAAAATAGCCACATAGAGAAAGATCTTGATCAGGTTATTATCGCCGGAAACCGGGCAGCGGATCTTGTCAAACAAATACTCACCTTCAGTCGTAAAAATAAGCATCAAAAAAAGCCTCTTCAGGTCTATCTGATTGTCAAGGAGGCAATCAAAATGATGCGTTCCTCTCTGCCGACCACCATTGATATACAGGAGTATATTGACCGGGAAAGCGGCATGGTGCTTGCCGATCCCACCAATATCCACCAAATTGTTTTTAATTTATGCACAAACGGTTTCCATGCCATTGGGAACGAACAAGGGGTATTGGTCATACGTTTACAACAGGTGGCGTTGAGTGCAGAGCGGGTGGCTGATAAACCGGAAGTGGAGCCAGGATATTTTGTTGAATTGATGGTGAAGGACACCGGAAAAGGGATGGTCAAAATGACGATGGCTCGCATTTTTGATCCCTATTTCACCACCAAGGAGCAGGGGGCCGGAACAGGACTGGGACTTGCCGTCACGCATGGTGCTGTTGAGGATTGCAAGGGGTTTATCGAAATTGAGAGCGAGCCGGGCAGGGGAACAGCGTTTTATGTTTATCTTCCCTCTTTGAACGCAGGAGAAGGAGCCATGCGAAAAGAGGAAATGAATATCCAGCTTCCCACCGGTCATGAACGGATTCTTTTTGTTGATGACGAAGCCGCCATTACCTATATCAGTCGTTCTATCTTAACCAATCTCGGTTATAAGGTCATAGCTGAGATCAGCAGTTCCAAAGCCTTGGAAAGATTTCAAGCGGCTCCTGATGCTTTTGACCTGCTGGTCACGGACCATACCATGCCCGTTTTGACCGGCAGTGAACTCGCCCGGATTATGCTGAAGCGGAGACCGGATTTGCCTGTCATTCTCTGCACCGGCTATACCGCAGCGTTCAGCAAAAAAGAGGCTGCTGATCTTGGCATCAGGAGATATGAAGTTAAACCGCTGACCGCTGAAAAATTGGCGAAAACTGTCAGAGAAGTGTTAGATGAAAGTGCGAAAGGAACAACTGTTTCTGTATGATTCAGTCCTGCTCATCCTGCTCCGTGATCGCTGGCAGGTCTATATAAAATGTTGTGCCTGTTCCCGGTGTTGAATCAACATTTATGTATCCCTGATGTTGGCTTATGAGCGAAGCCGCAATCGTCAGTCCAAGGCCCATTCCCTTGCCGTTCCCCCGCGTTTTTCCGGAGTAATAGGGGTCGAAAATATGCGGCAGATTTTCAGGCAGGATGCCGCAACCTTCATCCTGAAACGTTATTTTGATGTATTTTTCGTCCTTAGAATCAGGGTGATCCTGCTGGGGAAGCATGGTATTTTCAGAGGAGATAATTATTTTTCCATGATTATCCATTGCTTCACGGGCATTTTTGAAAAATTCATGAAAAGCCTGATTGATCTGACCGGGATCAATATAACCCGGCCATAAATCTTTGGGAAAATTAAATTCAGGAATGATATGTGAATCAGCCAGAGCAGCAGCGCAACTGGCGGTTATCAGTCCGGCGAGAGGAACCGCCTGCCGGGTAGGCGATTCAAAATTGGAAAAAAGAAGAAATTTATGCGTCAGGTCTTTGGCATGGATGGAAGCCTCGGTCGCATTCCGTAAAAAAATAAAAGCGCTGTGATCCTGTTGCAGGTGCATGGTGGCAAGTTCAATATTACCAAGGATAGCCATGAGCAGATTGTTGAAATCATGGGCTATGCCGCCGGACATGGTCGCAACCACCTTCATTTTTTTGCTTTTTAACAGTTCCGCTTCTATTTTTTTTCGTTGGGTGACATCGATGCTGTATACAATCGCCTGTTTAATTTCACCATTCTCAGCTATTACCGGACAGGTGTGTACTTCTGCGATCTGCTTGTTCCCTTCCTTGTCGAGATGGGTGTGCTCAACTATAACCGGTTGACCGTGACGACGAATATCCTGCAACGGACATACCATGTCGTATTCGTGGCAGGGGCGATTCAGGCTGTAGGTATGCTGATAACATTTTTCATTTTTCCCAAGGGTATCGACTGATTGCTCTGCGGCCTTGTTGGCTGCCACAATATTGTAACTCTCAATGTCAACAACTGTGAATGGATGAGGAAGGGAGTTTATGACAGTATTAAGAAATTTATTTTGCTCGATAATTTGTTCACTTCGTTGAGCCACCTCTTCTTCCAGCACATCACGGTGCTTGCGTATTTGCTCCTCAGCCTTTTTCCTTTCTTCGACTTCCTTGCTCAACAGCTTGTTTTTTTTATCCAACTCGGCGGTGCGCTCTCGCACCTGCTCTTCAAGCATGTCTCGTTGCATGGCCAAGGCTGCGAGTATCTGTTCACGTTCCATGGCGATATGCCATTTTTCAATAAGCGCACTCGCTGTTTGTCGTATTTCTATGGACTCAAAAGGCTTTTTCAGGATAAGAAGATTATCTCTGGAAGTGAGCGCATCACTGATATCCTGCCAGGAATGATCAGAATATGCAGTTATAATAACATACTGCAACCTATCGTCTTCCCGCTGTAATTTTTTAATGGTTTCCAAGCCATCAAGACCGGGCGGAATGCGCATGTCAACGTAGGCGAGGGCGTAGGGTCTATCCTCCAGCCTAGCCTGACGAACCATCCTAACCCCTTCATCTCCTTGAAAAGCTGATTCAATCTGGAGAACGGGCTGGTTGTGTTGCGGAGCGGCCTTACCGGTGATATCCTCAAGCAGGCTGTCGAACTCATCGTTTTCCTGTGCTGGACTCAGGATGGCCCGTATATCGTTGTGAATTTCTGGGTTGTCATCAATAACCAAAACCCGCCGTATTCCCTGCGCTATAGCTGTCACTCCGTTCTCCCCTCTGCCGTTACAGGAAGCTCTATCCTGAACGTTGTTCCTTGACCCGGCCCTGAACTTTCCGCTGTCAGGGTTCCCCTCATTTGGGCGGTCAGGTTGGCCGCATTATGCAGACCAAACCCGTGCCCGTCTTTTTTAGTGGTAAAGCCGAACTCGAAAATTTGCCGCAAGATTTCTTTCCGCATTCCTTTCCCGTTATCCGTTATTTCCAGAGTTATTTTTTTATTGGCATCAAGGCTGTCCGTGTCCATAAGGGCGCTTGTCCTCTCCACCTGATACAATCTCAGGAAGATTTTTTTCTTTTCAAGGTACAGTCCGCCGAATGCGTCCACAGCGTTGCTGATGAGATTATTGATAACTTGTAAGATTTTATATGATTCACCGTTAAAAACAGGTGAGAAGGCATAGTCGCGTTCCACGGCGATGTGTCGAGTCTGGAGCTGATCCTGAAACTGCTCCAGGCTTTCCTCGATAATTTCTTTCAAATCAATAAGCTCTTTTATTTCAGATTCATGAGCTACGTCCTGTTGTTTTCGTATGATCTCGTTGACCCGTCGTATATGGCGAAACTGCCGATCCGCTTCATTGAGCAAAGCTGTCCGTTCGCTGTTCATTTTTTCGGCAAGTCGGGAAAAGTAGAGCGGCAATTTTTGTCCTCTGGGATCATGGGTGAAAAAATGTCCTGGATCATGCCGATGCTCCTCTATTAGATCGACAATACTAGTCAGAGAGGAAGAGCTGCTTTCCTGCACCATTTCCCGAATATGTTCCGAGGAAACAGAAATGCTGTTCAGGGTGTTGCCCACATTATGGAGCACTTCTGTCGCAACCTCGGCCTTGCCAGCCAGACGGGAGGTAGCGCATAATTTTTTCAGGATACGCACATGTTCAATGGACAAAGCGCAGACTTCCGAGATAGTCAGAGCCACATTGAGGTAGGCTTCAATATATTCAGGAAAAGCGATCTGGGTGATCAAGACCAAAGCGGAGGTCTCCTCCCCTCGGCCTATGCGGAGAAGAAAACCGTTCCGATCCTCGTTCAACGTAAACCTTTTTTCCCGCCGGGTGTAAAATCGTTCAACCTGAAGCCGTTCCTCAGCACTCAAACCGAGAGCCTGATCAAGATGTATTCCTTTTCCGCTCACCGGTATAAAATGTATTTGTTCAGGAGCGAAGAGCATGGTGAACAATTCTATAATAGCGGAAATTACTTGGGGCTTGGATTGGGCTCTGGTCACCGTGCCGATTAAATCTAAGGTCATGGTCGCATCGGCGGCGTGGCGTTCAGCCTTCTTTTTTTCCCGTGAAAGTGTTTTTTCCCGATAATCCGCTGTAACTTTTCCTAAAACGAAAATGAGGTATTCAAGGCCAATGGGTAATCTTCTGGAAGGCAGCTTAAGAAAATCGGCAAAGTCAGCGAGATATTTTTCTGCATCTTCGTCCGTGCCTGTATCCAGCAGCACCAGTCTGTTTAACGATTCGCCGAAAAATGCAATAGCCGTCGGTCGGTCAAAACCCCACGTTGTGATATGCTCCTGCCAATGGCAGAGCCAGCCTGAGCTGAGGAGATAGCCTCCTTCCTGTTGTAATGCATCCACAAGCGTCGGGCCGCACAGCAGATGCATGCATTGTTCAAGCCGGTTGATTCGATACCGAGAAAATTCCAAGGGCGGCACGGTCAGGTCACGGAGACAGCAACTGCCGAAAATTTCCACAATATCAGCTTCTGAATCCTCGACAGCGTCGGCCAGCTCCGGCCAGGTTGTCGGCGGGCGACCGCAAAGAGCGGGAAATGAGCGAATTTCCGTATCCTCTCCTTGCAACTCAATAGCCGCCTTTACTTCAGCATAAAAATTTTCACAGACAAGGAAACAAAAAGAGAACGGCATTGTTCGCCTCCTTCATATGGAATGACTGATTGGGTAGCGGCCCCATGTACGCACGGCTTCCGAGATCGCCAGAAGTACCTCTTCGCCGACCTGCCAGGGAATTTCTCCATGATTGTCGGACAGAATAAAACCGCCGCCCGCCGCCGCCTGGGAAGTAGCCTGTTTTACTTTGTCCTCGGCCTGTTCAGCTGACCAACGACGCATTTCAATGCCGTTTAAATTACCTATAACCGTCAGTTTGCCCTGACATGCGGCCTTGATCTCGGATAAATCTTCCAAGACACTCACCCCGATTCCCGCAGTTCCGGTGGCGACGATATCATCAAGAACAGGCAGAACGTTGCCTGATGCCAAGTGCGTCGCAGTTGGGCCGTTAATTCGTGCCAAGGTTTGTTTCGCCACCTTGAACCCTGTTTTGAGATAGATGTCCCGCGGTGTTATGGTGGGGGAGGCCATAGGGTCAACGTAACCGATAGCTGTCGCGCCCGCCTGAAGTTGAGCGTTGGCCCAGGCCACACAAAATTCTTGATTCACGGCCATGAGCTGATGAAACCGTTCCGGCTGTTCATACATCAACTCAATATAGGCTGGAAATCCCATCTGCATTATAGGTAGGGAAAATGGAGAGATGACCACGCCCATAATCGGCACCGTGTCCTTGACCCGTTCTTTGAGCGCCTGGATTGTCTCCAGCATTTTGACAAGGCAGGCTGTGCGGTGTATCTCCGGCACCCGCAGGGAGGAAATATCTTCGCTTTTTTTGATCATAGGCGCACCTGTATTCGGAGGACCGTCCTCAAACCAGATGATTTCCGCCCCAAAGGCCTCCACTTCCGCAGCACCGTAAAATAAGGGGCACAGGCAGTCATGTCGGTATTTTTTCAGCATACGCAGTTGCCCTTCTACCACATATTCCGCTTTGGAAAAATATTCCCGAATACTCAGGCCGAGTTCTTTGGCTCCATGCATGGTGAGCAGGAGGAAGAGGGGAACCCTGTCCGGCTCCTTATGTCCTAAGGTGGTCAGAACCCGCTCCATAGAGGTCATGTCTGTTGTGTTGCCCATCACACTCCCGCCTCTGTCTCCATAATTTCTTGTATACAGGAAGATACAGCCTTGAGAGCCTCCCCGGCATCCGCACCCGTAGCGTCCGCTCCCACTTCTTCCCAGAGTAAAGGATCAAAACGAAACGGTGCCCCACCGACGATAATTCGGGCTGGAGAACCGGCTTCAGTAAGTAACTTTTTCACTTCCTTGATCTGAAGTGCAGAACGGAGCATGAGTGTAGAAATCAATATTATCCTGACGGAATCATCGCTGACCTTTTGCGCCAATTCCTGGGCAGTGACTCGTCCGTAATCATGGAGCTCGTAGCCGTTGGCCCGTAACGAGGCGGAGATGATCATTTTTCCCAGCGCATGATAATCGTCAAGCAATGCGATGGCCATGCGGGGCTGATCAGCATATTTTGGGCCAGCCAGAGGAAGGAATCGGGTTATCAGTTCTTCGCATATTTTACTGCCCATATAAACCTGGGCCAAGGCGACCGTGCCTTTTTCCCAGCCGCCGCCTATTTCTTCCAAAGCCGGAACAATCAGCGTGTCAACAGCATGGAGAGAAGATGCCTGCAACCGCACCTTGTTAAATATTTCTTCCGCTCCTACACGATCCAGTTTCAAAATTTTATCGACAATTCTTTGAACGTCCTTGCTTTTTGATGTCATCAGTTAATTATTTACAATAAAAGATAAAATGAACGATATTTGCGAACAAAGCTGTCTGTCGCAACTCGACTGAACCGATATTTATGCAACAGTTTATATATTATCGGCACATTTTAACAGTGTCAAGTAATGAACTAATTTTACTTCTCATTTATCCTGTAAACGATTGCCATTTTGTCTCGTTTATATGCCTATGGCCCGGAACAGCCAGAATTCCTTGCCGATTATTTCCTGCAATACGGGCATCACCTTGTCCAATTGCGCATGCAGGTCGTCGTTTTGAATATCTGAAACAATCTGATGCACCAATTCAAAATGCGTCCTGTTGTTCCGATCCATTCTGACGAATTTTCCGGTATTTGTGTTGTCGAGTTTTTCTATTTCACCTAAAGCCACCTTGCTTTTTATCTTCGGTTCTCTATCATCCCGAAACAAGGAAAACTGTGTATCCTGATTGATGACGATCAGTTGGTTGAAGTTTTTGATTCTTGCCGTGAAGGATCTTGCATCAGCATGTAAAAAAGCGACTGCCGCCTTCTTGTCCTTACTCTGAATCACGACATGTTCCGGCAATTTTTTTTGCCCAAGGCGTAGATATTCCAGTTTAAATGAGTAAAACGTTTTTAAAGCGTTGAGAATCAAGGTTAATTTCCCTAAATCGTCGGTGTCGCTGATAATGGTTTTTTTGACGTACTCCGCTGTCAACTGTTTCAGTTTCTTCTTAATATCGGTTGATACTTTCTGCCGCTCAGGATCAAGCGGGGGTGGAATTTTGGGTGTAGTAGACTTAAGGTTCAGGTGTTTCCGCAATTCGTCAATTTCCAGCCGTAAACCCTGCAAAGTCTGATCGACTCGTGTTTCAAAGCTTAACACATTGTGCGGCAATGGCACTCCCTCAATTTTATACCGATAATAATCCGACGCACAATTTAATACACCGCGAATAGAATGATGACTGAGAATGGTTTTAAGCTCTTCCGCATCAAACAGGGTATCAATATCTCTATCAGCCCCGGCAAGTTTCAGGCGCATCATTTTTGTCAGCACATCCTTGTCCGGCAATTCTATGGCAATTTGATACTGGCCCATACGCTCGGTAACAGAATCGTCAAAAAATTGTTTGAAATAACGCCAGCGGTCAGGAAACAGGTTGAACAGCATCAGGCAGTTGGGTACATGAGTGAATAGCTCTTTGACCGCCTCGCCGAATCGCAGCAGCAGGGCTTGATTGTATTTCAACCCTTCTAATTGATCAAAAATGATAATCAACGGTTCATCAACAACAGACAATCTGCCAAACACCACCATAGCCTGCAAGGCGAAATCCTCTGGACTCAGATCCTCTTCCCAATTATTCAACTTGACCGCCCCCAGTTCACTTGGCAGTAAATGCTGACCGGCCAGCCAACGTCTGACCAGCTCCTTTTTGTTGCCGTCAGAATAACGACAAAATTTGATCAAGCCGGTGATGATATTGCAGGCATAGCCACTGAATCCGTAGCTTTCCTGCCACCATTGTACCGTTTGACGTTCAATATAATCCCAATTGCGTCGCTTGGCCTCGGAGCCATTCTTGCCCAATACTTTGTAGATATTTAATTTTCCCTGTGAGAGGTTCTTTAATATACTCAGCTCCTTTTTGGTTGGTTTCGTTTTAGCTTCCAAGGCGTTGATGACAATTCTGGTAAAGCTAGACCCCAAAAGATACTCCAATTGGGAATACTTAGTATCGGGAATGGGTTCAATGAACGACTCTAACATTCTACTGTAAATATGATAAAAAACAGCTTGCTCGTGGTTAGGCTGGCGGATAAAAAACAAACGGTTATTTTTTAGGGTATGCCGCGCCAGCCGCATCATCAGGTGGGTCTTGCCATTCCCCGCTTCTCCAAGGATGACCGCTCCCCGGCTCTGCTGATTGCTGTCGACCTTGATTTCATCTATCTGATTTGTTATTTGAAGAAAAGCATCATGATGGACAATATCCAAATCGACATGTTGCTGAAACGGACTGTCAACACGGGTGTTACTGAAAGGATTACTGGCGGTTATGTTGTCTTTTTTATGCATAGTTTGTTGAATCTTATGGTAAAGTTGCAGGGTGAATAAAGCGTCATACTGGGCACTGTGTGCGGCCTGGGAATTAAAGTACCGCTTTTTCACCTGGAGCTGCAAGGATTTACTGAGGTGTTCCAAAGAATAACTGGATAGACCTGAAAAACAGGCTCTGGCTGATTCATATGTGCAGATGAATTGAAAGTTTGGCCAGTCCAGATTGACCGCTGCGAAACTGTTTCGTAAGACTTTTTCATCATGTTCAGCATAATGACAGACAATCTTTTTGTTTTTGGCACAATCAGTCAGATGGCGCAACAACTCCGCTATCGGATACAAATTATGCCGCACCTCATTTCCTTCCGCAAATCCCTCAAAAAGTAATACGCCTTGTGCGTCAAGAATGGCGATTTCCGTGAGCGGGGGTCGACCTTCTGTATCAAGAACGATATAATTTGAGAGCATGAGTCACCATAAAGTTAACCAATAAACAAACGTTCCACCACCTCATGCACCGTGCGCACAGGATGGACCTGAATGCTGGCGGCTGAATCCGCCTCCAGCTGACGGCTGCTGGATTCCGGCATGAGAAAAGTTTTAAAACCGAGCCGTTGGGCCTCACGTAGCCGCATCTCCATTTGGCCGACCGCCCGGATTTCTCCGGCCAGGCCGACTTCTCCACAGACCACGGTGGTGGGCTCAACCACCTTTTCATAGAGGCTGGAGAGCAAGGCCACAATCACAGCAAGATCCAGAGCCGGTTCATCAATGCGGATACCGCCCGCAATGTTAAGAAAAATATCATGGTCAAAAAGGGTTACGCCAATCTTTTTTTCCAACACCGCCGTCAACAGGGCCAGACGTTGCGGGTCGGCACCGATTGCCGTGCGCCGGGCCGAACCGGGACTGGAAGGGCTGACCAAAGCCTGCACCTCGACAAGGATGGGTCTGGTGCCCTCCACACTGGGCATGACCACGGAACCGGGCACATTCACCGGTCGTTCAGCCAGAAAGAGAGCGGATGGATTCTCCACCTCCGCCAGACCGCTTTCCTTCATTTCAAAAACACCGATTTCATTGGTAGAACCGAAGCGGTTTTTTACCGTGCGCAAAACCCGAAACACCTGGCCGCTGTCGCCTTCAAAATAGAGTACCGTGTCCACCATGTGCTCCAGCACCCGTGGCCCGGCAATGGAACCGTCTTTGGTCACATGCCCTATCAGGATGATGGGCAGGTCGGTGCGCTTGGCCAGATTAACGAACAGGGAGGCGGATTCACGAACCTGGGTGACGGAACCGGGTGCTGATGTCACCTCTTCGCTGTACATGGTCTGGATGGAATCAATCGCCAAGAAATCGGGTTGCAGCTCCTCTGCCAGTCCGGCAATGGCCTGTACGGAATTTTCAGCGGCAAGAAAGATATGCTCGCTCCGTATGGACAGCCGTTCCGCCCGCATCCTGATTTGACCCACAGATTCTTCACCGCTGGCATAGAGCACCTTGTGTTTCTGTCCGGCCAAGGCGGCCAGTAATTGGAGAATCAGGGTGGACTTGCCGATGCCAGGATCGCCGCCGATCAGCACTATGGAACCGGGAACAATGCCGCCTCCCAAGGTTCTGTCCAGTTCACTGATACCGGTAACTAGACGTGTGGGTTTTTCTCCGGCTGTGCCGATCAGGGGAAAGACTTCAGCTATTGAACGACCGGCACGAACCTTCAGCTTTTTTCGCTCGTGCAGACTGTCCCATTCTCCGCATTCTGGGCAGCGGCCCAGCCATTTACGGCTTTCGTATTTGCATTTTTTGCAAAGGAATATTTTTTGTTCTTTTGGCGGCATGATTTTTTTTGATGAAAGATATCAAAGGAACGGGGATTCGTTCACAGGCATAAATCCTAATTTTTACTGCTAATTCGGACACCGGATAGCACAATTACAGTATTTTATATCCTTAACCGTTTTTGCATGATAATATGATTTTTATCAACTATACCTTTTTATATCATCATTATTCGGAGGAACACCATGAATAAACACACAGCTTTCATCATCACCGCCATCGGGGCGGCATCACTTCTGCCAACGGTCGGCCATGCCGATGTCTGCGGCGACGGCCTCATCCTGCCTGCCGACACTTGGGCTATGTTTTCCGCACCCTGCATTCCACCAGCGGGCAGCGAGAGCGTTAACGCCCAGTTCAATGGCGATTTGGGAGCCAGTGCCGCATACGACAGCACATGGATTATGTACAAATATGTTTCTGCCACCGATCAGTACGTGCAGCTACAGGATACCGACCATCTGGAACAGGGTGTTGGCTACTGGATTTACTCCACCAAGGCGGGCACCCTGAAGATCGACGACGGCATACACACCACCAGCGGACCTGTCTATAAGGGCGACTGCAACATTTACGGCTGGCCTGATCAGCCATGTTACAAGATTGATCTGGCTGTGCCCGCTACAACCGGTGCAACAAAATGGAACCTGGTCGGTTATCCGTTTCTGCGGGACACGGACTGGGCTGATGTGCATGTGGCTATAAGCACTAATTCTGGGGCAAATTGGACGGACGCTGGCGTACCGTTAACCGCTGACACGACCGGATATATAAGCAAGAATGGTTTTGTTTATACTGGCAGTAGTTACAACACGTTTGATGATACGACATCCCAGGAGTCTGAACGGCAGCTGAAGCCGAACAAGTCATACTGGTTTCAGTCAAAGTACATGACCGGTACGACGAATATCGCATTGCTCTACCTGCTCCGAAGTACAAGGTGTTTGTTACGAATGAGACTTGGACGGGCGATTTAGGGGGGTTGTCCGGGGCGGACGGCAAGTGTCAGGCGGCGGCAAACAACAACGACGATTTAAAAGGTACTTACAAGGCATGGCTGTCAAGTTCGTTAGGGTCAGCGGCCGACCATTTAGATCATGCTGGTCCATATTATGTTATATCTACTATATCCGGTGCTACCCGTATCGCTGACTCGTGGATAGACCTGATAGGCGGAATAAGTGAAAAAATTGATCAGGATGAGAATGGCAATCCAATGCCATTGGACAGTTTATTGTGGACGGCAACGGCTCCGAATGGGCAAGGAATGACCACATTCGGTGATTGTGCAGAATGGGAATCAGCAGATGCATTATTGTTTGGATTAGTAGGAAACACATCCGGTGTCGGGGCCGGGTGGACCGCGTTTGGAACTAGCACATGTAACATTCAAAGATCAATCATTTGTTTTTCGAACGATTGACGAGCCGCACAGAGACCAGCCCGCACCCAACCGAGCCACCGCCGCATGTAGGCCCAGAAGCGGACATGGCCCAATAAATGGAGCGGTTTTCCTAACCTGAAGGTTCCGAAAATCGCTCCAGCATTTCCGCCGCTCCCTCCAGACAGCCATATTGCAGCCTATAAGCAGGCCGCTCCTGCACCCATCGCACTAGTTGTTCGACAGTGTCCGGGTGCAGGGGACTGCCCAACATGCATTCCGCTTCAAGGAGCTGTTGAAAGGCTTCTGTTGCGGAAATCGGACGGAGCAGGGTTTTCGCCCCCTGTTCATATTTCGGAAAGACAAGCTGCGTAATGGGAAAGGTTCGGTCCGCCGTTGGCTGGCTGAAATTCGGCGGAGGAAGGAAGCGGAGGACTGTGCTTCCCCAGGGATGAGGATGCAATGCCTCAATCCCGGTATACTGGGAGCGCAACGGATTGACGCCGCCCTGTTTGATATGCAGGCAGAAAGGTATGGCGACGGCATGGCCTGTACCCCGAAGAATCGGGACAATATCGTCAGCGAGAAAGGTGAAGCCCTCACAGATCAGACTTGCCGTAAGGGTACTTTTGCCGCTTCCGCCTATGGCGGGCATGAGGATGCAGGTATTGTCTTTAGCGATAGCGGCGGCATGGGCGATCATCAGCCAGTCGCGCCGCTTGCGCCAGAGTTCCGCCGTCTCCGAGGCTAGGGCCAGGATAACCGCGTCTGGGGTCTTGTGCCGGGAGAGTATTGTATCGTCCTGAGCCAGCAAGTACTGTCCGCTGTCCACGCTCTCCGTATTGTCCTGATAGAGTGCGAATACGGTCTCCGCATCGCCGCTTCCCGGTTCAGCGGCAAGATGACCGTACAGAGAGAGAACTTTCCCCCGAATGGCCGCATCTCCGCTGCCGACCTGAAACACGAGATCATGCAGACGAAAATCATCCTTTGCTCGGATATGCTCCGGCTGTTGCGGATCAGTCCGCTGTCCGGGATGCCGCTCATCCTTATTCAGATCATCAGCCTCAGCCGCTGTGCCGGTGAGCATGGTTTGGTCGTGATCCGTCGAATCCGTCCACAGTCCCTCCCGCCGCCAGTCCCGCAGAAGGCGGTCAAGCATTTGCTCCGCCTGTTCGGGTTCAGTGCCTTGGGCGGCGGCGATTGCGGTGGTGATTTCCTCCGGCGACAGACCTGCGGTAAGGGCCTCGTACACGGTTCGAGAAGCGGAATCAAGCAGATGCATTCTTTCACGGGTCGGGTTGAGCACAACCAAACTTTCTTCCAGAGCAAAGGTCGGGGTGTTTATAAGCATTGTATCTTTGATAATTTTATTTTTTGTCGAGGATATGTTCCGCTTTGAAAATAACGGAAAAAAGATTTTGGGAAATTTTAGGAAGGAACCGGCCCGCCGGTGAGAGAATACAGGCGTGCCGGGCGATTTTTTTTAGCTGACAGGCGGGCCAGATTTACGTAATAAGAGGAGTATCAGGGGGGGGCGAGCTCCAAGCCGCCGCCTTTTTGCTCGTGAGCAGGGTGGTCATTATCGGGGTGGTGAACACTGCGAATTTACCCAAGGCGGCAAGGGCCTGCCGTCGACTCATTTCACCTGGATTTTTCTTTTGATCTACGCCTTTTTCTGTATGCTCAACCGGCTCCGGGCTGAACTCCTTTTGTTTTTTCATTGATCTTTCCTCCTTGTGGTTTATTGGTAATCGTTATTTTATCCAGCGGCTTATTTCATCTGGCCGGAATCAGCATCTTGAGGTGTGTCGGCAGTGTTGTCGCATACACACCCTTACTCATCGTCCTAACCCAGATCGCTTCCTGAGGCAGAAGCGTACCGAGCTTTCCAAGGGTGCTGTCATCTTTGGCATCGTAGGTGTTGCCGTTGTAGCTTTGATATGTTTTTTCCATAATTTGAGCTGCTTCCGCTTCCGTCGGAGAATACGATGTCCAGTTGAGTCCGCTGTTGGTGGAGACCTTCACCCGCACATCGGCCCAGTCCACGGTGTAGGGGAAGGGATGACCGACCATGTTCCAGCGACTTTCGTTAACAGGGGGAATGACAAGATCAATCTCAAAACAGGCTCCTGGCAGACCATAGTCGGTGCAGTCGGCGATGACCGGTGTGGCTGTTCCGTCGATATACATAGTTCCCGCATTGAACGAGTAATTCCAGTTGCCGACTCCTAGCTCCAGCGAATCAGTACTCAACTGCTGAATGTATTTCTGCGGCGTGGAGTCTGCATCCCACTTGAAAGAAATCCAACTGTCGCCGTAAATGCCTCCGAGGTCGGTACCGAGCTGGGCGTTTATCTCGGCTGGGACAGGGGTGCAAGGTGGTGCGGTCATCAGCCAGGTGTTGGCGGGCAGGTCGCGACCGTTGCCGCTGGCGAGGCTGAATTCGGGGCTGAATTCGTAGGAGCCAGCATCGCAGCTGACGTTGATCGGGCGAGTGTAACCCCGCTGGTCGGCGGGAAACCCTGTGCTGCAGGTCGGGTCCAGATCAATGGCCGGACTACCCGCAGGCAGGGCGTGAGTCTCCCCAGGGCCGCCGTTGAACGTCAAGATGTCGATGATCGATCCCAGCAGCATCGGGTTCGTGCCGTCGCTGGTGGCGGTGACATCGCTAGCGCCGGGTGTGAAATCGACGAAGGCTTCGGCGTTATCTTCATCCTTGTCGCCGAACAGGTTGTAGTTGTCAACGGTGACAGTGGCGCCTGCGCTGGTGTGATTGGTCCAGATTTCATTGGCGATAAGAAAGGCTACGTTGCCGCTGATAAGGGAATTATTCAGAGTAATCGGAGAATTGCTAGCGAAAATCCCCCCTCCGTTTATCTCTGCCGTATTCTCTGCCACCGTGGAATTGTTCAGGGTGACGGTTGCGGAATCCGTAAAAATTCCTCCTCCTGAATCCCCTGCGGTATTGTTGCTCACCGTGGAATTGTTCAAGGTGAATGCACCAAATTCGACATGAATTCCTCCGCCGTCGCCTGTTGGATTGCCCCCGGTAACCGTAGTATCGTTCAGGGTCAGGCTGCCGCCCGCTGCGATATTCAGTACCGACCAATTGCCGTTATTGCCGTCAATAGTGTGCCCTTTGCCTTTAATGGTGATTGCGCTGGTAATAGAGGGCAGTGCTTGGTCAAGCGTGACATTAATCCTCAAGATAATGATGTCCCTTTCGGTCTCTGCGATACAGCCTCCCACGCTTGTGTCGGTGTTGGCCGCAGTAATGGCATCAGTCAAGGTGCACCCTTCGGCTGATGGAAGGGCGGCGATGGGAAAAGGCAAATCAGAACTTGCCGGTCCTATGGCATCCCCTAAGGCGACCACCCTACCCGCGTTCCTGACGATATTCGCGCCCTGCGATTCGGACGGTTGCGTCATGGCCGCTCCCAGAGCCAAGGCAAACACCGCCGCTTTCACGGGTAGCGGACAATGTTTATGCATCCGGTTTCCTTTCTTCGTTCTGTTCATGCTGTTTTCCTCCTGTTTCCTTTATCTTTTTCGTTCCGGCTTTTCCGCCGCGTTCAGGTCTATATTCCCAAATTAAGGGAATTCTTTCTTTTTTCAAAATAAACGATTGTCTGTCTGCGGCGACGCAGTCCTCAATCAGCACCCTGCCGCTTTTCGCCTCTTTAATGCGGCTACGTGCAAGTACGGCAGCCGGGCCTTCCCAACTTAATTCCGCAGATATGCCGGGGGTATGGGTTCGTATCTCAAATTTCCAAGCATCATCCGTATTCGGACCGACAGGAACACTGCGAAAATCAGAGGAATAGTCCGGCATCTCGGTTTTCCATTCAGGATGCGGAAACACTATGCTGAGGTAGCGATCCCCCATGGGCGGAGGCGGAGGCGGCATTTCTGGCAGATCGTGACTGTCCTTGCCCGGTTTGCTGTCTTTGAGACGGCCTAGGATGTTGCTTCGATCTTGGCGACCGTCATCCGTTTTGATCGTCAGGCGGACATGCCATTCTTTGTTTACTGTCTGCTTTCCCTCTTTAGCTGCGGCGGCGGGAAGTGTCGACTGAACAATAAAAAGGCCGATTATCAAGAAAGCGGCTGTCAGTTGACTTCCGTCTTGGACGCATTTGTTTTTTCTGAAAAATATCATATTTATTTAACCTGTTGCTTCCGAAATTCCGGGGCTGAGACCCAGCGTTCCGCTTTAAAGATCACTTCAGTTTTGTTGCCCATTCTCAAAGGACTGAGCAATTTATTGCTCAACTGAATTTTTCGCAAATTCTTCGGTTGAGGTCAGCTGTCTGTACTTCATCGGATACCAAGATGGAGTCACCAGTCTTTTCGGCAGACGGCCTGCTCGCCTGAGCCAATGATCGCCGATCAGCAGAAGAGGAAACTGTACACACAGCTGAACCTGAACATCCTTGTATTGCGCATAGGACAATCTATCGACATGGACCGGCAGGGGTAGAGCAAAGAATCGTTGCGCACTTAGCCAGTAGGCCTGCCAAGCTGCGGAGATTTTTTTGTCCGCACAGTAGCTGTTCAGTTGGTCATACTGAATTTCAGTATCCCATGTCCGGCAGAGTTGCACAAATTCATAAAGTCTGCGCAGATCAAGCAGATTGTTTGCAAACCCCATATCATTCAGACGATGATGAGCAAAGTTATGCAATACTCGAAAGGCGGTATCAGGCACTGCCATATCCGCCCCCTGAAATTGTTTCGATTCGGCGTAGTTCCATGCCGAATTATCAAAATTCTTATATTTTTTCGCCTTCAGCCCCAAGGAACTGCGGTGCAGTTCAATGCGTACCGGAGCATCAGAAGCCTCCAGCGGCACATGATGATGATGCGTCTGCTTGAAAACTTTTGCTCTGCGGCCATGAAACATGGGGCTGTATCCTATCTGCTGAAGAGCATTCCAGGCATCTTCAATGTGTCCTGCCGGAATGAGCAGATCCAGATCCGCCATAACGCGGTCAGCGGCTCCGGGATATTCTCCTCCCGGCACAAGTCCGGCAGCCCCTTTAAGGAGCAGTGGCGTAATGCCGATTGTATTGAGCTGACCACATACGGACACCAAGGCTTGGCGCAACATCCGGTTGCGCTGCCGGTTGAGCGACCAAACAGCTTGCAAATATTCGGTTTCATCATCTGGAACACTGTGCAGTAACCCGGAACTGTTCAGGGAGGAATACAGTACGGGAGCCACGTTGTGCCGACCGGCGTAACGGAGCACTCTGTGCCAGTCAGCCTGTCCGCTGTTAATGGTCTGTTTCGCCGCTGCGGTCAGATCTGGGTTCCAGAAGGCGAGGCATTGGCAGAGAAAGGAGACCGTCTGTGTGTTGTTCATGAGTTTATAAAAAAAGAAAAAGAGTAGAAGCTGGGCGCAATCAGCGCAACAGCAGAAACAGCCAAGGCATGTTTCGCGCACGGGGCCGGGCCGGTGCGTCCTGACCAAGGTACTCCCAAATATAGGTGTTTACCTCTTTCGTATCTTCTATAGTATAACTGGATACCAAGCCGGTGTCCAGAACTAGCACCTCGCCGGTTACGGCATTTTTAATCCGTGAACGGGGCAGCACGGCGAAAGGATTTCCATCCCCCTCCTCCCAGCTGATCACCGTTTTGATACCCGGAGTACGGGTGCGTACCTCGAACCTCCATGTATCCCCCTGTGCTTCATCCGTAACCGGCGCACGATAATCGCTGGAATAATTATCGTATTCACCTCCCCATTCCGGGTGGGGAAAAACAATGCTGAGATACCCGTCGCCCATTGAGCCGAAATCAGGCGGCATTTCAGGCAAATCATGACTGTCCAGTCCGTTAAGGCTGTCGTGGAGCCGACCGAAGATATTGCCGCTGTCCTCCCGGACAGGAGGAGAATCATCAGAAGCTTTGACCGTGAGCCGCACATACCAGTTATTTGCCGCTGCCGCATCTGATACAGGTAGCAGCAGGGCGATGAACGACACCAAGAAAAAAAGAGGAAGACAGAATGTTTTTTTTTGCATACTTATTGATACCCTCGGCAAAGTAAAATGTAAAATGATAAAGATGTGGAAAATCCGCCGGAGTCGCACGTTATCCGGCGGATTATTTCATCTGGCCGGAATTAGCAGCTTGAGGTCACCTGCGTCAAGAATGGATGAGCCGGACAGACTCCTGACCCAGATAGCGTCCTGAGGCTGAAGCGTACCGAGCGAACCCGGTGTGCTGTCATCGTAGGGATCGTAGCTGCTACCATTCCAGCTGTAATAGGTTTTACTCGCAAAACCTTTGGTTTCAGCAGCTGAGGGAGAATTAGCCGTCCAGAACAAACCGTCAAAGGTAGCGATCCGGACATCGGCCCAGTCCACGGTGTAGGGCAACGGATGACCGACCATGTTCCAGCGATTTTGGCCAGCAGGGGGAATGACGAGATCAATCGCGAAACAGGCTCCTGTCAAACCGTAAATGGAACAGTCGGCGATGACCGGGGTGGCCGTGCCGCTGAGATCCAAGATTCCGGCATTGAGGGAGTAGTTCCAGTTGCCGATGCCCGGTTCCAATGAATCGTTTCCGGCCTGCTGAACATAGTTTTGGTTGGCCGCATCCCATTTGAAAGAAATCCAGTCCGTATTGTAGGTGCCGCTGAGGTCATCTCCGTATTGAGCTACAATCTCGGCACCGGGAGGATCGGCAGGCATGCAGGGGGAAGCGGTCATCAGCCAAGTGTTTGCGGGCAGCAAGCGGCCACTCTCAAGGTACTCCCAAATATAGGTGTTCACCTCTTTCGTATCTTCTATAGTATAACTGGATACCAAGCCGGTGTCCAGAACTAGCACCTCGCCGGTTGCGGCATCTTTAATCCGTGAACGGGGCAGCACGGCAAAAGAATTGCTGTCCCCCTCCTCCCAGCTAATCACCGTTTTGATATCAGGAGTACGGGTGCGTACCTCGAATTTCCATGTATCCCCCTGTGCTTCATCTGTAACCGGCGCACGATAATCACTGGAATAATTATCGTATTCACCTCCCCATTCCGGGTGGGGAAAAACAATGCTGAGATATCCGTCGCCCATTTCTCCGGAATCAGGCGGCATTTCAGGCAAATCATGACTGTCCAGCCCGTTAAGGCTGTCGTGGAGCCTGCCGAAGACATCGCTTTTGTCAGTACGAATCGGCGGGGGATCATCAGGAGCTTTGACCGTGAGCCGCACATACCAGTCATTTGCGGCGGCCGCAGCCGATGGCGGCTGTGAGACGATGAACGGTACCAAGAAGAGCAGAGGAAGACAGAATGTTTTTTTTTGCATACTTATTGATACCCTCGGCAAAGTAAAATGATAAAGATGTGGAAAATCCGCCGGAATCGCACGTTATCCGGCGGTTTGTTTCACCTGGCCGGAATCAGCAACTTAAAATTACCTGCTCCGAGGCTGGATGAGCCGGACAGGCTTCTGACCCAGATAGCCTCCTGAGGCTGAAGAGTGCCGAGCTTCCCGAGGGTGCTGTCGTCGTAGGGATCGTAGGTGTTGCCGTTATAGATTTGATAGGTTTTACTCGCAAAACCTGCGGTTTCAGCATCCGAGGGAGAATCAGCCGTCCAAGCCGAACCGTTAAAGGTGGCGATCCGCACATCGGCCCAGTCCACCGTGTAGGGAAATGGATGACCGACCAGATTCCAGCGATTTTGGCCAGCAGGGGGAATGACGAGATCAATCGCGAAACAGGCTCCTGTCGAACCGTAAACGGAGCAGTCGGCGGTGACCAATGTGGCTGTTCCGTCGATATCCATAGTTCCCGCATTGGTCGAGTAGTTCCAGTTACCGACTCCCGGCAGTAGCGGATCAGTGCTCGCCTGTTGATTATACGCCTGGGTGGCGGGAAACCACTCAAAGGAAATCCAGTCTGTTCCGTAGGTGCCGCCAAGGTCGAGACCGAGCTGGGCGTTTATCCCGGTAGGGGTAGGGGTGCAAGGCGGCGCGGTCATCAGCCAGGTGTTGGCGGGCAGGTCGCGACCGCAGCCGCAGGGGTTGTCCGCGCAGAACTCGAAGGAACCGGCATCGCAGCCCGCACCGATTGGGCGGCTGTAGCCTCGCTGGTCCTCGGTCAGGCCGGTGCCGCAGGTCGGATCCAGATCAATTGCCGGGCTGACCGCTGGCAGGGCGTGGGTCAGGGTGGGGCCACCGTTGGGCATCAAGCTGCCGATGATCGATCCCAGCGGCATCGGGTTCGTGCCGTCGCTGGTGGCGTTGACATCACTTGCTCCGGGCGTGAACCCGCCGAATGCTTGAGCATTGGTTTCACCGCTGTGGCCGAAGACATTGCCAGCGGCGGCTGTGACCGTACTGCCTATTCCGGTACTATAGATTTCATTTGCGGATGAACTGTTCGTGTTGCCGCTGATTAGGGAATTCTTCAAGGTGACTGAAGAAGAAGAATAAATTCCGCTCCCGGTATTTCCGCTGATCGTGGAGTTGGTCACAGTGACTGAAGAATAAGAAGAATCATCAGAAGAAAAAATTCCGCTCCGGCTATTGCCGCTGATCGTGGAGTTGGTCACAATGATGTCAGCAAAAGGACCAGCAGTAATTCCGCTCCCGGTATTACCGCTGACCGTGGAGTTGGTCACAGTGACTAAAGACTGATCAGCATAAATCCCGTTTCCTGTATTTCCGCTGATCGTGGAGTTAGTTACAGTGACTGGAGCACAAGAAGAAGAAATTCCGTTCCCGGTATTACCGCTGATCGTGGAATTGTTCACAGTGACTGAAGAATAAGAAGAAATTCCGTTCCAGGTGCCCCCAGTGAGCGTAGCCTCATTTAGAATCAGATTGCCGCCTGAGTCGATGCGCAGCACCGTGCCCACCGCCGCATCATTATTGCCGTCAATTTTGTGTCCCGCTCCCTCAATGGTAATCTCGGTCGTAATGTCGGGCAATGTTGCCGCAAGGATAACATCTTTCTCCAGCGTAATAGTATCGGTACCGGAACTGTTTACGCAGCCGTTGCTAGCAGCACTGTCGTTATTCGCCGAGGTGATCGCCTCAGCAAGTGTGCAGGTTCCACCCGCATCCACCGTGATATCAGCAGCCCGTACTCGGGATGGAGCCATAGCCGCGCTCAGGGCGAGCGCAAGCACTGCGGCTTTTAACGGCAACGGATAATGCACTGTATTCCTTCCTGTCTCTCTGTTCATCCTGTTTCCTCCTCCATTTTTTATTTTCCGCGCATTACAAAAATTCAAACCGCCCCTGATCGGAACAGTCGCGGTTTTCACGTCCGCAATGCATCGGGCACGTCCCGCAAAGCCTCGTCAGGAAGCACATACGAGTCGTTCATACGTTCATGATCGCTATCCAGCATCGCGGGAAAACGGGCTGGCAGCACCTGAACGGCGAAAATTTCCTGGACCCCGCTTTCAAAACGGAGAAAGGCGAGGGTCTCGCCGCTGCGGATGTCCACGACCCATATGCCGCAGACCCGCTCTTCCTCGCTTAATCGTTCCACAAGAGGAATACCGCTGAACACCGCGCTCTCCCGAACTTGAGACAGCCCGATAAAGGCCAGCGGGCCGACAAAATCGAGCCCTCTGGTGAAACCGGGCAGCGTCGCGACAATCGTGTGTTCAGCCCGCGCTGGCCCGCCTGTGTGCAGGGCCGCAGGATCAAACCAGCCTATACCTCCGACACCGGATTCCAGAAACCAGAGCCGCTTGTCGTACAGCCGGGGAGAATGGGGCATGGACAGCCCCCGTACCAGAACCCGGTTGTCCTCCACCGCCATCAGGATGCCGCCGTCACGTTTGTTGTCCCGCCATGCTCCGGCTTTGTCGGTCTCGCCCAGAGCGGTGACATAGGCCGGAACGCCGTTTTTCATAGCCATGCCGTTGAGATGACAGCGGTCTTCGGGCGTGAGTGCGCTGATAAAATGCGGTCGCCAGCACGGGCTGAAGCTGTGATCCGTATCCAAGGTGCAGAGGCAACAGAATTTGGTGTTGACCAGATACAGCCCGTCGGTTCCCCATGCCATTTCATGAATATCAATGTCCCCGGTAAAATGGGCCTGACGCGGCAGATAGCAGGCGTCGTGCCGTTCAGGCGGGTCCAGTTTGGGCGCGAGGGCGGGCATGTCGCGATAATACCATACCGTGTTGCGACCGCCTACGGTCAGCCGTTGGCCGTCAACCGCAATCCCCATAGGTCTGTTGAAAGCACAAAAATGGGTGTTGATTGTGCCCTTGTCTTCCCGAATCAGAATGACCTTT
>RCNA010000064.1_pt1 | contig 23516 bp, 20 predicted proteins | sample 2041331 | NCBI WGS metagenome assembly RCNA01 (sample SAMN09708233, study PRJNA481090) | Marine sediment metagenome, whole genome shotgun sequencing project. | reverse complement strand
AAGGCAGGCATCTATTGACTGGAATTACAAAAAACAACATGCAGAAGACCTTTTACGGGCTGCTGGCTAATGTGACAAAGTAGAATTAGTTCCTTCCTGAAAAGGCACCCCGGTATTCAACATAAAGCAGGAGTACCTTTTGGGGGGACATTTATCATTATTTATGAAATTCCGAACCACTCGAACAAGAAAGACAGCATTAAAGCAGGTCAAGTAATTGCTGATTTTTTTCTGCCGTATCATTACTCTTCTGATTGTGTACAGCCACTTGCTATTGATGTGAAACTTAATTGCACTGACCATTTAAAATGTATTTTTTCTGCGGAAGTAACTCCAGAAAGCAAAGCTAAACCATTTTTTTATCAGCTTGACAAACAGCCGTTTAAGGATTTTCCTGATCTAACTAAAGAAGAATTACATGAAGGAGTTCATACCCTTATTGTATGCGACAGCGAAGGGGCGGAATCGGAAGTGCATGAATTGCATGTACCCAAGCCGTTGACTATCGGAGAAGAAACTTACGCTGATGATGCATCGGATGGTACCTACACGGTCTGTTTCAGTATTTCGGGCGGTACACCGCCGTATACCACCAAGTCCGGTGCAATAGGCGACGATAACGTCTACACCGGTATACCGGTTGAAAACGGACAGGTTATTAAAGTGATGATCGAAGACAAGGTAGGCTGCACAGCCTCAAAAGAGTTTGTGCATATTGCTGTACCGCCGCTCAGCTTTGAAGCGGTACTCGCTTCTTGCACCGATCCCGCAAATGGGGCGGAAGTCCATTTTACTGTACAGGGCGGCACACCTCCGTACTGCTGCATAGTTAATGGGCAGGATTATGGAGAACATAATGAGTCGTTTATCGTAAACGGGGTGGATGCTGGCACCCATACGGTTATCATTCGCGACGGTGCAGAAGTAGTGTCTGCTCCGCAGACCGTTAATGTACCTGAACCGCTGACCATCGGAGACGAAACGTATACTGATGGTGCTTCGGAGAGTACCTACACGATCAGTTTCAGGATTTCCGGCGGTACGATAGATGGCGATAACGTCTATACCAGCGCCCCGGTTCAAAGCGGTGATATGATCAAGGTCGAGATCACCGACGACGTTGGCTGCACAACTTCAATGAAATTTGTGGTTCCTGTCTCCTCCTGCGATCTGCCGTGCGAAGGCGACTCAAAACGCTGTGCTTACCGCTTATGGCTTCAACCGTCCGATCTTGATGGAATGAGCTATACGCAAACTAGTGACGTTGATGTTTACTTTAAAGATGAGAACAATAATGAGGTGAACATTACGCTGGATGATTCTTTGTCATTGGAGATTGATCCGAACGACCCGCAAAAAGATTTTCATAGTGCTATTAGCGGAGCAGTTAAACAGTTAAATAATAATATAAATTCAGAAATACAAACTCATTTCGGGAATGAATCGAGCTATAATCCTTTAGTGATTGATTATGAGTTTCCAGACCAAGAACATCCCGATTTTTCGAAAAATCCAAACCACCCCGGTTACCCGTTTTGCATTTTGTGGATTGAATATTTTACCTGCGAAACATTTGCGTTAAAATTTAATTTCTCCCATCCTCGTTATGGTGATATGCAAATGACATATACTCACGATATTGCTATGCCGCTTGACGCTGCGATTTTGGTTGATAGCAAAACTGATTATGTAATGCAAGCACCTAGCTTTGATTGCAGTACGCATAATCAATGCCATAATACAGGTTCCGAAAAAAATTGCCCTGATGATTTAAAATTTCAAGCTATTATTAGAGACCCAATACTAGGAGGCAATATTATTACTTTAACAGGCAACATAGAAAATTATAATATAGATAATGTTAGTGCTTGGCTCTGGGATTCTCCCGACAGTCAACTACCAGAGCCATTTTATGTAGGCCAAACAATAACAGTAGCACGAGATTTTAAAGGTACAGTCAGGCTTGTGGTTATCACCGAAGAGGGTTGTTTCATGACCACAGAGAAAAAGTTATCCTGAAAATAAACTGACAATTGCACCACATCCGCCAACAACACCTGCATGTCGAGCTCAACGGCAGCGAATCCGACGGGCTGGCCTTACAAAGCAGGCTACCAGAGCTCTGCCAGGACTGGCTGATGCCCGCCCTTGAGCGGGTATTGGATAAATACGCACCGCCAGAAGGAAACCTATACATAGAACGACTGGAAATTGATGCCGGGGCCATGTCCCTCGAACGCTTGGAGCACGATCTGGCCGAATCAGTGGTCCAGGCATTAGAAAAGGCCCTACAAGAGCAAATCCCTTCAGAGACGGAAACGACTGCGGCTCATCGTTCAGACAAGGTGCAGCATAAAACAACCCAGGTCTCGATCCTGGAAGCCTTCGTCTTTTTTTTAGAAACCGGGCAGCTCCCATGGACGTTTCAGCTACCTGAAGGGCAAATCTTAGAACAAGTCATACTGGATACTTGGCAAGAAACAGGGCAATCTGGCGGCATCCAAGGCGCAGACAACGCATTACGGCAAGTATTGACTTCTGAGTCGGCCAGAAAACGGCTGACCCGGCAATTCACGCCGAAGCTTCTTCGCCCCCTTCTTACTCAGATGGCACCGGCAGGAGCAACGGCCATGGATACAATGCTTCAGGTATTACGCAGCGGCACACCACCCGCAGAGAGCAGGAAAATTGAGCTGCTGCTTTGGGAGAACACCTTTGCCTGGGCTGTTGCGGGGAATGCACTGATAGCTGAAGAAATGATCGATGAGATTCTACCGCTGGCCTTAGCAGAACATGGGGCAGTACCAGAGGTATCGGCGCATCACCGACCTTTGGCTCCTGAAAGTACTTCTATTCCGCCTGTAGAATCAAAAGGCCGTGAAGAGGAACAAGGCGAGACAGCCCCCCCTGCCACGGAAAGCCCACCAAGATCTGAGCCAGCCAGCCCCCCTGCTAAGGGGGCATCCGCAGAGAAAAAGCTTGCTGCGCCTCTGGAAGGACTTGGTAAAACGGCACAACCATCTGCTCCTAAACTGCTTGCACAACAGGAACGGCCTGCTGCAAAGGAAAAAAGAGCCGAAGAACCATACTTTTCTGGCAACACCTCGACCATCCAAAACAAGGAAATCCTTGCCCAGGAACGACCTCAAGAAACTGCACTACCGCCATTTTCTTCTCCGTCTTCTGAACAACCGTCTTCGCAGCAGGAACCAGTTGCTCAACAGGAAAAGATAACCAGGGAACAGGCTCCAGCCTCTGTCTTGTTCATGTCTTGTTCAGCCAAGACAGGCAGACCCTTGCTCAGGAACAGCCGAGAGAGGCTCGTTCATCGCGACCTACTCAAGATTCTGAACACCCGGCTCCAGAGGAAAGGATAACCAAGGAACCAAGCTTAGCCCCTACTCCGCTTATCCAAGGCAGGGAGGATATTATGCAAGAACGAACTGCCAAGACTTTTCCCTCCCCTCCTCCTCCTTCTTGCAAACAGATCCCCCCTAACCATGAGCACTCTGCACTTATTAAGGAGGGGATCTACATCAACAATGCCGGATTGGTGTTCCTGCACCCCTTCCTGCCCCAATTTTTCAATGCCTTGGGCCTTGCTGCTGAAGATAAGCTGCTCCAACCGGAACGTGCCCTCTGCCTACTTCATTATTTGACCACGGGCCAGAATACGGCACCAGAATATGAGTTGGTATTGGCGAAAATCCTCTGCCAGATTCCCTTGGGGATGCCGGTTGAGGCGGATGCCGGGCTGAGCGATAATGAGCAGGAAGAGGCGGTTGCCCTGCTCAAGGCGGTTATCCGCCATTGGGAGGCCCTGCGTAACACCACGCCTGACGGCCTGCGCGGTACCTTTCTTGTCCGGCCCGGCAAGATATCCCTGCGCAACGAGGAGTGGCTCTTGCAGGTTGAGCCACAGAGCTGGGATATCCTCTTAGAGCAATTACCCTGGGGTATTTCCATGATCAAGCTGCCCTGGATGGACAAGATATTGTGGGTGGAATGGGTATAGGTTCAACTACGCAAACGATGGAGTGCTGAGCGATCATGAAAGCAGCCAATGCGAAAAAATCCTCGACGACCTCGACAACGGCCACCTAGGCTGCGAATCAGCCTTTTTTTGCCAAGGCGGGCGGGGGTGATTTTTTTGCACCGGTGAACCGAGCATCTACTCCCTCTGTGCAGACGAAGATGGCGGTCAATAAGCCTGGGGATACCTTCGAGCAGGAAGCCGACAAGATGGCGGGCAAGGTGATGCGGATGCCTACCCCGGCAGCACCGGAAAAGCTTCAGCGGCAGGACGAGAATAAGGTACAAAAGCAGGAAAAGGAACAGGAGGATATCCAAAAGGCAGAGATGCCTGAAGAGCAAGTACAGAAAAAGGACGACGAGAAGATTCAAAAAGCGGAACTCCCCAAGGAACAGGTTCAGAAGCAAGAAGACGAAAAAGTACAGCGGGCGGCAGGCGAACAAGAGAACATTCAGCGCAAAGGCAACGGTACACCTGCTGTCAATGCAGGCACCCAAGCCGCCATCCGCAGCAAAACCACCGGCGGGCAACCGCTTTCCAGCGATGTGCGCAGCTATATGGAGCCCCGCTTTAATGCCGATTTCAGCAACGTTCGTGTTCACAACGATGCCGAATCCGCAGGTCTGAGCAATCAGTTGAGCGCACGGGCCTTCACCCACCAGAATCACATCTTTTTTTCCCGAAATCAGTACCAACCCGGCACTGGCGATGGCAAACAGTTGCTGGCCCATGAGCTGACTCATACCGTTCAGCAGGGGCATTCAGTTCAGCGTAGCCCGCAGGTCAGTACAACGGCAACACCGCCGCAGGTGCAGCGTCTAGGCGTCCAAGATGCCTTGGATTATTTTGCAGATAAAGCTTACCATATCATGGGATTTCGTCTATTGACTATCCTGTTAGGCTTTAATCCCATCAACATGCGCTCTGTGGACAGGAATGCAGCTAATCTCTTGCGGGCATTGATTGAGGTGATACCAGGCGGTCATTTTATCACACAGGCTTTAGATAATCATGGGGTTATCAATAAAGCAGCCGCCTGGATGGAACAAAAAATAGCTACCCTTGGCGATATTGGCAGCGATATTGTTGCCAGTTTAAAACGTTTTCTTGATTCACTAGGCTGGAGAGACATCTTTGATTTGGGGGGAGTCTGGGAAAGAGCCAAAAGCATATTTACCAGTCCGATCAGCCGACTCATTAATTTTGGCATCAGCGTAGGGACAGAAATCCTTAAGATGGTCAAGAGCACCATCTTGAAACCTCTTGCCGCCTTGGCTAAAGGCACACGGGGCTACGACCTGCTCTGCGTCCTCCTCGGCGAGAATCCTATCTCCGACGAGCCGGTACCTCGCAACGCTGATACCCTGATCGGCGGTTTTATGAAGCTTATCGGCCAGGAAGAGATCTGGAAAAATCTCAAGAAAGGTAACGCTGTGGATCGTGCCTGGGCTTGGTTCCAAGGTGCTTTGGCTGGTCTTTTGGGCTTTGCCCGCTCGATCCCGGGTCGCATTGTTGAGACCTTAGCCTCATTGACTGTCCAGGATATTCTTACCGTCGCCGGGGCCTTTACTAAAGTCATCGGGACATTCGCTGGCATTGCCGGTGACTTTCTGAGCTGGGGACTCAACCAAGTTGTCAGTTTACTCGAAATTCTCTTCTCAGTCGTGGCCCCCGGTGCCATGCCCTACCTCAAGAAGGCCAAGGGTACTTTCGTCAGTATCCTGAAAAATCCCATCGGTTTTGCCGGTAATCTGGTTCGAGCGGGTAAAATGGGTTTTCAGATGTTTGCCGCACGTATCGGCCACCATTTGAAAACCGCCCTGATCAAGTGGCTGGTCGGGCCGTTAGCCAATGCCGGAGTATATATTCCTAAATCCTTCAGTTTGATAGAAATCGTCAAGCTGGTGCTGTCTGTGCTTGGTATAACGTGGCAAAATGTCCGCAAAAAACTAGTGAAGATTATCCCTGAACCCGTGCTCAAGGGTTTGGAAAAAACTGCTGGTATCCTGGTCACGCTGGTCAAAGATGGCCCGGTCGCGGCTTGGGAAGAAATCAAGGCTGAACTGAGCGAACTCAAAGGTATGCTGATTACTCAGGTAACCGAGATGGTTACCACTCAAGTAGTGAAAGCCGCCGTGACCAAGTTGGCAAGTATGTTAAACCCTGCCGGGGCGGTGATTCAGGCCATTATCGGCATTTACAACACCATCAGTTTCTTTATTGAGAAGGCTGGACAAATTGCCGCTGTGGTCGGCTCGTTCATCAATTCTATCTCCGCTATTGCTGCTGGAAAGGTCGAAAATGCCGCTAAACGGGTTGAACAAACCATGGCCGGTACCTTGAATGTGGTTCTTCCATTTTTGGCCAAATTTGCTGGGTTGGGCAATATCCCTCAAAAGATAGTCGGCATTATTAATAAGATTCGTAAGCCGATTGATAAGGGGATGGATAAGATTGTGGGTTGGCTTGGAGGAATCCTGAAGAGGATGAAGGGCGGCGGCAAGAAAGGGAAGCTCAGCTCCAGGAAGGTTAAATCTTTGGTTTTTGCGGCTATGGGGAGGCCAACACGGGCTAAGACCCCAGAGGCGGCACTTGCAGAGAAGCGGGCCCAGGCTCAAACGTTGCTGGCCCAGTATCAGCCGAAGCTCAAAAAAGGTAAGTTGAAGGTCAACATCATCGACCGGTCGGCAAAGGACGTGAAGAAGAATGCTGCGGTGAATTTTGAAGTATCTGTAAGCTCAGGAGAGAAAAGCAAAGGCAAGCTACCAATAAATGTTGAGGATAAAGGGGCTTTACAGAAACGATTTGCAAAAGCCAGAAGTCTGAAAAAATTCAATGAAAAAAATGGCTTTACGATCAGTGATTGGGGCGAGACCTTCACAGAAATAAAAACCCGTACTCATCAGAAAGATATAAGTATTGGTGTTAGCAAAAAAAATATTAATAGACAAGCAGGTAAGTTGTTTTTCAAATCCAAAGTCCGAAGAGATACGATTATTTTGCGAGGAGCAGCAGAGATACAGAGTTCCGGGGCCAGTTATGAAGAGTTCAAGGAAGGGAAGAAGTTCGGGGTTCGGATCATAACCAGATACCTTAAGGGAAGGAAAATTAACGGAGTTCCTCCCAATAGTTACAATAATAAGAAGCAGCCTGGTATTGTAAAAGCTGTTGCCGATAGAGCGGTACGCGGAGAGGTGCTTTCTAAAAAACCTAGGCGTAAGTGGGTGTTGACTAAAAATAAACATGCTTCCAAATTCGTAATTTGGAAGGGTGGTAAGTTTGTGTTGATAAAAAAATTTATAGGGAAGGTCAGGGCAAAATTATATGGTGCATTTACAAAGGCAGTAAAAACGTTAAAAGAAACATACACAGAATATAAAGAGTTTGGTACGAAGTACCGAATAATAGGCCCCCCTGGGAAAATACGACAAGGCATAGAAGATACATGGTTTGACAAAAAAAACATAGTAACTATTGAGCATACGGAGCCTGTAGTGCAACACTGGGTTAATAAAGGTAAAAAAACAGATCAGAGTACTCGTAAGATATTTTACAACAATCAAGATAAATTGAGTCTTCTTCCTAAATCACTAAACAGCCGGGAAGGTGGAAGGCTAAAGGAGAGATATGGAAAGGAAGTTGAGGAAGGGTTTAGAGGGCCAGATGAAAAAGCCTGATGGAATAGCAGGTAGTGGGTCAAACCTGTTGTTTAATTCTGTCACCCATCCGTTATCATAGGGTTAAAACTGAATTACTCACAGGTTCGACCCACTACCCTAATTTTATATGAATATAAACACCGCCAATCTCCAAATCGCCCTTGACTGGCTGAAAGCAGTTATCAGCGGTCGGCTGCGCCTCCATCTCGGTCAAAGCAAGACCTTCGAGGTCTCCCAGCTGAGTCTGCACAGTGAACCATCCATCCTGTCAGCCTTCCTTGAACAGCACGACCCTAATTTTGAAGAATTTACCCTGTTGATGCTGGCCCTTGCTCCGCACCTGCATCCAAATTTCTTCGGCCAGATCATCGCCGAACACCTGCCCGAAGGCGGAGACTTCCCGGAATTCGGCGGCGTAAAGGCCACCAACCACCGGGGCATCCTCCCCACCGGCGAAACCGCCCAGTTCATCCTCGCCGGTGATGACCTAGAAAAACGCCTTGATGTGCAGCACATTCTCAGCCCGGAACATTGGTTCGGCCAAGAACATCTCCTCCAGCTCGCCCCGGTGCCTGAAGGCGAGCCCCTGATGAGTGGTCGCCTTATCCTTGATCCCGAAATAGTCGAACAGCTCACAACCGGCATGGTCAGCAAACCCCGTTTCAGCATCGACTTCCCGGCTGAATACATTGCAACCGAGATGGAATGGGAAGACCTCGTGTTGAATCCCAAAACCCGGCACCAGATCCAAGAGATTGAAACCTGGATCAGCCATAACGCAACCTTGATGCAGGATTGGGGGCTGAAGAAGAAAATAAAACCCGGCTTTCGGGCCCTGTTTTACGGCCCGCCCGGCACCGGCAAAACCCTGACCGCCACCCTGCTGGGCAAACAGACCGGCAAAGACGTATTTCGGATCGACCTCTCCCGAGTGGTCTCCAAATACATCGGCGAAACTGAAAAAAAACTCTCTCGACTCTTTACCAAGGCGGAAAATAAAGACTGGATCCTCTTCTTTGACGAAGCGGACGCCCTCTTCGGCAAGCGAACCGAAATCCGGGATGCCCATGATAAGTACGCCAACCAGGAGGTCGCCTATCTGCTCCAGCGCATTGAAGGGTATAACAGACTGGTCATCCTAGCTACCAATCAACGCAGCAACATCGACGATGCCTTTATTCGCAGATTTCAGACCATCATCCACTTCCCCATTCCACGGGCCGAAGAACGTCTCCTGCTCTGGCAAAAAACTTTTCCCCCGCAGATCAAACTCGCCGCCGATGTTGATTGGGGGCAGATTGCGTCCCGCTTTGAACTCACCGGTGCGGGTATTCTCAACGTAACCCATTACTGCGCTCTGGATTTTTTATCAGGAGGATACGATACGTTGAGCGGAAAACAACTGGAAGCGGCTATCCTGCGGGAATATGTGAAAGAGGGCAAGGTTGTCTGATTCTGCCTGAATTCTTCCCTCAAGATCAATGGTGTCATTGACTAGATGATCACCCTACGCAGGTCTGTTTTTCTTTACCCCGGTTGATTTCTATTGACAAAATACGTCTCGGTCTCTACTCTGCTGGAATAAATTAAAATGATGAGGAATTCAAAAGACTCATAAAGAGTTTGACTGCGAAAGCCTCCAGTATATCCTATACGACAGAGTTGTACTTTCTGTATTTTTCAACACATTGAGGAATCAATGGAAATTGAAGACCCGTTCTCAACTCTTATCAAGGAATTATCCAAGGGATTTTCTTGGCGTTTGATTACCCAGGTTTTAATTATAGCGCTTCTTGGGATTCCGATTTTGAAGCTTTATATATTTTTTGTCCCGGAATTTTTTCCGACCTCGCCCAAGCACCCGATCATGGAACCAAAGTTACGCTACGTCCTTGTTCCGGCCAGCAAACTTTGGGTGAACAGCGGAATCAGAATACAGCCGAAGCAAAAGATTACGATGCGCGCTTCAGGATATGTCAATCTGGCAATCCATCGTCTTGTTTCTTCAGCTGAAGCTGATGTTCCACCTCCGTATATTTGGAGCGGCCCTGATGGTACTGTGATTGATGGAAATTGTCCTCTTTATAAAAGACGAGAAGAGTTGCTCATCGAAAAGCGTGCTTTGCTGGGACAGCTATTATATGTCGCTATCCGTGACTCCGAAGTGCCACCCTCGGTGAACAATCCCAGACCTGAACGCATTAATACTCTAATACCAGGTAATTCTTATACAAATACAAGCGTAGAACAGGAAACCCTTTACTTCACAGTCAATGAGAAATTGGTCGAAAACAGTCCAAAAGCGAAACTTGCGTTTGTAGGAAAAAATCAAATGGAGATTGATCAAACATACGGACCCGGAAAATTTACGCAGAAACAGCTTACAAAACAATTTGATAACATTATTTATAATAGATATTGGACTGTCTGGTTCGATGACAACGTTGGCCAGTTTTTGGTGGAAGTTGAGCAAAATGATATATGATTTTGTGTGTATAACCAAAAAATATCGAACGGCCAAATTCACCGGACAGCGAAAAATATCAGATACCGCGTCAACAAAGGCGGTTCTCCTTTTCCCCCTGATTTCCGATCAATGAAGCATCTTCCGGTGCTTCCTGTCTGGCGCATCCCCGCTTAGTCTTCTGTCCCACAAGCCCTGTTCAGCCCGCAACAAGCACTTTCGAGCCGCACACCCTCCCGCCTGCCCTCCCCTGAGATTTTCCTGTTGACAAAAGATGCCCTGCTTCCTACTATGTTCAGTCCGTAAATTTAAGCGGTTATGACGAACAGCCAACTCAAACGGAGAACAGCTATGGCAACCGTGCAATGGAGACCTCGGTGAACAATTATAAGGATCTGTTGCAGATGATCAGAAACGACTACTCCGGCAGACTGGTGGATGTGCTGGTGGAGGTCGGTTCGTAATGTCGATCAGTGGCGCGTTTAAAGAATACATCAGGAAGTGTACGTGGATACGGCCAGCTCCAGTGCTGGCTGTTGTCGGGGGTATCGGTGCTCTCATAACCCCTTTTGTTTTTTTCAGCGGTATTCAAAGTTTTCCAGAAGTAGTACAGAAGCTATGGGGGAATGCATCGGAAAATTCAGCACCTCCATCGACTTTCTATACTGTGCGGCTTCTGCTCCCGGCCCGGATGAACGGAGCGGAGATTTTCGTTGACGGACAGCCCGCTCTGCTTGTACAACAGACAGCTACAGTCGTAACCGTTCAGGTCAGCCGAAAAGCAACCGGTCATCAATTTACTGCGAGGAAAGGTGAAGATGTCTGTTCAAAGCCTCCGCAACTTATCCGAGAGAATAACGTCATCATATATCCATGCCAATAAATCACAAGAGAGAGGAAAGAGAAAAATGAAGGGGATAGAACATTGCATGTTTATGCTGCTTGCAGGTATGTTTTACAGCGTAATTTTTTTTGGAACCGTTTTGAATGTTCAGGCGGGGACAGATTTTAAAACATATATCTGGGAGTTCGGAACGCGCGACGGAACAAAGAGTGAAATAACACGGAATCTAACGCAGGAGTTTGAAACGGCATTCATTCACACACGCTGTTGTTCTGTGCTGGAACGGCGGAGCTATGATCGTTTAATGTCGCAGAAAGAGAATGAGAAAGCTCTGATGAGCATAGACGGCATTGCGGATTCCAGTGTGGGTACTCTGAAAACCCTTGAGGCGGACGCTGTTATTTTCGGAGAGGTGTACGATGATGTCAGAAGCGGTGAAGTGAAAACCAGCGTCATTGCCCAAGACTTTGAGGGAAGAAACTTAACAGCCCAGAGTGTCAGGCTCTCTCGCGGGAAGCTGTCTGATGCGGCGAGTCGTGAGGAAAGCATGAAAGTCTTGTCCGAGCAGGTCTGTTCCGCCTTGATTAAGGCGAAGGTCGTGAAGCAGGCCCCAAAGACCGGAAAGCCCTTTAACTATTCCTTTGCCTCGTATCGGGTGGGGGATATTATTCCTGAACTGGGTGAGCATAATATGATTGTCAATACAAAAAATGGCCCAGCTCTGACCAGCGCTTCTAGGTCTCCAGCAATGATCACTCTTCAGGGCTTTTCTTACAAAAATAATATAGAGTTGCATCTCAATGTGGAGTTCAATAGAAGTATGGCACAGGAAATAACTCTACGGGATCGGAATAAAGAGGTTATTTCCTTAAAATTTGGCGGGGAAAATGCACATGAATGGTACACTTCGCTTACTTTTGGTGACTATAAAAAACAGCTAGGGCAAGCAGGGTGGAAGTTAAACAGGAAGATAAATGCTCTCAAAATAACAATAAAGGACAACCTTGCACGCTTCTATCTAAATGATATTTTCTTGGGCCTCCAAGAAGTTACCTTTGACAGCATAAATAAAGTCACTGTGACTGGCATTAGACGGGAGGAGGATTTTATCTATTCCATTGCTGTAACGCCGATGGATTAAAAAAATCATTTTTGCAGAAAGTCTGCTAATCGGTCAGACATGCCGGATCAAAAGCATATTCACCTCGAAGCCAGGCAACAATTTCTTCAGCATAGGGGCTGTCAAAACAATCGTATTGCTGAATAAGCTGTTTATTTTTTACAGGGTCAATATGATCCAAACCCTGAGTATGCAGGAAATCAATATCCTTTAATATTTGCCGAGCCAGTTTTTTCTCGCACAATTGCTTTAAAGCCTCTTGTAACGTCTTTTGAGGATCATAGCTTAAATTTTGAGCATAACTTCGGGGAAGTGAATACAAAGGGATGCGAGAGAGCCACGGCTGATTCATGGGATTCACCGCATGACCCGCAGTCAATTCAGCCAAAGAACCAGGGCGATTTTCAAAGGCTTTGAGATGCAAAAACTTGGAAATTTTTGCACCGTCATTAACGGGATAATTATCCCAAAGAAAAGGTTTTCGACCCAGTACTTGAATGACCTCTTTTAAATGAGATTCAGAGTATTCTTGCGAACAAACTTTGGGGCCTGTCCAGAAAATATCAACTTCAGGAGGCAGTCCTTCCCCTAAATCTTGAAAATAGCCTTTAGGCATTGTGCTGAAAACCTTCTCCAATACAGGATCAAAAGAATAATAGGTAGGACATATTATCACTTTTTTGGCTGTAGTTCGGCACAGGACATCCCGGATGATTTGAGTTTGAATTTGAGCCAAATCAGGTACATCTCCACGCATATCATCGAAGAGTAAACAGAGTATATCAATCCCCAATTGATTTAAGCGCGTTATTTTCGTTTCCAGGCTTCGCCGGGTGGAGCTGTCGTAGTTTTTATAAATTTCAAAGGGACTTAATCCAAGTCCAAAATCCAAATCCAGGCTTTGATAGCGGCGGACTACGTTCTGAAGTTGAGCGAAGATTTCAGGAGGCCAGTCTTCCTGCCAAGCTTTGCGCAAATAGGGATCATTTTTGGGAGCATAGATATAAAAATGATAGCCGTTCGTTTGTAGAAAATCAGCATAGTCATACCGCGCCGCAAATGACCAAGCACGTCCAAAAAATCCTTCAATTAAGCCTAAATAAGGGATTGATTTATCCATTTTTTATACAAAGCCAACAGATTCAGAATATTAATAGACTTGAAATTATCGGAGGGTTGCTTCAAGCCACCCTTGATGAATGAACATGTAAATTTCGATTGCGGTAATGATAAAGCCGGATAATGCAGCAAAACCATTCGTTATTGGAGGTGGGTTAGGCATCACTTTTTTGAGGTGCTTATAGAACCATATGGCTTCTTTCATTCCATAAACAAGTAGTATGCCTATCCATATATGAACCAATGCTTCATATGTTCCTGGTATGGTTGCAGCATGAAAAAACGTCCGATACCAAATGCCAAACTAATTATTACTATGATAGTTAATACGGTTATTTTTACTTTCATTGTAAGTCCTTGTGTGTTGGGATGTGTAATTTTTCTAGCTTTGGTGAGGTCGTGTCCCGTTTCGACAGCATGTCAAATTATACAGTAGAAAAACGTTGGCCTGTGCCCTAATGTCCAACTTGAAATTGATAAAATGGCCTGAAGGGAACAACTGAATATAAAAAAGGGCCGCAAGGTGCGGCCCTCCTGTTGGTTTTAGACTGAACTACTACAAGTTAAAGCCAGAACAACCAGAGGTAAAGTGTTGCTATTACAGACAACTACAGGTTAGTTCGGAAATCATGTCACTTCCAGCAGGCTTAACAAAACTGCAACGTGCATCATTATTACTGTTTGTCTCGTTATTCCATGCTGCTACACAAAGCAAATTTTTTCTTTCGCAAAACTCAGCACAGCTTACCGTGCCGTTATTGTAATGTAACACATCTATCCCAACAGCACATAGACAAATTTGTCGTTCTCCTAATCCTAAAACAGCATTGCATGAAACTGACTCTCCTGATCTATCCTTTGCCACCACACAATATCCTGTTCGATCCTCCCAAATAGCTTCTCCAGCACGGTTTACGGCACCACAGTAAATATTACATGATACCGTTCCATTATTCCCTATTTTCGTAAAAGTCCCGCCTATCTCAGGGTGTGCACCAGGATCTTGATTATGTGCTGCAATATCGGCATCAATCTCGGCTGATTCTTCCAAATCAGCGGCATGTGCTCCGTCCACGGTATCCGCATTGGCAGCTTGATCCACCGTGATACTGTCGGGAATCTGAGCATCGGTGGCGGTATCAGTCAATTCTGAAAAACTTGTGGTTTTGCTGTGATGCGCTCCGGCATCTCCCTTATGTACAGCGATATCGGCATCAATCTCGGCTGATTCTTCCAAATCAACGGCATGTGCTCCGTCCACAGTGTCCGCATCTTTAGCGTAATTCATAGTGATGTCATCAGGAATCTGTTCGTCAGTAGCGTTGCCGCTCAGCTCGTCGAATGATACACCGTCTTTCACGCTTTCTTCCACGGTAGGATCAAGCTCAACAGCCGCAGCCATATCCTTTGTCATTTTGAAAATACTTATTGCGGTATTTACAGGCTTCCGAGCGGAACCCTTCATCTGCTGATCAATATTCAAAAAAGACAATCCTATTTCCGAATTGATATCTAATATATTTAAATTAAAACAGATAGTTTCTCCGAGAATGACCGTATACGTACCGTTAGGCCTGAATGTAAGGAGAATTTCGTCGGGAGTTGATATTTCGTCAACTTCTCCGACCCATGCCGGATTTTGAGATTCGCAACTTACACCGCCTGTAGACACAAGATCATCCACCGAGGTACCGGACGGAACAGAAATAACTACCTGATCACCGGATACACCGTCATGTGACACCTCGCCGTCACCTCCGTAATTAAGCAGGCATATCAACATACTCCCCTCGCTGTCAGTATACATGATGTCAGGATAAGCGAGATACTCGAACTGAGGTTTCTTAGGGGGGGCTGATAACGCAGTCGTAGCGAGAGAGAAATAAATTCCTATCACGCAACACCGGAAAAAAAATCTTTTCATTAATTATTCCTCTTTGTTTCAATTTAAAAGAGCGAAAAAACAGATATAATCGTCCAACTTAGGTTTTTTCTAGCACGATTCGTGCCATTATCAGTTCGGCTGAAAAAGTCAACATCTTTCCTGCGTCTTGCGATTTCAGTTAGATATAAAAAGCCATTTTATGCGTTTGCATCTTGCGGGCTGGACTCAAAAAGCAATAATCATGCCAGAAAAAACCTAAGTTGGAGCAGTATACGTTATTCCGTTAATCTTCAAAAGATTACTTGAGATGCAAGAGGTGTGTCAAGTTTTTTTTAAAAACAGCTAGTTGGTAAAGATACCCATTACTGTCTTTTTTACAAATTAAGAGACAGTACGTAAATGTATCACAGATTATTCTTCTGAATGAAAGTTTAATTTGGTGAGGCTTCAATACAATGCTTATGAAAGAAATTGCTTAAAATGCGAACCGGTATATAGTAGGCACCTGCTGAGGACGCTAACACACCGTAACGGGACATTATCATGATAATGAACAAAAAAGAATACGAAAGCGATGAACGCCTATGCCTGCGATAGAAAAATTCATAACAAAAACTATTGATATCACAGGCAAGGTGACCTCTTTATTTCTCCTGCTCATGGTGCTGAACGTATCTTTTGACGTGATGATGCGTTACCTTTTTCATAATTCCTCCGTGGCCATGCAGGAAATGGAATGGCATCTGTTCGCCGTCATTTTTTTATTCGGTATCGCAGTCGCTCTCCGGGATGAGGCGCATGTGCGGGTCGATTTTCTCTATGACCGTTTCAGTGCTCGGGCAAAAGCGGCAATAAATATTTTCGGCACCCTCTTTTTTCTGATCCCGCTGGCCCTGCTTATCATCGGCGGTTCTTTTTCCTTTGTCCGGGATTCCTGGATGACTGGAGAAATTTCCGGGGATCCAGGAGGACTCCCTTATCGCTGGCTGATCAAAGGAATGATTCCACTCTCCTTCACCTTTCTGCTATTGAGCGCAAGCGGGTATATCCTTCGCAATATCCGCAGGTTTCGGGGGGAGGAAAAATGATCGGCATTATCATGTTCTTCGCCGCCTTGCTCCTATTACTCATAGGCTATCCAGTGGCCTTTTCCTTTGGCGCCGCCGCCATGCTCTTCGGTGTCATCGGGGCGGTCGCGGAATTATCGCCCTCCCCCACCCTGCCCGGCATTGCGGAAGAATTTTTCCTGATGTTTTCCATGATGCCCTTTCGCATCTACTCGATCATGACCAACACGATCCTCATGGCTGTGCCGCTCTTTATCCTCCTGGGAATTATTCTGCAAAAATCAAATATTGCGGAGCGGTTGCTGAAGTCTATGGGCATGTTGTTCGGCAGGGTGCGGGGTGGACTGGCGATCTCCACGGTTATTGTCGGCACCATGCTGGCGGCATCCACCGGTGTTGTGGGTGCATCGGTCGTCGCTATGGGGGTTATTTCTCTGCCGGTTATGCTGAAGCACGGGTATTCCAAGGAATTATCAACCGGCACTATTTGCGCCTCCGGCACGCTCGGACAAATTATCCCTCCCTCTATTGTCTTGATTATCCTCGGTGATGTTTTTCAACTGCCTGTCGGGGATCTTTTTCACGCCGCCCTCAAACCCGGTTTAGTGCTGGTTGGCTCGTATATTTTGTATATTTTGTCAGTATCGTATTTTTTCCCGAAAACCGCTCCCGCTATTATCGTGCCTGCGGAGAAAAAAAAAGGCCATGCAAAACGGGCTCTGCTGGCTATTGCGCCGCCCATGATTTTGATTATATTAGTGCTCGGTTCTATTTTTGCCGGTGTCGCCACCCCGACGGAATCCGCCTCTGTCGGCGCATTGGGGGCTATGCTATTGGCCGCCGTATACAGAAAAATGAGTTGGCGGATCATGATGGACTCCTGCCTTGAAACCGTCAGGATTACCGCTATGGTCTTTGCCGTTCTTATAGGAGCCACAGCCTTTTCCATGGTATTTATCTATACCGGGGCGGACATGCTTGTTGAGGAATTCATGACCGGTTTACCCGGTGAAAAATGGGGATTTTTACTCCTGTCCATGTCGGCGATCATGTTTCTTGGTTTTTTTATTGATTTTATTGAAATATCCTATATTGTCATTCCCATTCTTTTGCCTGTGGCTGAGAGGATAGGTATTGAGCCGATGTGGTTCGCGATCCTGATCGCCATGAATTTACAAAGCTCGTTTCTGACACCGCCTTTTGGATTTTCTCTTTTTTATCTTAAAGGAGTATGTCCACCGGAGGTACGAACGCTTGATATTTATAAAGGGGTTATCCCTTTTATTCTTATTCAAGTTATGGTACTGATAACGATTGTGCTCTTTCCTCAGTTATACGGATTTTAAAATCCAAGATTTTAAGGCCGAAAAAAATGAGCTGCTGTTTCTGAACTGATTGTATGAATTCAAGTGATCGCTCCATCCTGACCGTCACCGGCTATGGACATTTTATCAGCCATTTTAATATGCTATCTTTTTCGGCCATCGCTCTTCCCCTGTCGTTGCGATTTAATTTTGACTTTGCAGCGACGATTGATTTGGGATTCTGGATGTATCTGTTGTTTGGTTTGACCGCCCTACCCTGGGGGATATTGACGGATAAATTCGGCCCCCGTCCTTTGCTGGCTCTGTTTTATCTTGGCGCGGGCTGTTGCGGATTCGCCGCTGCCGTGTTTGTGGACTCGCCGTTCGCATTCAAGTTGTCTCTTGCCGGGATTGGAATATTTTCAGGGATATACCATCCCGCTGGACTCGGCTGGATCGCAGGCAAGGTTTCCCGGACATCAACCGGTATGGCTGTAAACAGCATATTCGGCAGTCTTGGACTCTATGATGTTAGGAGGAATAATTTATCGCAGAACCACCGTCACCCTGCCCGCCCTGTTTGAACGCAACGGTGCTTCCATCATCGCTGCTGTCAACAGCCTGTTTCAAGATATCTCGATATCGGGTAATGTGGTGGCGACACTCATCACCTCATGCCTGTATTTAGTCGGAATGCTCGGCCAGTATGCGGGTGGCAAGGTCGGAGAAAAATTTGATCTTCGTTACAGTTATCTGGCGTTCCACCTATTGACCATACCGGCGGCTTTTATGGTGGTCATGTTTCTCTGGTACTGCTGGCGACAACCCATTCTTTCTTTCTACTCGGTATGCAGCCGGTGGAAAATACCTTGGTGGCCAGACTCACTCCGTCCTGGATGCGCAGTTCAGCCTATGGTATAAAATTTGTTCTAACCTTCGGCGTGGGTGCATTCTCTGTGAAAATGGTCAAAATTGTTGAACAGGGCTGGGGGTTGCCAGCTATTTTCCCCGTCCTTGGTATAGTATCTCTTGCGCTTGTCGGAGTAATCGGAGTCTTAATAAGATGTACCCCGCAGATTCGCAGTTGATAAAGTAGCTTTATTACAAAGGAAAAATAGTTATGTTTATAATCGCAGATAAAAAAATAGGGAGCTTTGTTTCTTTTCTTATTCTCGTCACCATTTTGGCAACAATTTCAGTGGCTTCGGCCGCATTCAGATTTGTTCGACCGCATGTTAATGTGCCAGTCAGAAGAGGACATGGGGAAAAATATAAAATTGTAAAATTTGTCAAGGACGGTGAGCAAGTCAAGTTTATTGAGGAAAAAGGAGCCTGGGTCAAAATTACGACGCAGGGAGGAGCTGAAGGATGGATGCCAAAAAGCTACTTGAGTGCTGAGAAACCGCCAGCTGAACGCATCAAGGTGTTGCAGGAGGAAAACGACCAGCTCAAACAAGACAACAGTGAATTGAATTTCAACCTGACTCAACTGACGACATCACAGGCATCTACCGGTGAGGAGTTAGCTAAATGCAACCGCGACAGCGATAAGGCTGAGGATGAGCGCACTGCATCACAGGAAGCGAACAGAACTATTTGGTTTTTAACCGGGGCGGGTGTACTGTTCACCGGTTGGCTGATCGGGAAGTTTTCCTCAGGCTCAAAGAAGAAACGAAACAGATTTTCATAAAACAGAACAAACATATTAAGAATATAATGAAATTGATACGATCTACAACAATTTTGGCGATTCGTCACAAGGGCGAAGTGGTTATAGCCGGAGACGGTCAAGTGTCACTCGGTCAAACCGTGATCAAGCATAACGCCCGCAAGGTGCGCAGACTGCATCACGACAAGGTAATCACCGGTTTCGCCGGTTCCACGGCTGACGCGTTCACGCTTTATGATCGGCTGGAACAAAAGCTGGAGCAATTTAACGGAAACCTTATGCGTTCCTCTGTTGAGCTTGCCAAAGACTGGCGCACCGACAAAATGCTGCGCCGTCTTGAGGCGATGATGATCGCTGTTGACAAAAAATCCTCCTTACTCCTTTCCGGCAGCGGCGATGTGATTGAATCTGATGACGGCATTCTGGCTATCGGCTCAGGGGGCGCATTCGCTCAGGCTGCGGCTACCGCCCTAGTAGCCCATTCAGATCTTGATGCCGAGACCATAGCGCGGGAGGCGATGGGCATTGCCGCCTCTATCTGCGTCTATACAAATCATAACCTTATCGTGGAAAAAGTGTAGGGGACTGTTTTATATTTCTAATACTCCGACACCTCCGACACTTTACCATATGATTTTCCGATAAATTTAAAACTGTTAAATATTAATGAGCGAGTTGACTTCCTTAACACCGAAACAAACTGTGCGTAAGCTTGATCAATACATTATCGGTCAGGGCGATGCAAAACGTTCCGTCGCCATTGCCCTGCGTAACCGTTGGCGCAGACAGCAGGTTCCACCTCCTTTACGTGAGGAGATCGCGCCGAAAAATATTATTATGATCGGCCCCACCGGCGTGGGTAAAACCGAAATCGCCCGGCGGCTGGCCACCTTGGCCCAATCTCCTTTTATCAAAGTCGAAGCGTCCAAATTCACGGAAGTGGGGTATGTGGGACGTGATGTTGAATCCATGGTGCGTGATCTGCTTCAATTAGCGATAAATATGGTGACCAAAGAGGAGGAAGAAACAGTAACGGTCAAGGCTGATCTGGCTGCGGAAGAGCGGTTACTTGATCTACTTTTGCCGCCTGCGCCCAAACCGGATGCTAAAACTCAATCGACTGAAGCGGTTAAAAGACAAGAAAACGTTATTTCTCTGTCCTATAATGATGCCTTTGGCAGTGATGATACTGCCTTGGAATCCGAAAAAGTGGATAGTAAAAAATTAGATCCCGCTGAAAAAACCCGTGAGATATTAAGACGGATGCTGCACAGTGGTGAGTTGGACAAACGCACGGTTGAGCTGAGCGTGACCTCGCATAAACCCCAAGGGCCGGTTGTGGAAGTTTTTTCAGCATCAGGTATGGAGGACATGCAATCTTCTTTACAAGATGCTTTTACAAAAATTTTTCCCGGCCAGAAGCAGGAACGCAGATTCAAGGTGCCTGAAGCCTTTGAGTACCTGAAAAAGGAAGAGGCGCAACGCCTGGTTGATACGGAAAGTGTGACGGAAAAGGCCATTCGCAAAACGGAACAGGCTGGGATTATTTTTCTTGATGAAATTGACAAAATCGCTTCACGAAGCGGTTCGGGCTCCGGTTCACCGGATATATCACGAGAGGGAGTGCAGCGGGATCTGCTGCCCATTGTCGAAGGTTCCACAGTAACCACGAAGTACGGGCCTGTGCGCACGGATCATATTCTTTTTATCGCTTCCGGCGCATTTTATGCCAATAAACCCTCTGATCTTGCACCGGAATTGCAGGGTCGTTTTCCCATCCGGGTCAACCTAACTGCTCTTGGCGAGGAAGAGTTCTTTCGGATCCTCACAGAGCCGCAAAATGCGCTGATCAAACAATATACAGCCCTGATGGCAACCGAAGGCATTGAGCTGAAATTTGAAGAGGACGCTATCCGGGAAATGGCGAAAATCGCTGTTGAGGTCAATCGGAGAACCGAAAATATCGGTGCCCGTCGCCTGCATACGGTGATGGAATGTGTCCTTGATGAATTATCTTTTGACGCCACAGAGCGGGAGGATCAGGCCTTCACCGTAACGTCTGAATATGTCCGCAAACAGCTTTCTGAAATCTCTGAGAATGAAGATCTGAGCAGGTATATTTTGTAATACTGAGGCTACTGAGGGCTGTATTTTTATAATGAAGGGGGAAGGAGCATGCGGTGAAATCGAAGATGCTGTGCTTCTCCCCTCCAACCCCGCCGCTTGCGACATGTTTTCGGACGCTATTTAATCAACTGATTCATCTCAAAAATCGGCAGCAGGATGGAAATCACAATAAAGCTGACTGCCAGCCCCATCATCAAAATCATTATCGGCTCGATCATCGAAGTCATGGCCATTATTGTGGTTTCAACCTCTTTTTCATAACTGTCAGCGGCTTTCTCCAACATCTTCTCCAAAGAACCACTCTGTTCCCCCACCGCAATCATTTGTACAAGCATAGGCGTGAAATACTGATTGCCCCGCAGGACACCGGACAAGCTTTTTCCTTTTTCCAACTCCTCTGTGGCCAAATCCATAACATCAGCCAGCAGGACATTATTGAGAATATTTTTTACAATTCCTAACGAGGTGATGAGCGGAACGCCGGATTGTAAAAGGCTGGACAAGGTTCGTCCCATTGTGGCGGCCGCAATTTTTATATTCAGATCTCGGAGCAGAGGAAGAGAGAGTTTCAGCTTATCCCAAGCTCGATGTCCCTTGGGCCGCTGAATAAGCATTCGGAGACCGACTATAAGGCCGACAATCAAAAAAATAACAATAATCCAGTAATTTTGGAGAAAACTGCTCAGATTAATCAGGAGCGTTGTAGGCAGAGGGAGTACCTGATTTCGATCATTAAATACCTTCGTAATTGAGGGTACAATAAAAGTGATGAGCAGAAACAGCACCCCTGTTCCGACGAAGGCCATAAAAATAGGATAGATAAGCGCAGCTGAAATCCGGGAACGCATAGCCTGCTGCCGTTCACCGACTTCCGCCAATCTTTCGAGCACCACATCAAGTGACCCGGAAGCCTCACCTGCATGCACCATATTAACATAGATTTTTGAAAACAGACGGGGATGTTCGGCCAAGGACTCGGTTAACGAGTTACCCTCATTGACCGAGTCCTTGATTTGGGTGATAATGGTCTGCAACGATTTATTAGCGGTCTGCTCGATTAAACCGTTAAGAGCTGGAACCAGGGGAATACCCGCATTAAGTAGGGTGGCGAGCTGACGGGTTGATACATGAATTTCCTGCTGTTTGACACGGGAACCAAATTGACCGCTGAAAAAATTACTTTTCCCGCTTCCCTTTTTCTTCGCTCTTCCTTTCGGTACAGTCGCTTTGATCTCCACCGGGTAGTTTCCGTCTAAACGAATTTTTTGGCGGGCCGCCGCCATGGAATCGGCATCTAAAACGCCTTTATGTTTTTTTCCCTGGATGTCAAGGGCTGTGTATTCGTAGACTGGCATAGGAGATTTTGTTTTTTTTCAAAGTAAGTACCCGTCGCAAAACGTTTGTAAAAAACTCTTCGGATTACGGACGCAGGTCAGAGATAAATCGACTTAAGAAGGGTGTTGAAAAGTATGCCTATAAATGCTTGAAATAGCGGCATTTCACGTAAAAAAGCTCTTTGTTGAATAATGACGAATAATCAAGAAGTTACGCTGATTGTTTCAACACCCTTTTAAGATATTTATTTTTTTTTTCAAAAGGCGGCAGTGCTAAAATTATGGCAAAGAAGGTAAGCCAAGCCTCTTAAGATATTCGTTATGTTTTTTATCGGTACGAGTTATTTGATGCTCTAAATCAATGAGCTTCATATTGACTTCATCAAGTTCAATCGTATCCTCTCCAAAATCCAGGGTAGCAGGAATATTTTTAGACAGAATCGGATGAGGTATGCTGAGATCGAAATAAGATGGTCAGGTAAAAAGTTTAGCCGTAAATTGAAGCAAATTTTCCAAAAGGCTGTCTTACGCCGTTGGTCATTGCAAAATGGCCCATATGTTCAAAAAAATGCTCTTTGATAATCTGGATTAGCTCGACAAAGCGTCCAAAAGGAAAAAATGAAGGGGATGACCTCCTGTTTCGCCGTTTTTTGCACGCAGCTGCCCTTATAATATTGAGTGCTGTTGCTTTCATGGTCGCCTCGACTCCGGCTCGGAATCGATATTTATCATTGAACTCATCGGTTCGTTCATAAGCCCGGGTGTGATTAAAAGTACGGTTAATCTATGCCGCCCTGCTCATATACTGTCCCAATACCTGTTCCAATATCCATCCGCACGATCAACTCTCAGGGCAAGCATGATTTGGGCATTTTTCGGTGTCCACCATGC
>RCNA010000008.1_pt1 | contig 24566 bp, 24 predicted proteins | sample 2041331 | NCBI WGS metagenome assembly RCNA01 (sample SAMN09708233, study PRJNA481090) | Marine sediment metagenome, whole genome shotgun sequencing project. | reverse complement strand
GCAGGCATCTATTGACTGGAATTACAAAAAACAACATGCAGAAGACCTTTTACGGGCTGCTGGCTAATGTGACAAAGTAGAATTAATGATCTGCTTAAAAATTTCCAAACTAGAGTAGATGATGACGTTGAAACCTATGCTTCTGAAAAAGGTGATGGTATGCAACGCGCTTTGATGCTCGCCATAATTCAAGCTTATGCAGAATACAGAAAGGGCCGAGAGGACGCAGGTAAGTCTTTTCTATTTTTTATTGATGAAGCTGAGTTACATCTCCACCCAACGGCACAACGTAAACTCAAAGAAGTGCTATTGACATTAAGCGAAGATTTAGACCAAATATTCATAAATACACATTCATCAGTTTTTGTAGCGGACGAGCATCCTTCTCAAAAAATTTATAAAGTAGAAAAAGAAAATAGTATTACAAGTTTTAAATATGTAGATACTATAGATAAGCCATATGTAGTATTTGAACTACTTGATGGTAGTCCTTCGGATTTGTTACTTCCACGTAATTTCTTAATTGTTGAAGGACCAAGTGAAGTAAAATTATTAACTAGAATTATACGCCGATTCTACTTAGATAAACCTTCTATCCAAATCATTTCGGCTGAAGGTGATACACATCAAGCCAAACGTTCTATTAATGCAATTCTTAAAACTTTTAAACCACTTGAAAATTCGATTTTTGAAGAAAAAATGATTGTATTATGTGATGCCCCAACTATTAAAGCTCAAGCTGGCTTTGACGATTTTATGAAAAAGTTTAAAAGGTTCAACGAACGAGGCCAAATTAAGGTTTTAGCACATGGTTCATTAGAAGAATGCTACCCAAATCACTCGGACTGGAATAGAACGGCAGATCAAGTCTCTGGTATGTCGGGGAGGCAGAAAATCCAACTTTCAAAACGAGTTGGGAAGGAGATAACAAAAGATCAATTTGAAATTGATATGCGGCCTATTTTTGAAGTTCTAGTTTTAACATGGGAATTAGCATTTTAGTAAAAGGGGACAGAACTATTTTTTCCTACGGGCCGCAGCCCGGTAGGTTGTGATGAGTCTGCAAATCCCAACATCACCGTTTCTTGTCGGGGTTCGTTCCTCACCCCGACCTACCGAACTGCTGATGAGACGGATGAGCAACGACTCCCGCCCGATAACAGACTATAAAGGGATACGCTCCTGATATTGTCAACATCAGCTATTACCAGAGAAGACAACCTGATAATCAATAGTTATATGAAAAAGGATACTTGATAATGAGTAAAAAAAAGGATGAAAGTGTCTCCCGTACCAGCGATTTTAAAGCTTATTGCCACTATTGTGGGGCTACAGTTGGTGAGATAAGTGGTCGGACAGAAGAAAACGTGAGTGTAATTTACGACTGTCCAAAATGCACAGTAAACTACTGTGATCAATGCAGCTATGAAGAAGATATAGATGGAAATTTGGTACAGATTTGTCTGCGATGCGAAAGCAAGATGGAAAAAGTAATGTAACCAGTCATTCAAGCGGCACTGATTAATCCTGTTCTCCGAGCAGAGCATGTGCCTGTTCCAGCATCCTGCTCAGTTGTTCAGCGGAAAATCCAGCCTGTTCCGCAATGCTGCTCAGATCATATTGCCGTGCCGTCGCTCCGTTGGTTCCCGGCACCCAAGGCATGTTCCGCCCTAACTGCCTGTAGCGACGGCGGGCGAACTCCAGCAGATCCCAGCCCCGTGCCAAATTGTAGAGATGGAGGATCATTCCGATATTCATGTATCCGGGTGTCTGTTGCCAGCAGGGAAGGGTACGCCATAAGGCATCAGGCTGGGGAAAGCCGGTTGCTGTCTCCATAAGCCGCTTCCATTGTTGATAGATGGCTTGGATCGTTTCACGATCGTCCAATAAGGATAAGGCCTGGATATGATCATCAAAATCATTGACACAGGCGGCTCCTACGCTGATTGTATGGATTTCAGTCCGTTGGAGACAGAAGAGGTCGTTAAACTGGATGGGGGTCAGAGGGGTGCAGGCTTTTTGTAGTTTTTCCGGGGGCTTTTGTAGCATCCCGCCTTTATCTGTTGGACTGATGATGAAGATGCCCATATTACGGGCCGCCGCAGCCTCAAGGGCCGGGGTGTTGCGCTGTTGGACAGTGTACCAATGCAGGTTCATATAATCAAAGCCGTTATCCTCTTGATGGTCGATTGCCTTAAGGATGACTTCCAGGTCGCCATGGCCTGAGAAACCGATCCAGTCCACCTTGCCCTGTTTTTGGAGTTTGCGGGCTGCAGCGAGACAGCCGCCGGGTCTGCATGACCGCCACAGGTCACGATGATTATTTATGCCGTGCAAAGCGAGCAAGTCTGTGCGTTGTTGTCCTAATCGCGCTAAAGAATTCAAGACATTGGCTGTGAACAGATCCGGGTCGTCTTCAGGTTTCACCTTGGTTTGCAGAATAAAAGAGTCCCGTTTATGCCGGGCCAGGATCGGGGCCAGCTGCCGTTCAGAGGTGCCATAGTTTCGTGCGGTTTCAAAATGCGTGATACCGAGGGAAAGGGCTTGCTTCACCAGACGGGCGAGTTGCTCTTGATTCTGATCAGGGATCTGCTTGCCGGGCATGTCCTGCGGCGAATACCTAGAACGCATCAAACCCAAGGAGAGGACGGGCATCGTTAGGCCGGTTTTGCCAAAAATTCTGTATTTCATTATGTGTCAGGAGTCTTCCTTCTCTTTCTTCTTGATCTCCTTTAAAATGGTGATCCCTATTTTAAATCCGGGCTGTTCTTCTCTTCTGACCATTTCGTAAAAATCACATGTATGGCAGTCACCGAATTTCTCCGTATAGGTTCCTTGCCGCTCGCCCTTGCACAGAGACCCCGATATGGCCCAGCAACAGCGGCCTCCGTTCTCGCCTCCATGAATACCGTTAGCTCTGTCATCAGTGGCCACAGGGCATACCCCAAGCTCCGCCACTCTGTCTCCTCCGGGCTGCCGACCGCATTTTTTTACATCCCAGCAGTTTAATTTCTTTTTTTCTTCCATTTTCCAGCCCTCATTGAATGATGGTTGAACAGGTATTGTTTTCTTAATCTTATACTTATAGTTAACACGGATTTTTATTGAGGAGCAAGGTTTAGCTTTTTGAGGGTCTTTGTTTTCTGAAGAGTGATATTTCTTTTGAAAAATAAGAGGGGATAATTTACAATGACTTTTTGAATTCCTTAGTGCTGTTAACCGTTGTCAAAGACTGTTCTTTTTTCAGGCGGACTCTACTGCGGCATTATTTTTATTTTTTCCCAAATAGGCAATAACATGAATGATATAAGTAGCCGACGATTTACCAGGGTGAATTTTATGCGAGATGTGCGGCTTAATTTCGAGGGAAAGGAATATAAACAACACACGATTAATGATCTTAGTCTGGGCGGGTTGTATGTTAAGGGCAAGTTTGATCAACAGGCTGGCGATACCTGTACAATAGAGCTGAGTAAGCCGGAAGCGGATGCCGGAGTTGAATTGCGCGCCTGTTGTTCTGTTGTCAGAGTAACTGATGACGGCATCGCCCTTGAGTTTATCTCTATGGAACAGGAGAGCTTTTTATTTCTCCAGACAATCCTGCTTTACGAAGCGGATGATCCCATGCTGCTGGGAACTGAATTTATCAAAAATGTCTCTTTTGAGCTACTGGAGGATACGTAATATCAAACAGTATCAACGGTGTCATTTTGAAGCCGAGAGGTGCCGTAAACTCCTTCTTTCTCACTCCTCACTCCCGCCAGCCTCTGCTCAGGCTTATATTTAATATCCTGTTTTCCGACTTTGATATTATTTTTTGGTGATAATCGCCATTGCATCGCCGTAGCTGAAAAATCTGTATCCCTGTTCGACTGCTTCCGTATATGCCGTCATAAGGTGCTGTTTTCCCGCTAATGCGGAAACTAAAAACAGTAACGAAGATTCGGGAAGGTGAAAATTGGTGATCAAATTGTTCACCAATTTAAAACGATATCCAGGATAGATATAAAGCCCGCACAATCCATCGGTTGGGCGTATTCGCCCTTGTTCGTCAGCATGTTTAGCACCGAATTCTAGGGTTCTCGCTGTGGTGGTGCCCACAGCCCAGATTCTGTTGCCAGCCTTTTTCGCCGCATTGACCGCTTCCGCTGTTTTAGCTGGAATACGAATGAATTCTTCATGGAGTTGATGCTCCCGAATATCGGCACAACGTACCGGGGCGAAGGTTCCGTAGCCGACATGGAGGGTCACCTCTGCCTGCCTGACTCCCGCATCCTTTATTTTTTTCATCAGTTGATCAGTGAGATGCAATCCGGCGGTAGGGGCGGCAACAGAGCCTGTATGGCGGGCGTATTTGGTTTGATAGCGCTGAGAATCTTCAGCAGTGCTTCCGTCAGGCCGCTTGATATAGGGTGGCAACGGGATTTTGCCATGTTGTTCCAGCAACTGTTCCAAGTTGTCGTCCGCAGGATAAAAAAGAGTGACATCCACTTTACCGTCCGGGCGCAGATTGTTTACCTTAGCCTGAAGCGCATCGGCAAAAAACAGAATACTGCCCGGTTTTGGACGCTTGGAGCTTTTTATCAAGGTTAGAACGGTGGCTCGCTGGGTGTTATCCTTGTTCTCCGTTCGCTGTTCATCGGAAATCGGAAAATGAAGGAGCAACATTTCTACCTTGCCACCGGTTTGTTTGCGACCTAAGAGACGGGCCGGAAAAACCTTGGTGTTGTTCACCACCAGCAGGTCGCCGGGCTTGAACAGATCAAGAATTTGCTCAAAATGAGTATGCTTTCTTTGTTGGTCCACACAATCCAGCACCAAAAGGCGGGATTGGTCCCGTTGTTCAGCCGGGTGCTGGGCTATGTGATGCTCAGGAAGCGAATAATTGTAGGAGGACAGTCGGTACAGATCCGACGTATCCGGCGTATTGTTTTCCACTTCAATTTCAATCAAGGACATGTGTTTATAAATAGGTAATCAGCCGGGATAGGATAAGGGAGGATGCAGAAAATCCTTTGCGCAGGCGGGTCTGTCGGTTTCCAAACGAGATTCAAAAATTTGGAAACCGACAGGTTTGTATCAATCACAGACTGTTAATTAAACTGCCATATGCTGTTTTTGCGGCTTGGAGTAGCTTTCGGTTTCAGTGGTGTGGACCATTGTCGCATCATCGTGGAGCCTTGTCTGTCCTGTTTGTCCATGATACGCAGATTGATGACAGCCGGAATGCTCCCTTTAATCGAGAGTTCGGTGATTGATGAGGTGAATTCACCTTTTGTCGCCTGTATCAGATAGGTGCGATTAGCAAGGTCGAGAGAAAATTGACCATTGAAATCCGTGGTCGCTGTCTGCGCCCGCCCGGAAATCGGGTCCCATACCTTAATTTCGCCATTTTGCACAGGAGACCCGTTGCTGTTGTAAACGACATCGCCTCTGAGCTGAGGTGTTGTCATCTGCAATTTCGGTTGATACGCCTTATACTTATTCTGACTCGGCATGTAAGGGCTAGTGAATTTAATTTTGTTTTGTCGTGGTGTCGCAGCCGCTTTGTTTTTGTTGCAAACATTACAGGTGCTGGAAGTCGAAGCGGGAGCAGGGGCTTGAGCTTGAAATTGGTTCGGGTTAAATGCTGGGCGCTCATTTGTTTTGCTGTTGCATGAGCAATTATCTGAAGGCTCTGAAGTCGCAGGAAAAGTCGGTCTGGAAATCGGAAAGGGAGCCGGCCTACTCACATTAATTTTGCGAACGGCTGCCTTGCTTTTCGCACCCTTGCGATCAAGAGTGACACAGGAAATTTTCTGGACCCCTGTTGAATAAAAGGTAAGGCCTGCGCTGACCTTCCCTCGGGGGGCAACCCACTTTGAAAGATAGGGGGCATTGCCAGTTATGTTAGAATCTTTCACCGAACATTGAACCCGCACTTGTCCTCCGTCGGGATCGTTTCCGGCGGTTACGGAGATGTAGGTGGCTTTTCCCGTTATCGTATTATACGGATAGTCGCTTAGTTCCGGGTGGAGTGGTGAGCGGTTGTCCGACTTTATAGTGATCTTTTGTTTGGTTGAAGAACTGGCAGCTCCTTGGCGGTTATAAGCGGTACAATAGATCTCTTTGCTTCCCTCTGAGGAAAAAATAAACATCGCATCGCTCGCCTCTCCCGGATTCAATTTGGGTGAGATATAAGGAGCGTTATCTGTTCTGTTGGAATCTTTGGCTGCGCAGCTAATTTTGACTAATTCATTATGACGGCCATAAGGATCAATTCCTGCGATCACCGCAACACTGACCGGCGTGCGAGCAATGGCTTTGAGTGGATTTTTGATAACAGGGGAAGGAGGGGTGCCGCTCGAAGTTGCGGTGGCGATGCCGGAAGAACGGGCGATGTCCTGATCAAGGGTGACGAGTATTGTCCGCTGTGCCAGAGAGCTGGTAGTGCCGTAGCTGTCAAGGGTGTTGCAGAAAACAGTTTGAGGGCCGGTTGAATAAAAAGTGAACGGAGCGTACACCGTTGAACCAGCATATGTCCAGTCGGAAGAGTAAGGATCGCTCTGGGTGCTGTTGGAATTACTTGCCGTGCATTGAATCTTGACGACATCACCGGTCTCGATTTTTCCGGCAGCCACCGGGATATTGACCGGGGTATTGACCGCAGCTTCGGCGGGATTGTTGCTTATAACAGGTCGACTCGGGCTCCGGCTTGGGCTACTTGGCGATGGCCGTGTCGATACGGAAGGTTCTGGTCGGGAAAGGGCTATGCTTTCTTTTGATATCTGCACATAACCCACCCATGCCTGACCTCGTTCATTGGTAACTGAGGCGTAAAAACGATGAGGGTACGAGGGCACCGTGTCTAAATTCAGGCGGATTTTTGCGGCTTCACTGCCGGGAGTAATCTTGCCCGACACTAAAATTGAGCCGTCGTGAGTGCCCGATTTAATCAATACGTTGTCAGTATTGTAAAATGGGCCTTTTTTTGAGGTAATTTTGAATTCGGCCATAGAGCCTTGGACCTGAACCGAAAGCCGGAGAATCGCTCCCCATGTGCCTCCGCCGGAATCTGTTGTTTTCAGGTCGGCATGGTATTGACCGGGTAGGGAATCAGGGTCCCAGTGTTGCGCAAGGGCGTTGTTGCTGATAACCATAAAACAACAGATAACGAACGTGAGCAGTTGGCTCCGTATGTTACGTGTGCTGTTCCGTGGTTGACGTTGAAGATGGGTGTTCATGGTTGTTGGCCTCCGAGAGTCAATTCTATAGCATATACCCTGTATGCGCTCTGTGTGCATTATCATCAGGGCTTTTTGTTCACTGGTCAATTTGTTTCCGTTTGACGACACGAGAAATACGCTTTTCATGCGGATGGAAAATATACTACATGTTATAATGATGTTATATTGGTTGTAAACCATAAGACGATTTCTGTCAAAAAGAAAGAGAATGTTTCAGGCCCTTATGGCTGAGCGGAATATGAAAAATGAGTAAAAACGAGAAGATAATACTATGGCTATCTTGATCACAGCGGCGACAGAGATGGAAATGCGAGCCTTCATTGATGCCGGTGGAGATCTTGAGCATACATACCGGCTCATCACAGGGATCGGGCCGGTGGAGACCGCTCTTTCACTGTCCGGCATGTTGCATAAGGAAGCAGCGATAACGCACGTTGTAAATTTCGGCATTGCCGGAGCCTATCCGGAGAACAATACCCCGGTTCAAGCAGGTATGCTCGATATCTGTCTCGCTGAACAGGAGGTGTTCGGTGATCTCGGTATCCAATTGGCAGATCGGGTTGAACGCTTTGGTGCTGATTTGCCGGTTTGGGACAGTTTTATACTCGATGAAACCTTGTTGTCTGCGGCGGGCGATGTTCTGAATAATATAGGAGTTACCTACAAAAAAGGAATTTTTATCACAGTGAATTGTTGCAGCGGCACCTTGGCAAGAGGGCGGCTGATCGGGCGGCAGTTCCACGGGCTGTGTGAAAATATGGAAGGGGCCGCTGTCGCACGGGTCTGTGAACAATTTTCTTTACCCTGCCTTGAAGTCCGCTGTGTCAGCAATATGGTTGAGGATCGGAACAGAGGTAATTGGAAGCTGGGGCAGGCCTGCGCCGAGGCGGGGAGGGCGGCTGCGGCGATTGTCAAGGCTCTCACCGTTCAATGATTTAGGAATGCGGACAATTTTTCATGAATGAATATCCGGGGAACCCTAGCACTGATATTCGTCAGCACCTCATAATTGATCGTGCCGAGCAGGTCGGCGAGATCATCTGCCGTGATCGCCTCTTCGCCCTGTTTGCCGATAAGCACAACCTCCTCACCATTATACGCCTCTCCGTTCCCGATGCGGATTACGGACTGATCCATGCAGACAGTGCCAATCAGGGGATACCTCTTGCCGCGTAACAGGACATGGCCTTTGTTGGATAATCCTCTGGGGTAGCCGTCGCCGTATCCGACCGGAATCGTCACTGCCCTGCAATTTTCAGAGGCTGTCCAAGTGCCGCCGTATCCCACCGAGCTACCTTTCAAGATTACCTTGAAATACATAACCTTGGCCCTGAGAGACAGGGCAGGCGATAAATCCGCCTCTTGGGCGGAGTTCTTTGAAGGATGGTATCCATAGAGCATGATTCCTGGCCTGACCATATCAAGAAGACTTTCTTTCATCCTGAGCACAGCGGCGGAATTAGCGATCTGCAACAAGGGCTTTGGGCAGTTGTTTGTATCATAAAAGCTTGCCGCCTCAAGAAAGCGTTCTAGCTGAAGATGGGCGAAATGGAGATCTTCGCTGTCTGCGCAGGCAAAATGGGAAAAGAGGGAAACGACGTTGACCTGTTTTTCCGCCTTTAATGCGGCTTCAAAGAGTTTATGGGCATTGGAATAGCGTATCCCGATCCGCATCATGCCCGTATCAATCTTCAGATGGATATTGACCTTTTTTTTGTAAAAATCAGCGGCTTCAAAGATATAGTGCAGAGCGTCCACGGAAGCGATGGTGAAGTCAATATTATTTTCTATAAACAAGCCTATCTGAAACTTTGAAAAGGGGCCGGAAGTGATGATCGGAATGGTGATCCCGGCCTTTCTCAGCTCCAATGCCTCCTCAACAAAAGCAGTACCCAAATAATCAACACCTTCCGCCACTAAATGGGCGGCAACCCGTACGAGACCGTGCCCATAGGCGTTCGCTTTGACCATGGCGATGATCTTTCTGCCCGGAGCTTTTTTTCTGACAACTTGGAGATTGCGGCTTATGCAGGCCAGATCAACAATAGCGGCGGAACGATGATATAAATCCGCAATGTTTTGCTTCATAGAAGGTTCCGCCTTCATTTTCAATCTTTGTAACCTTTGTAACTTGTGTGTCCTCGTTGCAGCCATTGCGCCCAGCCGTGACGGCTTGAAAGCAGGAGTCCCCAGCCGACCGCGAAATATACCGTGCCGATGAACAGGCCGGGTTCGGTCAGGCTGCGCAGGGTGATGCCGGAGGCCATCATCAAAATAACAAGCAGCCAAGTTCTCCAAGGATAGACAGCACCGATGCAGGTGTTGTCATTCAGTCCCATGATCCGTTGCAGGGTCTTTTTCGCTGATCGATCCAGAATGGTCAAAGATTTAATCGTGCCGACAAACACGGCTCCGAGCAGAACCCAGCAGGTCATGCTGAAGCCGATCCAGCCTAATCCGCGCACCATAAGGAGGGTGCCCACTGCCGTCCAGATAAACGGAGCGATAAATAGATGCATGGCTCTGCTCACGCCTGGCTTTAATTTATTCTTGTATTTTTGATGACTGATCGCTGACACTGCGCTGATCCTTGATGAATAATTGTGCATTTCCTGTATTGGAGACCTCGGTATTTTTAGCATGACTTCCTCTACTGAACCGGTATCTATTTGTCAAGGTCAAAGGAGAAAAACGAGCAGGCCAGCAGGCCAGCAGGCCTTGGTTTATGCCGCCTGCGAAGACTGGAGGGTGGGGGCTGGAGATTTGGGAAGATGCTGAAAAGAGGCTGTGATGAAAAATGATGCGCATCAAGGCTGCGTCATGTTGCCGGACTTCGGCGGCCTTGGAGAGCTTCTCGGAGTTTGCCGCCTGTCCTATTTCGCTGCTGGCTTTAGCAGGGACTGCATATAGGCGAGGATATCCGCCATTTCATCGCCTTTCGTATCAATAGCCTTGCCGCCCAACGGTTTTTCGATACAGATGTTCACTATATCCGCCACGGATTTCAGTTTCATGCCCATAATAATGTATTCCTTCCGTTCAAAAAGGTCGGCACCGAATTTTGCCCCGTCCGCATGGCAGGTCACACAACTATTACCGGTGGTGCCGTCGCCCAGCGTTGCGCTTTCAAAAAGCTTTTTGTCCTTTTCCGCATCAGCCGCATGGGCTGGGGAAAGAGTGGCGGTCGCAATGAATGCCCCTGCAATAACAATAAACAATGGTATCTCTTTTTGACAGTTGGTCTCAGCTGATAGATTTCATGTTTGAAAAGCTTGAGATTAAACCAAAATTTACTTGATAATATTAAAATTTAGAACTGCTGGCCTTACTTCTGTCTTTGTTCTTGATGGATCGTACTGGCATGAATCCAGCCTGTTTCATTTTTATGCGCTCCTTCCAATATCTTGACTTTTACAAATTCTGCAAAGCCTGTTCCTGAGGATTCTAAGCGAGATATTTCTGTTCCTGAATTAAGAATGAATTTAGGAGATGTCGCATTGTAAGCCTCTTGGATATTTACGTCTTCCCCTGCTGAAAGTCTTGTTAACAGTTTTATTGCGTTATTTAAGACATTCGGATTGTCTGTTACACCAACTGGATTTCCATTGTCTCCCTGAACAATTGTAGCCTCTCTATATGATGGTGGCGAGTTATATACATGTTTATCTCCGCCGATCTTATCACCTAAAATTTTATCTCCGCCGATCTTGTCTCCTGAGACTTTATCTCCATAATTGATTGTTTCAGCAGCATTATTGGTTGGATTTATTGCCCCTTTATTCTGTCCTACGGTTATAGTTGTCCCTGAATTCTTTCCTGGAATATTTGTTGTTGTATGATTTTTATCTTCTGCACCGTTTGAACAGGTAATTATAAATAAGGCTGATAAAGAATACGCCAATTCCAGAAAATACCCATTTTGCATGATCAGTCAAAGAGCTAAAAATATTTTTTTTCATAATTTCCTCAGGTACGTAATAAGGGGATATCAGTTTATCAGCAATCAATGTTGCGGGGCACGATTTAGATGCTGTAGAAAACGGGTTTGGTGAGGACGTTGACTGCCGGACACCATTGAATGGCAGGCATGGTTATCCATGCCTGTAATAAAGGCGGGATAAGAGAGAAGGATTACTGCTTCTCAGGGCAAAATACGGCGGAGCGATATGTTTGTCAAGAAGAATATAAGGTATCTGTTCAGAATACTGACAAATAGACGAGATGCAGAGTGATTACGGCGATACTTCTCCCGTGCAACGGTGGATACTAATGATCTGATAGCCTTCTCCATTTTCAGCGACTTAACATCCTTTTTTTCTTGCCGATATTGCACAGAAGCGATATAGATAAGGGGAAAATTTCTTTTTGACAGCACCTGAATAAGCGATTAGATAACAGGTTGATGCGCTGAAGATTGAGCCGGTAAACAAAGAGAGAGGAAAAATCTGTGAACAGTGTGAACAATTGGATTGAACATCTGCACCACCCGCTGGTCTTTGCCGGGTTTGGGTTATTTATCTTTGCCCTGCTGCTCAGGCCGCTGTTTCTTAACAACAGCAAACTGACCGGCCCGGCCACGGAACGACTGCTGCACAGAGGGATGATTCTAGTCTTTGTTCTTGCTCTGTTGGCGATTATCGGCGGGATAGCTCTGAATTGGAAAGCCACGCCGGAGGCGGTATCGAAACCCATTGAAAAAATAATCGGCTCCGCTGGAATACAGCAGTATGAAGAACGGCTGCGGGTTGTTGAGCAGCGACTTTTAGCTGTACAGACCTCAGGTACAGTGAAGGATGACAAGGAACGCCATCTGCTGGAAGCGCAGTTGAAGGGCGTGCAGGAAAAGCTGGCTAATCTCCAGAAAAGTTACGAGGAAGAACAGGAACGCCGCAAGGTTGCGGATAAAGCCTTGGCCGAGCTGAAGGGGCAATTGCCCGAAGCCCGAATTGCAGCAGCACAAAAAAGTTTGGAACAGGGCGATACCGAAGCGGCGGAGCAGGTTTTTGATGAGGTGGTGGACAAGGAAGGAAAGTCCGTTGCCTTGGCTGCCTATCAAAGCGGACAATTGGCTGAAGGCCGCTTTGATTATACCAAGGCTATGCGCCAATACAAGAAGGCAGTTGCTTTAGAGGAGGACAATCCAGACTACCTACTGGCTGCCGGAACGATGGCCTGTACCCTTGCCGACTATGACAGAGCGCAGGAGTGGCTCACAAAAATGCCCAATGAAATGAGTGATGATCATATCTCTGATTTTATTGCAAAGGGATTACGAAAAAGCTACCCCATTGATACTACGTGCTCTTCAAATTAAAGAAAAAACGCTTGGCACAAATCACCCCTCTACGGCTATCACCCTAAACAATCTGGCCCTGATGCATAGATTACAGGAGCATTATGACGAAGCAGAGTCGCTATATCAGCGTTCACTTAATATTGTAAGCACATCCTTTGGCAATGATCATCCGCAGGTGGCGGCTGCTCTCAACAGTCTGGCAGAATTATATAAAATTCAGGGCCGTGACGAGGAAGCAAACTCACTGTACCAACAGTCACTTGCTATTCAGAAGGCTGGCAATGACAAAAAAACAGAAGCACTGTTTCAGCGTATTGATAGCATTATTTCCTACAACAGCCATCTATTTAATATCGACCAAGCATATTACGACGACCTTAAACGCAAAATTCCCTAGCAATAGCAGCGGAACCACACAACCATAACCATGCCGAAAGTACACCGAATCATCAGCGACAAAATCGGAACTCTGTGCGCCCACCGCAAGGTCAAATCCATGTTCGCCTTCGGCTCGGTCTGCACAGAGCACAGCAGTCAATACAGCGAACTCGGCACCTATGCCACGAATTGGATCGGCTGAAAATGGGATGCGAATGCGCAGAGTTATCCCGCCGAAATGGCCGCCGCAGACCCTCTGGTCTTGGGTGATGGCAACTGGGTGTACTCCAGAGCCGCAGGCACACTGAATCTTGAGGGAACAGCCACCCCGACAACCGACTGCACCGTCTACGGTGGCTCCGGCCAGTGCTTCGCCATTGATCTCGTCATTCCGCTTGCCGGAGTGAACTTTTGAAACATGGTCGGTCATCCCTTCCCCTACGCTGTGAACTGGGCGGATGTGCAAGTGGCGGTCTTTGACGGTACGACATGGACGGCTTCCACTCCCTCAGCAGCGGAGACAGCAGGCTATGTCAGCAAAACCTTTTACCGCTGGAGCGGCAATACCTATGAGTCCTATGACGATAGCACACCGGGTTTTCTTGGTGTCCTTCAGCCCCAGGAATCATTCTGGGTAAGGATCAAATCCGGCTCCGCTGGCCTTGCGCAATTCAAGCTGCTGATTCCGGCGCGGTAGCGGTGAGTGCTATTTCCTTGTATACTCGACATCGAAATAATTTAAGTATCGGCATCAGCCCCTTCAGGGCGGTCGCCTTACCGAAGAACCCTGAAAGGGTTCAACAATATCAGCATATCAGCTCCGGGTAACAGCCTGAGCATACAGTGCGTTGTACCGGCGCACTATAACAATCTCAAAAGGAGAAGTACATGAAATCACCATTGAAGCGTGTTCTATTTTTTATTGCCCTGCTTGTGCTGGCCGCAGTACCAGCGCAGGCCACAATTGATCCAACTACAGTGCAGAAGCTGCTGGCTAATGACAGTGCGGCGTGGGGCTCCTTCGGCTATTCCGTGTCCCTGTCCACAGACGGTAGCATTGCCCTGATCGGGGCCTACGGCGATGGCGACGAGTCCGGCTCGGCCTATGTCTTCACCCGTGCCGAAGACGGCGGCTGGATTCAGCAGGCTAAGCTGACTGCCGATGACGGCGCAACGAATGATTGGTTCGGCTATTCCGTGTCCCTGTCCGCAGACGGCGGTATGGCACTAATTGGAGCTGTATACGATGACGACAAGGGCGACTATTCCGGCTCGGCCTATGTCTTCACCCGTGCCGCAGACGGCGGCTGGATTCAGCAGACTAAGCTGATTGCCGATGACGGCGCAACGAATGATTGGTTCGGCTATTCCGTGTCCCTGTCCGCAGACGGCAGTGTGGCTCTGATCGGGGCCCGCTACGATGACGACAAAGGCGACTCTTCCGGCTCAGCCTATATCTTCACCCGTGCCGCAGACGGCACCTGGATTCAGCAGGACAAGCTGACTGCCGGGGACGGCGCAGCGTGGGACTATTTCGGCAATTCCGTGTCCCTGTCCGCAGACGGCGGCACCGCCCTAATCGGGGCCCACTTCGATAACGACAAGAGCACCGATTCCGGCTCGGCCTATGTCTTCACCCGTGCTGCGGATGGTAGCTGGAGCCAGCAGGCCAAGCTGATTGCCGATGACGGCGCAGAGAAGGACGAATTCGGCTGGTCCGTGTCCCTGTCCGCAGACGGCAGCGTGGCTCTGATCGGGTCCCGCTACGATGACGACAAAGGCGACTCTTCCGGCTCGGCCTATATCTTCACCCGTGCCCCGGATGGCACTTGGATTCAGCAGGACAAGCTGATTGCCGGGGACGGCGCAGCGGGGGGCTCTTTCGGCCATTCCGTGTCCCTGTCCGCAAACGGTACTGCCGCACTGATAGGGGCCATCGGTGATAACGACAAGGGCGACGGTTCCGGCTCGGCCTATGTCTTTATCCGTGCCGCAGACGATAGCTGGAGCCAGCAGGCCAAGCTCACTCCCGATGACGGCGCAACGGCTGACTCTTTCGGCAGATCCGTGTTCCTATCCGCAGACGGCGGCATTGCTCTGATCGGGGCCTCCGGCGATGACAACCATTCCGGCTCGGCCTATGTCTTCAGCCGCTCCGCATACGGCTGGGGTCGCAAGCCCGTCTTCAACACTTGGCTGATGCTGCTCCTACATACTAAATGACCAGTACGGGAGCCGCACCCACGGAGCCATGCTCGAACTACGGAACCGACCTGACTAGAAACTGCTTCGCCATAGATCTCACACCGTCAGGCACCGACATCTGGCAGATGTCGGCAATCCCTTCCCCTACACCGTGAACTGGGCAGCTCACCCTGCCTAGCTTCAGCGGCTCGGCCCTGAGCGATCTGCATCTGACAATCAACAACTATGTCGATCTGGTGCAGATGATCAGGGAGAATTATTCTGGACGGCTGGTTGATGTGCTGGAGGTGCAGCAGGGTAGCTAATCAACTCACTCAGTATCAACCCCTTTCCGGGCGATCGCCTGAGCGAAGAACCCTGAAAGGGTGCAACAATATCAGTATATCAGCTCCGGGGTAACAGCCTGAGCATACAGTGCGTTGTACTGGCGCACCATAACAATCTCCAAAGGAGGAGTACATGAAAACACCATTGAAGCGGGTTCTATTCTTTATTGCCCTGCTTGTGCTGGCCGCAAGCCAAGTGCAGGCGGCAATTGATCCAGCCACAGTGCAGAAGTTGCTGGCCGATGACGGCGCAGAGATGAGCTGGTTCGGTTGGAGCGTGTCCCTGTCCGCAGACGGGAGCATTGCCCTGATCGGTACCGAATCTTCCAAATCGGCCTATGTCTTCACCCGTGCTACGGACGGCTACTGGATTCAGCAAGCCAAGCTGACTACCGAGGACGACAGAAGCTATTACGTGTCCCTATCCGCAGACGGCAACACCGCCCTGATCGGGGCCTATGTCTTCACCCGTGTTGCGGACGGAAGCTGGAGCCAACAGGCCAAGCTGAGGAGCCAACAGGCCAAGCTGATTGTCGGTGCCCTGTCCGCAGACGGCAGCATTGCCCTGATCGGTACCGAATCTTCCAAATCGGCCTATGTCTTCACCCGTGCCGCAGATGGTAGCTGGAGCCAGCAGGACAAGCTGACTGCCGAGGACGGCGCAACGTCTAACTATTTCGGCAGGTCCGTGTCCCTGTCCGCAGACGGCGGTAGTGCCCTGATCGGGGACCAAAACGATGACGACAACGGCAGCAATTCCGGTTCGGCCTATGTCTTCACCCGTGCCGCAGACGGCAGCTGGAGCCAGCAGGACAAGCTGACTGCCGAAGACGGCACAATGGCCGACCATTTTGGCAATTCCGTGTCCCTGTCCGCAGATGGTAGCATTGCCCTGATTGGGGCCTACTACGATGACGACAAGGGTGAATATTTCGGCTCGGCCTATGTCTTTACCCGTGCCGCAGACGGCAGCTGGAGCCAGCAGGACAAGCTGACTGCCGAAGACGGCACAATGGCCGACTCTTTTGGCAATTCCGTGGCCCTGTCCGCAGATGGCGGCACTGCCCTGATCGGGGCCCGTCCCTCAGGGCATGGTGTGACCTATGTCTTCACCCGTGCTGCAGACGGCGGCTGGAGCAAGCAAGCCAAACTGACTGCCGATGCCAGAATGGATGATTTTTTTGGCGAAGCCTTGTCTCTGTCCGCAGACGGCAGCATTGCCCTGATCGGGTCTGCCGTGGAGTACATAGAGATCGGTTCGGCCTATGTCTTTACCCGTGCCGCAGACGGCATCTGGGGCACCACCCGCCCTGTGTGCGGCGACGGACGCTATATACCCGCCAACACCTGGCTGATGACCGCGCCCTCCTGCCAGCCTGCCAACCCGCCCGGCATCAGCATAGCCGCTCAATACGGAGACGACCTCAGCCCCGCCTACGCCACGGATTGGATCGGCTGGAAATGGGATGCGAGTGCACAGGCATACCCTCCCGAAATGGCCGCCGCAGATCCTCTGGTCTTGGGTGATGGCAACTGGGTGTACTCCTACAACGCCGGAAACCTGACCCTCAGCGGCACTGCCACACCCACGGAGCCCTGCTCGAACTACGGAACCGGCCTGAGAGGAAACTGCTTCGCCATAGATCTCACCCCGTCAGGCACCGATATCTGGCAGATAGTCGGCAATCCCTTCCCCTACCCCGTGACTTGGGCCGATATGCGCGTGGCATCGTACAACGGTTCGGCTTGGACGCAGTACACGCCTTTAAACGCAGCATTAGCCAGCCTGACGAAGAAAGAGCTCTGGCGGTACAACGGCAACGCCTACGCGACCTATGATGACAGCACATGGGGAATGATTGGCACCCTCCGATCCCAGGAGTCATTCTGGGTGAGGATTCTGTCCGGCTCCGCTGGCCTTTCGCAACTCAAGCTGCTGATTCCGGCACGGTAGCGGTGGGTGCTATTTCCTTGTATACTCGGCATCGGAATAATTTAAGTATCGGCCCAGCCCCTTCAGGGCGGTCGCCTTACCGAAGAACCCTGAAAGGGTTCAACAATATCAGCTCAGGGTAACACCCTGAGCATAGAAGGATATCATGCAAAAGAAAAAGAGTAACCTGACGTTCTACATTCTGGGAGCCATCATACTCGCCGTTGTATTTTCCCTCGTGTCTCCCCACAAAGCGATGAAATTCCATATCGGCGGGGAAGTCTTCCTCATGCTGCTGAAAATGATGGTTGTCCCCTTGGTGGTGTCCAGTGTGATGAGTGGCATTCTCGGTTTAGGGGATGTACGTAAACTTGGCCGACCCGGAGGAACAGCGGTTGTCTATTATTTCACAACAACCGTCATGGCCGTATTGGTCGGTCTTGTGGTTGTCAATATCATTCAGCCGGGCGTGGGAACCGTTGATCCCCAGGTATTGACTGACATCGCTGCCAAAGGCGGAAATCTCAGCCAAAGCGATGCGGATATTTGGACCATACTGAACAATCTCGTCCTGATGCTTTTTACGGACAACCTCTTTGACTCCGCCGCGAACACAGACCTGTTGCCGCTTATTATCTTTTCCATAATATTTGCCGGAATGCTGACGACGATGGGCAGTCGGGTCGAAACGATTACAAGTATTATTGTCCAGATAAACGATGCCCTGATTTCCTTTGTGCTGCTGCTGATGAAGGTAGCACCTATCGGCATTTTTTGTCTGGTCGCCGCCAGATTTGGCGAGGCGCAGGCAGCGGGAGAATTTATTCAGGTGCTGAACCAATTAGGGCTGTACGTGGTCGCGGTGCTCACCGGTCTGGGAGTCCATGCTTTTATCACCCTGCCCGCTATTCTCTGGTTTTTTACCAAACGCAACCCGCTCCAGTTCATGTACCAGATGTCGCAAGCCCTGTTGACCGCCTTTTCCACAGCCAGCTCCTCGGCCACTCTGCCGGTCACTATGGAATCAGCCGTGAAGGATGCCGGTATATCAAAACAATCGGTGGATTTTGTCCTGCCTTTGGGGGCGACCATTAATATGGACGGAACCGCCCTGTACGAGGCGGTCGCAGCTATTTTTATTGCGCAGGCCATTGGTATTGAATTAACCTTGACAGCCCAGCTGACCGTGGCGGTCACCGCGACCTTGGCCGCAATCGGAGCAGCCGGAATACCCGAAGCCGGGCTGGTCACCATGATCATCGTCCTCAACGCTGTGGGCCTGCCGCCTGAATACATCAGCCTGATTTTATCCGTGGACTGGTTGCTGGATCGTTTTCGAACAACGGTCAATGTCTTTGGTGATTCCATAGGTGCGGCTGTAGTGGAGACGACCTTCCCGAAGGAGAATGTCAAGGCTAAGGCTCCAGCGATTTCCACGGAAGTATAATATTTTAAGGTACACGTACTTTTTATCTATTTAACAAGAAGCAGACAAAGGAAAAAATTATGTCTAAAATTGCAATACTCTACTGTAAACGAATCAAGGATCATTCCTGCATTGCCTGTGCCAAATGCTACAAGGCGATGGCGAAGAAAAACGGGGCCTTTGCCCAGTACGAGGATGAGATCGAATTGGTCGCCATGACTGACTGCGGCGACTGTCCCGGCCTGACCATACCCAAGGTTAAACTGCTCAAGGAGACCACCAATAATCTTGACCAACCTATTGAGGTTTTGCATCTCGGCACCTGCATGAAGGCGGCCATGGAGATGGCTGCGTGTCCTATTGATTTTGAGGAACTGAAGATCACCTTGGAAGAGGGTATGGGGATCAAAGTGGTGCTGGGCACACATGGCTATTAGAGTAATATCAGCACAGCGGACTGCTTCGATTTGATTCCGGCGTGATCATAAAAGGGATGCGGGCTTGACCTGTGTCCCTTTTTTTATATCCTCGCACAGAGCGAGGACAGCGCACCACATTGTAGGCTCACCTGACATCATTGTACGTTTATATCTTGCCACATCTCTATTTATGCCTATAATGTACACAATATAATTGTGCTCAACAGCGGTGCGGAGCCGAGGTTCACTGGTCGCACCCTGTCCATTTATTCGTAAAATTCGTAAGGAATACATAATGTCAGAAGAACAACCCCAAGTTTCCATTGAAAGCGTGATCGGTGAAATAGAGAAAATCTGCGAGGAAAACCCGGGCAACATCATCGCTCATCATAAACTCGGTCTACTTTACCGGCAGGCGGGACGCATTGATGAGGCTGTATGCGAACTAGAAAAGGCCATTGAGCTGGATGACCATTCCGTGGAAAGCTATATAAATCTCGGTGCTATTTATTTTGACAAAGGCGATATTGCCAAGGCATTGGAACTCAATGAGAAGGCTTTGTCCATTACCCCGAAAATGGCTGAGGCCCATGTGAATATTGGCCTGATCCGCCAACAGCAGGGCGATGCCGCTGCCGCAGTGGAATGCTATGAAAAAGCCCTCCAGATTGATCCCCATTTGCTGACAGCGTGGCTCAATCTGACCTCGGCCTGCACCATGTTGGAGCAGGATGAAAAAGCCGTGGAATCCGCCCGTCAGGCTGTGACGCTTGAACCGGACAACGCAATGGCCCGCAATAATTTGGCTGTGGCTCTCTATTTCTCCGAGAACTATGAGGAAGCAAAGCGGAATATAGATAAAGCACAAGAGCTGGGTTATGCGGTTGATTCCCGTTTCGCAGAGGCTCTGGAAGGAAAATTGGCGGCATAATGTCTGGAAAAAAACACGCAAACAGCAAACCTTGGTGCCCGTTCTGCGGTATGGATGTAGGCCGTCCGGTGGAGGCCCCGCAGCGCAAGATGACCGAATTCCCGGTGGGACGATGCGAATGCGGAGCAGTCTATGCCTCCGACACCACAGGGCATAATATCGGATCCGCTATCGTGGAGTGTCTGGTTTATGCCTGCGGCGAGGAATGGGATCTGGCCTGGGAGCTGATCCCGGAAGATGACTATCTCACCGGTCGGCTGGAGGATTACGACGAGGTCACGCACCAAATTTGTCCTAAACGCAATTTGGATGGTCGAGGTGTGCGCGGCGTGCTCTATTTTATCCGCCTGCACAAGGATATAGCTGATATCGCAAAACGTTTCACCACCAAGCAAGAGCAGGAAGCGCAGTCTGTGCTGGCGGAAAGCGTGGGAGCGGCGGGATCTGTAAGCCCTGCAATCGAACCGACCCGTGATCCCAAGCGGACGAAGAAACGATCCTCCAAAATAATCGTCAAGAAATTGGTTGAGGCCGATGATATTGATGGGCTGGTGGATCTCAGCTTTGACGACAAGCGCACCCTGCGTTTTATGCAGCGGTTACTCTATGAGCCGAATCCTGATAAACGCTATAAAACCGCTTGGCTGATCGGTCAGGTCGGAGCCCGGCTTTCCACCCGTGAACCGGCTCCGGTGGCGGATATGCTCCATCGGCTCTTTGAGTCCTGCTCGGATTCCGCCTCCATGCCTTGGGGAATGGTCGAGGCCATCGGCGCAATTGTGGCCGCCCGTACGGATATCTACGGGGCCTTCGCCCGACATTTGCTCAATTTTATGAACGATGCTGGTACCCGTGAGGCTGCGCTTTGGGGATTAAGTGAGATTGCGGCAACTCGACCTGATCTTATTCGCAAAACACCCTTTTATTCGACCTTCCACTTCCTTGAGCATGAAAATCCGGTGGTGCGGGGCCTGATGGCTCGTTTGATGGGGCGTATCAAGGCTAAGGAAGCTCTATTTCAGGTTATGGGCTTGCAGAAGGATGAGACGGAAATCACTGTTTATGAGCAGGGTGAGCCGGTAAAAACTACTGTGGCGGCGTTGGTGAAAGAAGCTGTTGCGGCGATTCAAGAATAACAACTTGTTGAAAAGGAGCATTACAAATGGATTTAACCTTCTCGATCAAATCAAAAGACGGCAAGATGCTTGCAACGAATCTTTCGCTTGAAAAGTTGAAGCAACTTATTCATCAGGGGAAAATTAATGATCATGACTTGATCTCAAAGGACGGGAGCGGTCAATGGTTTCCTGCCTCCAAATATAAACCGAAGAGATCGAAAGGGGAAGCGGGTCGTCAGGAAAATAAACCAGCTCTTTCTCCAGTCAAAACTGAAACGGTAGAGAGTGCTTCTCAAGAAGAACCTGACTTGAATGCATCAATTGCAGATACTGAGCATTCGACAGATGAAGACGAGTTGGAAGGGTCGGAAGACTTAGAATTAGAAGAACAAAAACAGGATGCAATCTTGGATGAATCAATTGCAGATACTGAGCATTCGATAGATGAAGACGAGTTGGAAGGGTTGGAAGACTCAGAAGGACAAAAACAGTATGAAATAATCACCTCTTTCGGTATGTTTTGGCGCAAAGAGGCCGTTGAATGGCTTGCCACACCCAAGTTACTTGGAATGAAAAAGATTGGTGACACTCCGGTAGATCTTCATAAACAGATAGGTATTTATCTGCTGTATGATGGTCGGGAGGTCATCTATGTTGGCCGCGTCACAGAAAGACCTTTGGGTAAAAGGTTGTACGAACATACCAATGATCGCCTTTCAACCCGTTGGGATCGTTTTTCTTGGTTTGGCCTGTTGCCGGTTTCTGCTGAAGGCGAGATCGGCTCGTTGCCGGAATCCTACGCCGCAACGGATCTGATTCCAGCTTTGGAGGCTATTCTGATTGAAGCGTTGGAGCCACGCCAGAATAGAAAGCGAGGCGATGATCTGGCTGCGGTGGAGTATATTCAGAAAACTGATCCAGCAATTAAGAAGAAGCTGCTTAAAACAGTGTTGGATACGATGATGGAGAAGTTGTAAAAGAGCAATATGTGATGAATGAGAAGATTTCTTCGGCTGGACAGCGCAGCAGGCGGAGTTGACGAGATAAAAAGAGAACATCTTGCCGAGGAAATAGAAGATATGGGAAAAAGCCTCCAGCGTGAATTTGTCAGCCGTTTAACCATCCTTTTGCTCCATTTTCTCAAGTGATTGTGGCCGTCCGTACAGATATCTACGGGACCTTCACCCGGCATTTAAAGGGCGGGGTGTTTCCCTACGCCCTTTTCTTCTTTCCCTTTCTGTTGTTCTCTGACCACGCCTTTTGCTTTGGTTGAAAATTCCGATATACGCTATCAATTTTATTTGATTAGCAAATGATACTTTACAGCCTTCATCAGATACAGCTTCGAATGAAGTTATTAAAAATAATTTAAATTTACTACACCATCCATGTTACTGCATTTACTCTTTTTTCCTCTATTCCTTATAATTCCCTACAGCATGGGTGCTCTTTTCACATTCACCCTGTCAAAAATCAATAATGTAGGACGCAATAAAAAAACATTAATTGCGGGCATCGGTCTCCAAGGATTTTTAGGTTTATTCTTACTCGGCATGACTGGGGTAATCTTTAATTTTTTTCAACCGTTAGCGTCAACTTTTTTTTTGGTAACTATTTTTTCTTTAACCCTTTCAGGGGTTATGGTTCTTATAAAAAATTTAAATCATCCAGCCAAGACAGAATATTACTGTTTCCTAGCTGTTTCTTTTATATTTGCCTTATTAGCAGGTTCCATGAATCCCGGTTATGATGGCGGACTATATCATTTACCGCATCAGCTATGGCTAAGAAATGAATCCGTAGTTATTGGACTTGCAAATCTACATGGCCGTTTTGGATTCAGTTCAATGTACGAATATATCAGTGCGCCTTTATGGATAAAAGGCAATAACTTCATACTGCTTTCTTACCTACAGGCATCATTCATTGTTTTTTTTATATTATTCCTGATTGAACAATCAAGGCATTCGAATGGAACCCATCAAGTTCTATTATCGGGCGTAGTTATAAATTTAGTTGCATTTCATCAATATGTCCACTCAGGATACACATACACCGATTTACCTGCGGGGGTCATGTTTGCCACTGCTTTTCTTTACGGTCATTGGTTAGCTAATAAAGAACAACCTGCAGGACGTAACGAATGGAGTATTTTTACCATCTTATTACTTGCCGCCATTTTTTTTAAAATTTCCTCTATCCTGCTTATCATATGGTTTGTTCTTGTTTTATTTTACCGTATTCTTTGGAAACGCGATCAACTGCAGGAATGTATTATCGGTTTGGTCGTTCCAACCGGGTTTGTGTTATTTTGGTTATTTAAGAACATAATCACAACAGGTTGCGTACTGTACCCTATGTCATCTTCTTGTATGGATGTTTCATGGTCGGCGAAAGTGAATGCTGTTAATGATGCTAAATGGGTTACTGCTTGGGCGCGCCACCCGGCATCTGGACTTTACTCATTACAAGATAACAGCTGGTTCTCAACCTGGTGGTTCTCCAACTATAAATCGTTCTTGACTAAAATTTCATATGCAGGAATATTTGTCGGAATATTATATAGCGGGCTTGCGCTGCGAGCTAAATTTACCACTGTCAGGTTGTTCGATCTCCGTTTTTTAGGAACACTCGGATTTATTATTATTTCATTTTTATTCTGGTTCTGGAAATCACCAACCCCGCGATTCGGAATAGGTGCATTTATTTTGTTTTTTCCGGTATTATTTCTGTTTTTTTATGGTTATGATTTCAAAATGTCTAAAAAAATAAATAGCATATTAAGATCTGGAATAATTGCAGGATTGCTTTTGTTTTCATTCCGTATCGCGCTGCCTTGGAAAAGGATATCTATGGAGAACGCACTCACCTTCAGTTCCATAACTGTCCCTACCCCTCAAGTACAAACGGATTTGCGTTATGGGGTGCGCCCAATAACAGGAGATCAATGCTGGCTAATTCCCGAGTGCGCACCACCATATGATCGCCCCCCCCTATCATCTTGGCATGGAATCAAGGCATTTTACAGTCACAGCGACCTGTAAAAATTTCAAAAACATAACAAAAGCCATGAAAAAAAAATTCAAAATACTCTCTATCGTTATACCGGTTTTTAACGAGCGAGATACGTTAAAAGAAGTAGTAAAACAAATCCAATCTGTTCAAATTTCCCTTGAAAAAGAAATAATTATAGGGCATGCTTCATATGCCAGTTGACATTTTCTGGATGAGTTGATTCTCATTTCAAATAACAAAACTATGGGAATGCATGTAATGTCATATGGTTGAACTATTACCACCTTTGTCCT
>RCNA010000012.1_pt1 | contig 26493 bp, 8 predicted proteins | sample 2041331 | NCBI WGS metagenome assembly RCNA01 (sample SAMN09708233, study PRJNA481090) | Marine sediment metagenome, whole genome shotgun sequencing project. | reverse complement strand
CAGCCGTCATAATAGACTGAACCAAGCAATTTGTCCCAACTTTATGAATGATTTTTTGGAAAAGTGTCAACCGGGATATGAAGCATGCCACAATTCGCTATAACGACATAGGCAATCCCTCCACTGACAACGAAGGTTCTGTGGCAACCGCCTCCAATACTGCTTGAAAATTCTCCGTCATCCGAACGACAGTCTCCGCATCAAATATATCCTGGTTATATCGCCAAAACCCCTGCAAAAATGTCTCTGATGGAGTCTTTTTTTCCCATATTATCAGGAATAGATCCAGCCCGGTCACTAACGGCTCTAACGGCATAGAAGTCATTGTCATATCCGGTAATTTTAATTTTTCGGGTGGCGCCTCCGGAAAAAAGCTTATAAATGTTTTGGACAAGGGAGCATCACGCTTAGATTTTGGCTGTAAGATTTTCTCCATTTGCTCAAATGGCAGATCCTGGTTAGTTATGGCCGCAAGCACGACCTGTTGTACTTGACTCAGTAAGTTAGAAAAAGCGGGATTTCCACTGATATCGATACGCAACAACAGCGAATTGCCGATATAGCCGATGAGTTGTTCGAGCTTCCAGTGGCTACGGTTGACGAAGGGAGAACCCACCACAATGTCTTGACAGCCACTGTAACGGCAGAGTAACGCAGCGAAGGCTGTCAGTATCGTCGTAAATAACGTGGTTCCCGTCCGCTGGCTTAAGCTTTTGAGCTTTTTAACCAATTCAGAAGGAAGCTGATAGTACACAGTGCCAGCGCGGAAAGTCGGTACTGGCACTTGCTTGTCGGGGGAAAACGCTAACGGCGGCGGTTCTCCCTTCGCCAACCATTGTTTCCAATAATTGAGTTTGGTCTCCAGTGCCTCCGGGGTGATAGACCGGTGTTGCCACACGGCATAGTCTGCATATTGTATAGGCAGAGCTGGCAATGGTGAAGATTCGCCGGATAAGATGGCCTTGTAGAATATACCCAACTCTTTGAAAAGTATCTTTTCGGACACGATATCAAAGATGATATGGTGTGCCTCAAACAAGAGGATGTGAGACTGTTCCTCCAGCCGTATTAATATTACACGCATCAAGGGCCCTTTGATCACATCAAAGGAACGCTGCTGAATCTCCTCGATCAGTCTTTTTACTGCGTCAAACTGTGCTTTTTCCGACAAATCTTGTAAATCATTTATTGATATATTGACAGTGGAAGCCGGAGAAATTGACTGTACCGGAGAACCATCCACCACCGGAAAAATTGTACGCAGTATTTCATGGCGGTTAATAATCTCATTGAAACTTTGTTGTAATACCGCTATATTAAGTTTTCCAGTGAGACGGAACCTGTGTGAAATATTGTAAAAGCAGCTGCTGGGGTTTGATGTTTGATGTAACCACATCCGATCTTGTATAAAAGAGAGCGGAATGTTGCCTTCGTCGGATCGGGGCTCCAAAACTTGAACTTTCCCCTCCGGAATTTCCACTATGGTGACGGATGGTGTAACACTAGGTTTGCCACTTTGACTAATCAGGTCTTGCGCTAACTCGGCAATCGTATGATGCTTAAATAAGTCACGCACTGTGAGTTGTAAGCCAGCCTGACTGGCGTAGGCGACCATCTGAATACTAAGAATGGAATCGCCACCCAGATGAAAGAAGTCATCATGAATGCCAATCTTATTATGCTTGAAAAGACGATTCCAGACTTTGGCTAATTGTTGTTCGATGTCGTTGCGTGGCGCTTCATAAGCATCAGTCAAATTCGATTTTGGGGTCGGCAAGGCTTTACGGTCAATTTTGCCATTAGGAGTCAGTGGCAAGCGTTCGAGGATATTAAAATTACTGGGAATCATGTAAGCGGGCAGTCTGTCTTTCAGCCACTCCCCTAATTCGCTTATCAGTGAACCGTTAGAGGTCATGGAATTCCCCTCTGCTTCACTGATCACTGAAATGTAAGCCGCCAAGCGTTTATTGTTATCCGCCTCATACAGTATTACCACGGCTTCTTTGATCGCTTGGTGTTGATTAATTACGGATTCAATTTCACCCAATTCAATGCGAAACCCCCTTAGTTTGACTTGATGGTCGAGACGCCCCAAACATTCGATGCAGCCGTCGGGTCGCCATAGGGCCAAGTCGCCGGTTTTGTAAATACGCTCGGTTTTGCCGAATAATTCGACTTCAATAAATTTCTCGGCGGTAAGCTCGGGACGATTGAGGTAGCCGCGTGCCAAACCTCTGCCGGCAATGCACAGCTCACCGGGGATGCCTGGCGGCAGGGGTTGGCGTTGATCGTCTAGGATGTAAACGCGGGTGTTGGCGATGGGTTGACCGATTGAAGGATTGGCATATAAGACCGTTTTAATCTCATAGGCTGAGGACCAAATAGTAGTTTCAGTCGGCCCATAGACATTCCATAAACGTCTGCCGTTTTCTAACATATAATTCGCCAGTTCCGGGGAGAGCGCTTCACCGCCGCAAAGAGTGTTTAAGGGGGTGTGGGTGTCTGCTTGCCAGCCACTGTGCTTCAAAAGCTGCCATGTAGCCGGCGTGGCCTGCATGAAGCTGACATCGTGTTTTACCATTTGTTGTTGCAAGGTAAAACCATCAATTGCGGTCTCTCTGGTCGCAAGGTGCAGGAGACTGCCTGAAATAAGTGGTAGGTAGAGTTCTAAGGCGGCAATATCAAATGACAACGTGGTCACGGCTAACAGCTTGTCGTTTGCGGTTATTCCCGTGCGTTGCTGCATATCCAACAAGAAATTTGACAAATTGTGTTGCTCAATCATCACTCCCTTAGGTTTCCCGGTCGACCCTGAAGTATAAATGACATAAGCTAAATCAGCAGGTTGGATACTTACAGCCGGATTCTCAAGCGGCTGGTTTTCAAAATTCGCGTCGTCCGGGTATACCACGACACAATCCAACTTATCTAACGGCAATTGTGCTTTCAGACCGCTTTGAGTGAATAACAACGGGGCGGCACTGTGAGTCAGCATATAACGAATACGATCCGCTGGATAGCCGGGATCGATAGGTACATAAGCACCGCCAGCTTTAAGGATGCCCAATAGCCCAATCACCATTTCCAATGAACGTTCCATGGCAATAGCAATTAAAGGATTATCAGCTAATAAAACCGTACCATCATGACTCTTGAGACTGAGTAAATAGTGTCCCAGCTGATTAGCCTTGTCGTTGAGTTGCGAATAGCTAAGATGTTGTCCCTCAAAAATAACCGCAATATTATCAGGTGTTTTCTCTGCTTGTTGTTCAAACAAATCAACAATGGTTTGGTCTTGTGGATAATCCGTTGCGGTGTTGTTCCAAGCTTGCACCTGCTGTATTGCTTGTTTATCCAATAATGGCAATTGATACAGCGGGGTATCCGGATATTGAATAATTGCGTTGATCAACTGCTGAAAATGTGTTGCTAAATAGCGCCAAGCCGCCGGCCAATAACAACAAGCCTCCGTCGTCTCAATTAAGAGCACATTCTCACCGCGTTGTTGCAGTAACGAGTCTTGCGCCGACTCAACCCAGGCGATGGAAAACAAACCATTGGGGGCGGTCAGCATGGGGTCGCGCAAAATCAAGTCAACTAAATAAGTGCCTTTATTGTGAAGTTCATCTAACTGTTTACGAACCGATTGCAGCATTTCTGAAAACGTTTGCTGTGCTTCGATCTGTAAATTAAGCGGTATTTGTTCAGCAAAATAATGTTCATATCCGGCAATGTCCTGACGTAATGCCGGACTGCTAAAGCCTAAGGTTAATGTATAAGATTGACTGAACCGCGCCAGCAACACGGCAAAGCTTAAAGTGAGAAAAACGGCATCGCATGTTTGGGGGAAACGAATCTGCGTATAAGGGGGCAAGCCGGTCTCGTCAGCCAGCATGGCTCGATGATGGGGCAAACTGACCGGTCTCACCGCTGATAATTGCTCTATCCAGTAGGATTCGTGACGACAGTAACGCTTATCCCGCTGACTCAGCTTTTGGATTTGTTCCGCATTGATGTTTGGCAACGCTTGTCCTGCTTGCACATCACAACGCCGCATCCACTCGGCGGCCGGCAATGATTCGCCTTCCATGGATAATAACTGGTGTATTGCTAAATTCTGACTGCCCGTTGCTATTTGAATGGCAGTATCGGTGATCGCCAGCAAGGTGCCGGGTGCTTGTGTCGAAGCCGTTGCCAATACTTCAGTTTCTGACGGAATGAATACACTTCCCCCAATCAGACACTTAGGCAATCCGACTGTATTACTATAGGCACCCATATTCAAAGCACGTATCAGTGCGTCAAGCTGTTCAGCCGTCTTTTGCCAATTCAAGACACAAGCTGCTTCCGGTCGATCCCAACGTCCATAATAGCTACGTTCGGTCAAGTTTTGTTTGATGGGATTGACAGTCTCCACGGTCAATGCCTGAACTAGCTCAGTAAATGCACTGAAAGCGGCTTCATAACACCGTAGATTCAAAGTCAGAGCCGTATCATCGGGCAATATATCAAACCATGCTTGTTGGAGAATGTCTCCCGTATCAATACCTTCGGTTATTTCATGCCAACTGATCGCGTGACGCGTTTCATTGTGACGTAAAGCATGCACTGTTGCATTCACACCTGCATAGCGAGGTAGGGGTGAATCATGATAATTAATTGCTCCTTTGCGAGGCAGTGCCAATATTTCAGAAGGTATCATCCAGAAATTGACAATACTGAACAAGTAATCAAATTCTTGCTGTTGAAGTGCGGCAAGCCACAATTGCTCATTCTTAAAGCAAGTCATACCCTGCCGGTTTGCCCATACATTGACTTTAGTATCCTTAGAAAGGATACCCTGAACGATATGCCCTTGCTGTAACAAATGCTCTACACAGCGAATCAGTAAGCTTGTTTCACCGACAACAAAACAACTGAATGTTTTATTTGGGTTTATATCTTTTGTAAGAGATACTTTTTTATTATCATCATTAATTCGAGTGTTAGTATAATTATCCATGTCTTATCTGCTAATTTGAATTGTGGCACCTGATGCCGGATTTATTTCTTAAACTACGCATCGCCAGTACAACCGGAACCAGTGCCGTCAACTACTTTTGGGTGGATATGAAGCATGCCAAAAGTATTTATCTGAAAATCTATAATTTAGCCAGCAATAGCTCGACCTCGGCTTCGGTAAGATTATCTAAATTGGCTGAAAGCCGGTCAATCTGTTCCGGGTTAAGATCCGAGGCCGGGACGGTCTTGGCTGGGGCTGATGGAGCGGATGGCGCTATTGCCGAAGCCTGGCTGAGAAATTCAGCCAGCATTTGCACCGTAGCATGGCCAAAAATATCGGTCATAGTTATCTCTCGCTGGAACTCTGTTTTAACTCCATTATACAGTTGCACCATATCCAGCGAATTGATTCCCAAATCAAAAAAATCATCCGTAATGCCAAGTTGTTCCACATCAGTTATTTTTTGCAGCAATTCGACTAGGCGATGTTCCAATGCATTGCTCGGCTGGACCAGTTGTGCTGTTTGTCTACTTAAATCGGGGTGAGGCAAAGCCTTGCGGTCGATTTTTCCATTGGCCGTTAAGGGCAATTCCGCCAGCCGGACATAAATATTGGGTGTCATATAACGGGGCAACTTTTGGCTCAAATAGGCTTTCAAGCCTTCTTCCAGCGATTTATCCTGGGGTTCGGTTTGAACCAGTTGCTCTTTTTGCCCGGCAGAAATGCCGCCCCCCAGAAAGCTATGCACCATCTCCTGACTGTCACTTAAACCAAATTCGGCTCGCAACGGTTCAAAATTCATTCCGCCGATGGGACACAACCCCAGATCATACGTAGAAGCTTCCATCATCAACAACTGACTCATGTAGCCCGCTTCCAGCAAACAGAAATCACGGGCGCTGGAGCCATACATCGGATCAATGGCTTGGTATTCGGCCACTAAAAAGAGGCTGAAAGCTGATTGCTCAAATATAATCCGGTTGGTTCCGCCGTGCAGTTCCTGATTGGCAGTGATGACTGATGACAATAACACCAGTTTATGCTCTGTGGGATGATAATAATAAAATCCACCAGCTAAATCGGCCATACGATCCGGTTTTACATACAGATAGCTTTGAACCGGATAGAGGCTGCCGGCTGAACCATACCAATATTTGGGCAAGACGCTATTGGGAAAGGAATGGGGTTTTAAGCAACTGAGCAACTGACCGAGCTGGGTCAATGTAATTGGTTCGTCCAAAAACTGGCGATAGCTTTGCCGGGCCAAATAAACCGTCTCATCGACATTCGCTTCAGGCAACGCGACTTCGGGCCGGGCAGTCTCAACTTGACGGATGCCGGGTTGTTTTAACTTAAACTGTAGCCGTTCTATCGGGTCGGTTAAAACCCCTTGCATCACTTGTAATCCACAGGAGGCTTGATCGACCGCTTGCGTCTCGACAGTATTGCTGCCGCTCTCAGCCGGCACGATATAGGCTACCAGTTGCTTGTCATGACGGCTGTCGCCAACTGCGGCAACAATGGCATTTTTGATATCCGGATATTTGAGCAGATGGCTTTCGATCTCGCCTAACTCAATGCGATGGCCATGAATCTTAACCTGAAAATCCTCCCGCCCCAAAAATTCTATATTGCCATCCGGCAGATAGCGGCCCAGATCACCTGTTTTGTACAAGCGTTCTCCGGTGCGGGGATGGGTAAAAAAACTGGCCTTGGTTTTTTCCTCATCTTGCCAATAGCCCAGAGCCAGACCGATTCCGCCGATATAAAGCTGGCCCGGCGTCCAAACCGGACACGATTCCAGACATTCATTTAAGACATGGAAAGTTTGGTTGATTAACGGTTTGCCGTAGGGGATGCTCTTCCAAGCTGGCTCCACGCTTGCAACTGGGTAATGGATTGACCAGATGGATGCTTCAGTGGCACCCCCCAAACTTATCACAGCGGCCTCCGGCCAGATCTGCCGAATTTTGTCAGGCAAATCAAGCGGTATCCAGTCGCCGCTCATCATTACTAAACGTAAATCGGACGAAGTTTCAAATTCGGTTAAATCAGAATGTCCGGCCTGATATTCAACCAGCATTTGCATCAACGCCGCCACAGTGTTCCACATTGTCACGTTATGTTCGGTCATCAGCTTAACCCAATGGGAAGGGTCGCGCCGTCCCTCGGGGGCCGACATGACAACAGCCCCGCCAACGGCCAACAGACCAAAAATGTCATAGACCGACAAATCAAAGTTCAGGGCCGAGAGAGCCAGCACCCGGTCTTGGGCCGTCACTCCAAAACGCTGGTTGATATCCAAAATCGTATTGACCGCGCCCCTATGGTCAATCATTACTCCTTTGGGGTTTCCGGTTGAACCTGATGTGTAAATCACATAAGCCAAATCGGCTGGCGTTTGAACCGGCTCCAAATCCGGCAATGTCGCCAAATCAGAAACCCCGAGGCTGTCAACAGCCAATCGCTTGATCCCAGTTGGCCAGACCAACTGTTGACTCAATTTATTTTGGGTTAAAATCAGGCTGACTTTCCCCTGCGCTAACAGATAATGCTGACGCTCAGTCGGCAGTTCCGGGTCAATGGGCAAATAGGCTGCGCCTGACATCAAAATGCCCATGACCGCAACTGCCTGCTGCCAGCCTTTTTCTATGACCGCGGCAACTAGCTGATTCGGTTTGGCACCCTGCTCCCGCAGCCAATGCCCCACCTGACTGGCCTGTTGATGCAGCTCTTGATAAGTGAGCGTTTTATCCATGCCAATCACTGCGACATTGTTCGGGGTCTGTGCAGCTTGACGCATGAATAAGGTATGCAGCAAGGCATCAGAGACTGGGGCCCGGGTATCGTTAATCGCATGTCGCTGTTCCAGTTGTTTGCCGGGCAGGCTTAACGGATGACACTCTGTCCAGGCATTTTTTTCTGTTGCCAGACGCTCCAACAACTGTAATTGAGCGGCAAACATGTCGTTCAATAAATCCGCCGGGAAAAGCTTTTCAACCGCGCTCCAATACAAGAACAGTTCACCATCGATTTCGCGCACGATATGATCCAGATAGACCTGCGAAGTCTGACCGATTAGACGCACCCGCTCTCCCCAGCCGATATGCGAGGTTGATTCCACACCTAACAGGTTGGTGAAAATCACCGGCATCAAGGCTGCGTTTCCCGCATTGTCGCGATGGCTTAACGCACGAATAACCTTCACTCCGCTATAGTAACGATGGTCTAAATTCTGCCACTGTTGCGTTTGTATCTGTTTGGCCCGCTGGATAAAACTTGTCTCGCTGCGATTGTCTACCTCGGTTAACATTATCGAAGTAAATTCACCGACTACCTGATCAACTTGCGGGTGAAACGGCAAGCGGTGAAAAAAGGTTTGATTCAGAGTGAAATGAGGGCTTTTACTCCATAGGGTCAGTGCTTCAGCATAAACAGCCAGCAATAACGCGGATGGCTGTAACTCGTATTCCGCCGCTTTTGCTTTTACTGTCTTCCATAATGGCACTTCCAGCCGCTTCTCAAACCATTTAAATTTGGGGACTTTAATTGCTTGCATCTCTTGAGACAAAGGCAGTTTAGGGGCAGAAGGCAAGCTGTCCAAACGGTTGAGCCAATAGTCCCTGGAACTTTTATACAAAGCTGAACTCTCTTCATAAGCTTTGGCCGTCACCATATAATCCCGAAAAGTCAGTTCAAGAGGGGCTAACTCCAGCTCTGGCTGATGATATAATCTAGTCCAGTCATTTACAATCAGTTCGATACTCCAGGTATCAACCGCTAACATATCAATGCAGAAATGCAGATGCGTCCAGCCTGGTATCAGCGTTACACGAATATCAAACAACGGCCAGTCATCCGCCTGGGAAATATGTCCGGTCATGCTTTGTCGAACATCTTCCAATTTCTGCTGAACTGTTTTTTCCTGACGTAAATCAAGCGCCGAAATCTGATAATCCGGCATTTCAGCCAACACTCTTTGTTGTCCGTTCGACTGCACCAAGGTTCGCAACACCGGATGACGAACCATCACCTTTTGCCATGCCTCGTTCAGACGGGCAATATCCAAATCAGACACCCGCCATTCCTGATATACTTGCGTTGCCAGATTCCCCAGTTCAAGATGGCTTTGGCGACCGATCCAATAGGCTTGCTGAATGTCGCTTAACGGAAATGGCTCATGCTGTGCATCTGGATCAGGCTTGACTTGGGGCAGCGGTTCAGCAACTATGACTGCCTCCTCCTGCCGCTTCCTTTTTAAAAAGACAATAAAATCAGCTTTATGAGTTCTGAGTTCTTTTTTTAATGAACCGGTCAGACCCCCTTTGGGCGTACGATATCGCAGTTTATCCTCTTCTAGCCATAAACTGATATCTTGTTGATTTAACCTGTCCAACAGGGCTTCAATGTGTTTCATAATTCTCCCTCCTCATAACCGTCATCATCGCTTGGCGCTTGTTGATTTTGCTTTGTTTTAAGACTGAGCATTTTCGACAAAGCTTGGCTCAGCCTGGGAACTGTCGGGTGTTCTAAAATTGTTGTTACAGATACGGAAACACCGATGTAAGCGGTTAAACGAGTGCTCAACTGAATCGACATCAGTGAATCCATGCCCAAATCAACAAAAAAGTTTTCTTCATCGGCAGGGACGGTTCCTACAATCGGTTCAATTTCAGATTTGATATGGTTTTGCAATATTTCATGCTGTTCCTCAACCGAAGCCTGACTGAAAGCTTGGCTGGACTGTTGTTGCAGGGACGATCTGCCTACAGTTGTTGATTTGGACGGCTTTATCAGTTTCGACAACACCGGAAATCCGGCAAGCGAGGGCAGCTTTTGACTGAATTTCCGCCATTGAAGCGGAACAGCCCCGGCCTGCGGCATATCCTGCACCAACAAAGCCCCAAACAGTTCAACACCCTGCTGCGGCGAGATGGCTTCATCCTCTTTTTCCATCAACTCTTTTGCCATGCCAACCTCGGACCAGCCCCCCCAGTTAATGCTCAAGGCCGGCAAGCCCATTGTTTGCCGTTGATGCATCAGAGCATCCATAAAAGCATTGGCTGAAGCATAGTTTGCCTGCCCGCCGTTCCCTAACAACGATGATTGTGAGGAAAAACAAACAAAGAAATCAAGGGGGATGTTTTGGCTGTATTGATGCAGATGCCAGCTTCCCTGCACTTTAGGGGCAAAAGTTTTCGCAAACCGGGCCGGAGTTTGCTGGGTCATCACGCCATCATCCAACACCCCGGCGGAGTGGACAATGCCTTTCAGAGGGGCAAATTCCTGACAGGCCTGCAACAGGCTCTTTACCTCTTCCGCTTGCGAAATATCTGCCTTGACTGCTTTGACTTTTACCCCTTTGTTTTCCAAATCAGCTATTGCACTTTGAGCCGCTTCCGAGTCCGTTCGACGACCGCTCAGCACCAGATGGGTCGCCCCTTGCGTTGCCAGCCACTCCGCTGTTTTCAGTCCCAGTCCGCCAAAACCGCCGGTTATCAGATAACTTCCATCAGATTTGATGCGTTTTTGTTCGGTCGCCTGCTGTTGGAGCGGCATCGACAATACCACCTTGCCAATCTGCTTGGCTTTGGCCATAAACTGAAACGCTTCATCTGCTTTCTCTATTGAAAAAATGCGGCAAGGCAAGGAAGTAATCTTTTTTTCCGCCAAAAGCGCTTCCAGTTGTGCCCTGAATTCCATTGCTGAGGCCATATCAGACCAATCAAAGGGGGCGTATTTAACATCTGGGCGGTAACTTTCAGCTTGCGCCTTATCCCAGATATCTATCTTACCCAGCTCAATGAACCGACCGTTTTCAGCCAAGACATCAAAATTCTTCTGAATGTACTCCCCATTCATGCTGTTGAGGACAATATCAACCCCTTGGCCATCGGTTAACTCCTTGCACCTGTCTGCATATTCGAGCGTACGGGAATCCATTATGCGGTCAATCCCCTGTGACTTCAAAAAATCCTGTTTGGGAAGGCCAGCCGTGGCAAAAATCTCGGCACCGACATGTTGAGCCAGCTGGATCGCTGCCTGACCGACCCCGCCGGCCGCCGCGTGAATCAAAACCTTATCCCCGGCCTGCATATCCGCGAGCACTATCAAAGCATAATACGCCGTCAAAAAGGTTATTGGAATTGTGGCCGCTTCTGCAAAACTCAGATGCTTCGGTTTTCTGCCGACCAGATGACTGTCAAGCGTAATGAAGGCAGCTAAACTGCCAAAGTGCTGCCACACAATCACTTCATCCCCAACTTGGAACCCGGCAACATCGTCGCCAATCCGTGTGATTGTCCCGGCAGCTTCAAAACCGAACGGCAGCTTTTTCGGATCATCAAAACCAAGTTCCGGGGGATAATACGATTTCAACATGCCCAGAGCATTCAATACGTCGCGGAAGTTCAGCCCCGCTGCCCGCACCTGGACTTCCACTTGATTTGCCTGCGGTTCCCGGCGCTGGGCCTGCACAAGCTGAAGACTGTCCAGTAAGCCGTATTGTTGCAATTGCATCTGAAACGGATAAGGCCGGCTGTCTGCGTCCAAGGCTGACAACTGCAGTTGCTCTAACCGGGCTACCTGACGCTGAGACCGGTCATCAATTCTTATCTGGTTCTCTCCATCGGCGTGCCAAATCATCTTAAACAGAGTCTCAGCCGCAGTCTCGGCTTTTGCTTCAAAACAGCGGCAGTTTAACTGGGGCTGCTCCCACATCAATGTTCGCCCCAAGCCCCACAAAACGGACTCTTCCAGTCTATCCCGCATGATCAGCCATAAATCCAGTTTGGCTTCCGCTTTGATCAGGTTCTGCACCAGTTCCAATAGCTGGCACGAAATTTCGAAAGCCCTCTCAGGCAATTCGGCTTGACTGGTTTGACTGTTATCTGGTTGAGCAGCCAGATAAATCACACCCCGATACTTTGTGCAACTTGAAACGCAAAGCGTGTTCACCGCCGATCCCGGCAGGTCGACTTTTTCGCCTTTGCTTCGTAGCAGTTCAGCCAGTCTCTCAGCCTGACGGCTTGCGGGTTCAGACACTATCAGCCAATGCCCCGCTTCGTTCGCATAGGGTGATTTTTGAGGCAGAGGCGCATCCGGCCACACCATCTCATACAGCCAATCGGCGCGGAGCGTCGATCCGGTTATCGCCTGACGATTGGCCTGGCGCAAGCCAAAACCCGATACCTCCGCTACCACCTGACCTGCTTCATCGAGCAGGATGAGATCCATCTGCCGCGTGCCGGACACATCGCCCTGCCATTTAGCATAGCACCACACCGACGTTAAGGGGGCAGGCATCAACAGCCTTATTTGATCAAAACTAAAGGGCAAATAAGCACCCTCTGCGTCATCCGTCTGAATAGCCAGCGCTGTCCGCAGACAACAATCCAGCAAAACCGGGTGAATTTGATACGCATCGGCAGGCAGATTTTCTGGCAGCCTGATTAGCCCCAGCGCTTCTTTTTCCCCCCGGAACAATTGGCTTATCCCCTGAAAATCAGGCCCATAGCAGAGCGCCTCCGGCAGAGAAGTTTCATACGCACTCAGAGAAAGCTCCTGTGTGCAACGCTGTTGCAGGATTGACAGCGAATAGTCATCTTCCGTGTGAGAGTCTGGCAATGAAACCCTGAGTTCGCCACTTACATGCTGTTGCCATTCATCCGTATCCGCCTTAAGACTAAAAATTTGCCACTGATAATCATCGCCGTCAACAGGGGTGAGCAGCAGTTGCACCGTGCTCTCGGTCGCTTCAGACAACGCCAGCGGGTGTAACAGGACGACATTTTGCAAAACATATTTTTTGCCGGCGTAAATTCGCTTGCCCGCGCTCAAGGCCATCTCCAGATAGGCGGTGGCCGGCGCAATCACTTGATTGTAGATTTGATGATCGTTCAGATAGGCAGGACAGGAAGCCGATATCCGATTCTGAAACGCAATTTCTCGGCTTGTCGCCAAGGGCTGAAGCCGTTCTCCCAGCAATGGATGCCATGCTTGTCCTTGTCCGGAGACAGTGCTTGGCCTGTCCACCCAATGCCGTCTTCGCTGGAAGGGATAGGTGGGCAACGATAATTTCCTGCGGGGATACGGTTTATCAAATGCCTGCCAATCAATTTGTCCGCCCCGGACATGCAACTTCGCCAAACTGTCCAATGCCTGCGCCCAATCCGAGCGCTGGTCAGGATAGAGGCTCGGCAGCCACAAGCGTTCAGCCTGATCGCTCAAACATTGCTGGCCTAGACCCAGCAGAATCGGTTTGGGACCAATCTCAATGAAAACATCAATCCCCATCTCCTCTAAAGTTGTCATCCCTTGGGCAAAGCGCACCGTCTGCCGAACATGCTTGACCCAATAATCCGCTTTGATCCCGGCAAGCAGTTTGCCACTAAGATTCGAAACCAGTTTTAACCGGGGTTCCGCATAATCAACCGTCTGTGCAACCGCACCAAACTCAGCCAGCATCGGCTCCATCAAAGGCGAATGAAAGGCGTGCGACACATCCAGGGGCTTGCATTTTATCCCTTCCGCCTGCAGTTGCGCAACGATTTGAGTAACCGCTTGCCGCTCTCCCGATAACACCATGCTTTGGGGCGAATTCAATCCGGCAATTGAAACCTGGCGAAGATAAGGCGCTATCGCCTGTCTCAGCTTCGTCTCATCGGTCTGAACTGCCGTCATCATGCCATTTTGGGGCAGGGCCTGCATCAACCGTCCCCGTTCAGCAATCAGTTTCAAACCGTCTTCCAGACTGAATGCCCCGGCAATACAAGCAGCTACATACTCTCCTATACTGTGACCGATGACCGCTGCCGGCTCTATTCCCCAGGATTGCCATAGTCTGGCTAAGGCATACTCAATGGCAAACAAAACGGGTTGCGTGTATTTTGTTTGGGATAACAACTTATTGCTTTCTTCTTTATTTTCGCCGTACAACAATTCCAGCAAGGGCATTTCCAGATAGGATTGCAAAATCCGCCCGCATTGCGCCATCGTCTCGCGGAACAATGGCTGCGTTTCATACAGTTCGCGTCCCATGCCCGGATATTGAGAACCTTGTCCGGTAAACAAGAAAGCAATTTTGGGTTTCTCACTTTTGGCCTTGCCGACTGTCATCTCAGCAACTGTTTTCCCTTTTTGATAGGCGGCTAATTTTGCGCTGAACCCGGCCCCATCCTCTGCCGTCACTGCCAAACGATGTTCAAAGTGCATCCGCCCCGTGTTGGCCGTATAACAGAGATCAGCTGTATCCAAGTCCGGATAATCGTTGAGACAATCAAGATATTGAAGCGCTTGATCTGCCAGCGCCTGCTCTGTTTTGCCGCTTAGCGTTACTATATGCACGGGGCGGTCAAGGGCCAAAGGATTTTCAAAACCCTTTTTTGGCTCTGCCTGAGGAGCTTCCTGTAAAATCACATGGGCATTGGCGCCGCTCAGGCCAAATGCGCTGATCCCGGCAATACGGGGTTTATCGTTCGCCGGCCAGGGAGTTGGAACGACGGGCACCTTAAAAGGCAGATTAGCCCAATCTATAAGTGGGTTTGGTTCGTCGAAATGTAAATGGGGCGGAATTTCTTGGTGATGTAAAGCCAGAACCACTTTGATAAGCCCGGCTATCCCGGCGCTGGCGTCCAGATGCCCGATATTGGTTTTGACCGAACCGAGCAGCAGGGGGGTGTCCCGGTCTTCTCCCAATGCTTCCGCTAGGGCACGCACCTCTATTGGGTCGCCCAGCTTGGTCCCGGTGCCGTGGGCTTCAACATAACTAACTTGTTTTCCTGTAATATCTGCCTGGGCCAAAGCCTGACGAATGAGGGCGGTTTGCGCCGTTTTGTTGGGTACGGTCAGCCCGCTGCTGGGTCCGTCATGATTGATCGCAGAAGCCCGGACAACAGCCTGAATCCGGTCGCCATCCTCAAGGGCATCGCTCAGCCGTTTTAGAACAACCATGCCACAGCCCTCCCCCCGGCCAAAACCATCGGCAGCTGCGGCAAAAGTTTTACTGCGGCCATCGGGCGACAAAGCCAGCATTCCGGCAAGCCCAATCATTAATTTGGGATAGAGCATGATGTTGACCCCGCCACACAAGGCCACCTGACACTCTCCCGCCCGCAAAGACTGACAGGCCAGATGTAAGGCCGCCAGTGAAGAGGAACAGGCAGTGTCAATGGTTATATTTGGCCCATGCACCCCCAAAAAATAAGCCAAACGCCCAGTTGCCATTGAAGTCAGGGTTCCGGTGGCAGCATAAACATCATGCGATCCGGTATCCAGACCTTTCTCGCTCTCCATCAGACCGGCAAATATTCCGGTCTGGGCTGGCAAAGCATCGGCCGGTAACCCTGCATTTTCTAATGCTTCCCAGGTGACTTCCAGCAGCAAACGATGTCTGGGGTCAAGATGCTGGCCTTCCAAAGGAGACATTCCAAAAAACAAGGGGTCAAATTCTTCTATGGGATGTTGCAAAAAATTAGCTTGCTTCACATACATCTTGCCCGGCGTGCCGGGTGTGGGATCATAATAATCATCAACCGGCCAGCGTGAAGGCGGGATGTCAGCCACAGCCTCTTGACCTTGACGGAGCAACTGCCAGAACTGTTCCGGAGTATGTGCCCCCCCTGGAAATCGACAAGCCATGCCCACGATGGCTATCGGCTCTGACTCTGCATTTAATTTTTTGCCTGCCAAGGTTTTTGGCGGCTCCACGCTGCTTTGTTGTTTTCCGAAAATCATTTCAGCCAGATAGTCGGTCAAAGCGGCTACAGTAGGCTGTTCCAAGGTTATGGTTGCCGGCAGGAAAATATCTAACGTCAGGGCCAGCCGATTTCCCAATTGAATAGAGGTCAGCGAATCCAGCCCCAAATCAAAAAAGCCTTGCTCATCATCCGGAACCCGTCCCGCAATCCGTTCGACTTCAGCTTTGATATGTTTCTTTAATATCTCATGCTGTTCCTCAGCCGAAGCCTGACTAAGCCGGTGCCGTAAAACGCTTTCCTTCTTCGATTTTTTTAAGTGTTGTTGTACTTGATCAACAAGTGCCGCTATGGGCAGAAGCAAACCATTTTCGGATTTGCACTTGGACGGTTTCGGAACTTCATTGGATAATAAAAGGGAAACAGGTTGTTCAGGCTGTGCAGCCATACCCGTTAATATTGCCTGAAACCGCTCCAGCATTGTTTGAATAGTTGTTTCAGAAAACAGGCTGGCGTTATATTTCAAATACCCTTCCAGACTGCCCTTGCGTTCCATCATCAAAAGAAAAATTTCAAAATCATTGGTGCCAAGCCCCAAATCCCATGACTCAACATCCACATCCGATAAGGCTAATGTCTCTTGCGGAATGTTTAAGTATGAAAAACTGACTTGAGGCATTTTCAGGGGGATGCCGGCTTTGATAAGCTGCAACGGCAAATCCTGGTGAGCAATGGCCCCGGAAACCACTTGCCCCACTCGTTGCAACAGCTCTGCAATGGTGGGATTTCCCGACAAATCGCTTCTCAAAATCAACAGGTTGGAAAAATCCCCCATAAGATTTTGCAATTCCGGACGATGACGATTGGTGATGGGGCTGAAAACAGCAACATCACCGGTTTTAAGATATTCCGCCAGCGTCAGTTTGAGCGCGGTCAGCAAAATGGCAAATACTTTCACCTTGGTTGTACGAGCTAATGTCTTAAGAGTCGTCACTTGCTCCGCTGCAATCGTTATCTTCTTAAATGCAATTCGCCGTTCCGATTTTCCCTGTGATGAATGATCCGCTGGCAAATCAGGCTGGGCCAGTCCCTGAAGCCGGGGCTGCCAATACCCCAGCAAAAAGTCCAATACGCCCGGCTGGCTTAACCATTGCCTCTGCCACACCGCAAAATCGGCATAACGAATTGGCAGCGGTTTCAGGTTTGTTTCATTTCCCTCTGAAAACGCCTCATAACAAAGGGTAAATTCCTTAAAAAATAGGTTCTCTGACCAATAATCGGAAATAATATGGTGAAAGGTGAAGCTCAAAACATGCTCATCAACGCCTAAACGATACAGACGATAGCGAAATGCCAGCTCTTGTTGCAGGTTGAACGGCTGGTCAAGCTCGGCGATAATCCGCGCTTTGGCCTGCTCAAAGGGCATGGCGGATAAATCCATCACATCAAAATTAACAGCCTGATGGGGTTGTATAATCTGTTTAAGCTGCCCTTCCGCCATCCCAAATGCGGTTAGTAAAACCTGTTGACGGTTCAGCACTGTTTCCAAACTGCGGTTTAAGGTGCTCATGTTCAAATCACCCTTCAGGTGAAAAGCATAACGCAAGTTATATAAAGGAGTTGTTGCATTTAATTGCTCTAATGCCAATAATCGTTCCTGGGATAAAGAAAGCGGAAAATATGGCTCTGTTTGTTCTGTGGACAGTAACGGCGGGGCTTGATTGCGCAATTTGATGAGGGTGCGGGCAGCCTCTAGGCCATCTAATTTTTTGGTCATTTTTGTGGCATGCTTCAAGTCCCAGTTGACACTTTCTGAATGAGTTGAGTCTGATTTCAAACCGTAAATCCTTTAAAGTTCATGTAATATAAGAAAGTTGCCTTGTTGCTATACTTGTCTTATGGCAATGAGCTGGCACAGTTCTTGTGAAAAGTGTCAACTACTTTTAAGGGCATATGAAGCATGCCATTTTTGTTTATTTCAATTAAGATAAACGAGCTTCCACCAAGGCGGCAATGGCGACAATCGTCTCAAACGATTCCATCACCACTTCTTCATGCTTCAGGGTAAAGCCAAACTCTTCTTCCAAAAAGGCGATCAAGCGGAAAATTCCCATCGAGTCGATAATGTCTTCCTCAATCAGAGGGGTGTCAATCGTCAACTCCACTCCCGGTCGGTCATACATAAGCTCCTGGATGATGTAATTCTTAATGACATTTTGAATCTCAGCTGTAGTTCGAACCATGATTTTTTATCTCCTGATTATTTGACAATAGCGGTTTTTTGTTATGGCGGTGCAAGTCTCAGCTTGTGCTTTCCCGGCACAGTTGCATCTTATCCACCTTTCCCGTTGATGTTTTAGGCAAGGCATCCCGGAACTCGACTTCGTGGGGCATCATATATTTGGGCAAGTGCGCGGCGCAAAAAACATCCAACGCGCTGTGCGTCAGTTGCTCTCCATTGCGGACAACCAAAACAGCCCGGATGCGATTCCCAATCTCCTCATCAGGAATCGGAATTACCGCGGCCTCTTCCACCGCCGGATGGCTGTATAGCGCCGTCTCAATCTCACCCAGCTCAATGCGATAACCCCGGCTTTTAATCTGATTGTCGCGGCGGCCTAAATAGGTGTAGTTGCCGTCATGCTCTTTCCGTGCCAAATCGCCGGTGCGGTAAATTAACTCCGACGCTAGGTCATGGACGCGGCAGTGCGTGAGGGACTCAGCGGTACGCTCCGGCAATCCCCAGTAACCGCTCATCAAACCCGGTCCGCGCACGCAAAGTTCGCCGGTTTCGTCTGGCGCTGCCAGCTCATTCTGTTCGTTGAACACCAGAATTTCGCTATTGGCGCAGGCCTTGCCAATAGAGATTGGTTTACTGCAGTCAGGAGCAAGCGGCGAAACCTTGTGCCAAGTGCAAACATTCGTCTCGGTGGGACCATAAAGGTTGTGATAACCGGCATGGGGGATCCGGCTCATCAGTTGCCGCAGATGCTTGACCGGAAAGACCTCGCCGGCAAATAAAATAGTACGCAGCTTGGCAAAGGCATGACGTTCCAATTGACCGTAAAGCAACATCTGTATCAGCGCCGACGGCACTGAATACCAGATAGATATCTCCTGCCTGGCTATAAAATCAGTCAGATCGCGGGGAAAGACCGAAAGTGCGGGCGGCACTAGCACCAACGTCCCGCCCGCCTTAATCGTCACAAAAATATCAAAAATCGACAGGTCAAAGTGGAAAGGGGCATGGCTACTGACGCGATCCGCTGGCTGCACCGCAAAGGTGTCACAGGCCCAATCCACAAAAGTGAGCGATGCGCGATGGCTGATCATCACTCCCTTAGGCATACCCGTCGAGCCGGAAGTGTAAAGGATGTAGGCCAAGTCGTTCTCGATCGATTGCGGATCAGGGGGAGGGTCAGATGGCGCCGCTGCAAGCGCCTGCTGATCATCGATCAAAATCGGTGTAGGCTTATTTTTGATTTCTGATAACTTGTTTTGGAATGCCGCCATTTTTTGCCTTGTACTCACCAGCGCCTTCATCCGGCAATTTTGGACAATGTAGGCAATACGCTGGAGCGGTGCGGCAGAGTCAAGCGGCACATAGGTAGCCCCGATTTTCAGCACCCCAAAAATTGCAGCGACGGCTTCTAATGATTTTTTCAGATAGATGCCCACACGATCACCTCGTGTGACTCCAGCCTGGAGCAACTGCTGAGCGAAACAGTTGCTCAATTCATCCAAAGCGCGATAGGTAAGTTGGCGTTTTCCATCTGCCACCGCCGGACGTTCGGCATGGGCCTGGGCACTTTGCGTCAGCAATTGGGATAAGAGATAAGCCATGTTGCTACACTCCCAGATAATTGGCGATGATGTTGCGTTGAATGTCTGACGTTCCTGAATAGAGTATACCGCCAATGGCATCGCGCAAATCCCGTTCAACTTCAAATTCTGTCGTGTAACCATAACCGCCGTGAATGCGAATCGCATCCAGGCTTGAGGCGGTAAAGACCTCACTCAAGTAAAGTTTGACCATGGCCGCTTCCATCTTGGCCGGCTGTCCCGCTTTTATGAGCCAAGCCGTTTTGTAGAGGAGCAGGCGAGCCGTTTCCAGCCGTATTTTCATCTCAACCAGCCGATTAGAAACGGACTGAAATTTGCCAATGGACCGCCCAAATTGCTTGCGCGCACGCACATAGGCCGTACATTCTTCTAACTGTCGTTCCATTGCTCCCACATGGGCGCCAAGGATGCAAGCACGCTCCCATTCCATGGAACTGTTAAAAATCTGTGCGCCGATGTTTTCCGGTCCCAGTCGGTTGGCTTCCGCCACAAAGCAATCTTGCAGAATCAGTTCGCCCATGGGCGCGGTGCGCAGTCCCATCTTTTCGATATTCTTGCTCAAGGAAAAACCGGGGGTTCCCGTCTCAAGCAGAAAGGCACTGACCCCCCAACTGCGCTTTTCCGGCGCCGTCATCGCAAAGACCAAAGCCAAGTCGGTTACCGGTGCATTGGTGACAAGGGTTTTGACGCCGTTGAGGATATAGCCGCCCTCGCACTTTTTCGCGCGGGCACGCATGTTGTACGCATCTGAGCCGGAATCAGGCTCGCTTATGCCATGCGAGCCGATAAGTTCGCCTGCAATCAAGCGAGGCAGATACTTTTCCTGTTGTTCAACGGAACCGAATTTGTGGATAGGATGTTGCACCGCCCACATTTGGGCATTGAGGGCAAAGAGTAGGCCGTTGTCCTTACCGCCATACCCCAGCCCCTCCATGACCAGCATGGTGGTCAGGACATCTACTTCTGTCCCGCCGTAGGTTTCCGGAAAAGGCAAACCCAACACGCCGAACTCCGCACACTTTCGCCACCGTTTTTGAGGAAAGGTTTCATGCCGGTCATCATCCGTTACACCCACGCAGAGTTCCTTTTGCGCAAAGTTAACCGCAGCATCTTTATACGACAGTTGTTCTTCATTCCATGTAAAATCCATTGAAAATCTTCCGTGAAGGTTCGTAGTGAGGGCTTCAGCCCTTTTTCAACAAAGCCCTAATAAACGGGAATTAAATAACTGCTGGATTTAAAATCCGCCTTTGATGGCACAGCGACATAGTTCCATTTTTCCTCATCTCCGACGACGGCGACATCGTCAGCGTTCTCTGGCAGTTTTCACATGCGCCAAGGGAATATGTTTCTGTATGATCCGGTTTTTCGGCCCGCTTAAGAGTACGCCGCTGAACGCTGAACAATGCGATGACCGCTTCCTCTCCTTCAGCAAAGGTCGTACGAATTTCGTACTGCTCGGGGATCCTAAAATAATCTTAATTTGTTGCTTCTGTCAAGACTTGGGGCTAGCTGAGTAGTTATTTTTTTTTTAGAAAAATATATGTTGTATACAAAACAGTTAAATGTTAATTATGCTCGATACCCATATGACGACATGTCCTTTTTAATATTTGATGAATTCGTAAAAAAAGTCCAAAATACCCACTTTTTGCTTCGTAACCCATTGAGTTATCGTTGCCAAAAACGCAAATTCTGACTTTTTACGAGACTATCAATATTTAAATATGATGGATTAGTAAAAAATCCCAAATTTCCATTTTTTTTGCATCGTAACTCATTGAGTTGTCATTGCCAAAAACGCAAATTCTGACTTTTTAATAGACTATCAACACTTACGCTAAAAAAGTTGAAATACTCCAGAATCGACTGAATACGATATGGATAATTCACAATTTTGTTCGCATCCATTACACAACTAAAAAACATAAAAACGAATGACTTCTCAACATCCCAAATTATTATCCTGTCCACTACCTCAAGCTGAGGCAAAAACTCGCTTATTTTGTTTTCCCCATGGTGGAGGTGGGGCCTCAATATATAGAGATTGGACTGAATATCTTCCTAATAGCATAGAGCTGATAGCCCTGCAACCGCCAGGACGAGAAAACCGGATGTTTGAGCCTGCAATGAATAATCTGGATAAACTGGTAGATAATACGGTCTCTGTGATTACTTCTTATCTCGATAAACCTTTTGCCCTTTTTGGACATAGCCTTGGAGCAAAAATGGCTTTTGAGACTGCACGCGAACTACGACGGCGAAGTCTTCCAATACCAAGCCATCTGTTTGTTGCCGGACAGTCAGCACCGCATCTTCCTCTTATAAGGCCTTTCTTTCATAAACTTCCGGATCAACAGTTTATTCAGGCTGTAAAAAAGCAATACAAGATGATCCCGCAGCCGGTGCTGGAAAATAACGAACTGCTCACCCTGATGATGCCAGCACTTCGAGGTGATTTCTGTATGAGTGAACAGTATGTTTACCGCAAGGAAAGTCCACTGGAGTGTCCTGTAACAGCCTTTAGCGGTGAGGATGACTCAGAGGTAAGCCCAGATAGGCTCGAAGCATGGAAATTTGAAACCAGTGTCCAATTTTCATCTCAGCTGTTTCCAGGGGATCATTTCTTTGTTCAAAGTAAACCCAAAATAGTCATTGATGCTATCTTGCAGCAACTGAAATAGATAATTAAAAAGTATTTTTTTCGCTTTGGAACATACTCCATATATTTAAGGCTTTGATTCCAAAAAAGCTATAAAGAGAGAAGATCACAAGGAAAAAATTAATGAGCCAAAAAAATTCAATCTCTGACAAAGAAGCCCTGCTGGCCCGATTGCTGGAGCAAAAAAAACAAGCATATAGTTATCCCTTATCCTATGGGCAGCAATCTCTCTGGTTTATCTACCAGAATGCCCCGGATAGCCCAGCTTACCATATGGCATGGCTTCTAAAGATCCAGGGGAACCTAAATATCCTTGGATTACCCTTTGCCCTGAAAAAGCTTGTTCACCGCCATCCGGCATTACGCAGCACCGTTGAACTTGCAGCAGGAGAGCCGGTTCAAACAGTTCATCCAACCGGTACCTATCAATTGACTGAACATCAAGCGGAAAATTGGTCGGAGCAAGAGCTACAGACAGCATTAAGGGGAGCTTATGAACAGCCCTTTGCATTAAGCAGCGGGCCGATTTTGCGTGTCGATCTGTTTTATATAGGCAAAGAGCAACATATCCTTCTCCTGACCATGCATCACTTGTTCGGTGATGCATGGAGCATGAATATCCTGAGCAACGAGTTGCTTATCCTCTGCCAAGCTGAAGGTAATGGAGAGAAAGTTTTTCTCCCTACCATATCTGCAAGCTATTCAGAGTTCGTCAGGGATGAGGCTGGCCTAATGGACAGCCCTGTAGGTGAAGAGTTGGCGCAGTACTGGAAAAATCGTTTAAGCGGCAGTCCACCAGTGCTTAATCTGACCACAGACTTTCCTCGTCCAGCTATACAGACCTATAATGGAGCAGCTATTCCCTATGCTCTTACACCTCAGCTTACCAAGCAGCTCAACAGTATGGCCCGGCAGCAAGAGACGACTCTTTTCACCTTGCTGTTGACCGCATTTCAAATCTTGCTGCATCGCTATACTGGCCAGAATGAAATATGGGTGGGCACTCCTGCATCAACAGGTCGTAATGACACCAGATTTTCAAACACCATTGGCTACTTGGTTAATCCAATAGTCTTGCGGGCCACTATTGATTCAGCTAACGAGCCTTCCTTTTATGAGCTCCTTGGCCAGAATAGACAAAGAGTTTTGGAAACACTAGAACATACAGCCTACCCCTTCCCTCTGCTGGTGAAAACTTTGCAGCCGCACCGGGATTCCAGTTACTCGCCCCTGTTCCAAGCGATGCTGGACTTTAAACCGGCAAAATTTTTTCCCTCTGCTATTCCAGGTCTACAGAGTTCCCTGCTTGATATGGGGCAGATGGAAGGACAGTTTGACCTTACATTGACGGTGAACGATGGTGAACAGCTCAAAGGCTCGTTCAATTACAACCGAGATCTGTTTAAAGCACAAACTGTTGAGCGCATAGCTGAACAGTTCGAAATACTGCTCACAGCGATTGTCAAAAATCCACAACAGCCTGTCGGTCAACTGCCAATCATTTCAGAAAAAGAAGTAAAGCTGCTCCAAGCTTGGAATGACACAACACGGAAATATTCTGATGAAGATCAAACCATTGCCGATCTTTTTGAAGAGCAGGCACAGAAAACACCAGATGCCATTGCCTTAATCTTCGGTGAAAAACAGCTGACCTACCACTGGCTCAACAAAAAGGCCAATCAGCTAGCCTATCTTTTGCTTGAGCATAAAAATACAGAAAATCCCCTGATAGGTATATGCTTGGAGCGTTCTCAGGAAATGGTTATCGCTCTGCTTGCTGTTCTCAAAGCCGGGTTAGCCTATGTGCCCATTGACCCAGAATACCCACAAGAACGCATCAGGTACATGATAGAGGATAGTGCAGTCTCAGTGCTGCTCACCCTGAGCCATCAGAAAAATGCGCTACCGATTAAGGAACTGAAACACGCATGCACTGTGCTTTGCTTGGATGTGGACGGTGGTGCCGATCAGTCGACAGAGAATCCGGTTGTCAAACGACAGCCAGATGATCTAGCCTATATGATCTACACCTCCGGCTCAACCGGCACACCCAAGGGCGCAATGAACGCCCACAGCGGGATCGTCAACCGTCTTTTATGGATGCAGGAAACCTATCAGCTAACTCCTATAGATCGTGTCCTTCAGAAGACCACCTTCAGCTTTGACGTGTCGATTTGGGAGTTTTTCTGGCCCTTGATAACCGGAGCTGGATTGGTGCTGGCCAAGCCTGAAGGCCATAAAGATCCGGTCTATCTGACCACCTTGATTGCTGAACAGCAGGTGACAACTATTCATTTTGTCCCCTCCATGCTTCAGACCTTTCTCACCCATGCAGATACAGCCCAGTGCAGTAGCCTAAAACGGGTAATATGTAGCGGCGAGGCCCTAGCACCAGAACATGTACAGCAATTTTTTTCCTGTTTTGGAAAATTTGGAACGGAACTGCACAACCTCTACGGCCCGACTGAAGCGGCAATTGACGTGAGTCATTGGCCCTGTCAATCGGACGATATACTCACTACTATTCCTATCGGCAGACCGGTGGCCAATACACGGCTCTATGTCTTAGATAGGAACCATCGACCTATGCCGGTTGGCGTGCCAGGCGAACTTTACATAGGTGGACTACAGGTCGGACTTGGCTATCTTAACCGTCCTGATCTGACAGCCAAGGCCTTCATTAAAATTGAACTGTTTGGCATAAACGAACGGGTTTACAAGACCGGTGATCTGGCCAGGTGGTTGCCGAACGGTAATCTGGAGTATCTCGGGCGGATTGACCATCAGGTCAAACTGCGCGGTTTCCGGATCGAACTGGGTGAAATTGAGTCGGCTGTGCTCCAACTTTCAATTATCAGGGAATGCGTTGTCGTCATGCGAGAGACTGATAGCGGATCCAAACAGCTGGTTGCATATGTGGTCAAAAAAGAACAAAACGCAGATGATCTAGACCTGCCCCTCAAACTGAAAGAACATCTCAAGCAGACACTGCCCGAATATATGGTTCCGGCCATTTTTATGTTCCTTGAGACCCTCCCGCTCTCAGCCAACGGCAAGATTGATCGTAAAGCCTTGCCTGCACCAAAAATAAGAAAGTCCTCCTATGTCTGCGCACGTGATGCTGTAGAGCTGAGTCTTATCCAAATTTGGGAAAAACTGTTTGATATTTCCCCTGTCAGCGTGCAGGATGATTTTTTTGACATCGGCGGCGACTCCCTGCTAGCAATGCGGATGATCTTCCATATTCGGGAGGAGCTTGACCGTACCCTGCCCCTGCATACCCTGTTCCAGAATCGTACGTTAGAACAACTTGCCGCCGTTCTGCGTCAGGATACACCAATACCAGCTTGGCAGCCAATGGTCTGCCATCAGGCTAAAGGCAAAGGCACTCCCCTTTTCTTTGCTCATGCATCGGGCGGCTCAGCCTTCAACGTGCTTGAAATGGCTCTATTTATGGGTAAGGAACGCCCCTTTTATGCCATTCATCCTAGAGGGGCTGAATTGGGCGAAGCTTTTCACGAAAGCATTGAAGCAATGGCTAGAGATTATGTTACCGCAATGCGGAAGATACAGCCTAAAGGGCCGTATCTGCTCGGCGGTTGGTCCTTCGGCGGAACCGTTATCTTTGAGATGACCCGTCTACTGGAACAGATGGGTGAAAAAGCCCCTCTCTTAATTATGATCGATCCTCCTGAACCACAGGCTATTGTCTGGAAAGATAATGATGTTGATTTTCTTATGGATCGGATCCCTCATTATCACGGAATGAGCCTAGATGAGATTGAGCTGGATCAGCACTGCTCTGAAGAAAAGAAGGTGGCTTATCTGCTCAACGCTATCAAAATGAACGGCATGATTCGGCCAGATATTGATCAGGAGCAGACCCTAAACTGGTTCAATATGTACAAGCACCATAATAAGCTTGTCGGTCTATACAACCCTCCATGTTCTGTGGACAGTAAAATCCTCTTTTTTAAACCTGCCAAGAGGATCCCTTTTGACGATCAGATGGGTAAACCCATAGAAAAATGGAAGCCTTTCGTCCGCCAGGGAATGGATGTCATTGAAGCGCCGGGAAATCATTTTACGATGGTCTCGCCCGCCAACACCGTTGTGCTGGCGGAAATGATCCAAGAATATCTTGCGACAACAGCGAAAGAAGTTGCAGAATACCTTATTGAAAATAAGGAGAATACAAAATGATTCGGCATGCTTCATATGCCAGTTGACACTTTCTGGATGAGTTGATTCTCATTTCAAATAACAAAACTATGGGAATGCATGTAATGTCA
>RCNA010000007.1_pt1 | contig 29474 bp, 25 predicted proteins | sample 2041331 | NCBI WGS metagenome assembly RCNA01 (sample SAMN09708233, study PRJNA481090) | Marine sediment metagenome, whole genome shotgun sequencing project. | reverse complement strand
GAGGCTTCAAGATCATCGAGAATGGCGGCGACCTGTCGGTTATGTTCCGGGCGGAGGAAGAACGAGACATCGTGCAGGGCTGTACGGGCTAGTTGCCGCAGGGCCTCCGGGGCTACTTTGAGCATCTCGGTATCGGCAAAGGGGGCTATGTTTACGTATTGCTCTGAGCCTTCGAGGTGGCGGTATGGGGTGCGGTCTTCGCCTAGGGGGAAAGGATCGTGGTAGGTGAATTCGGTCATTTTTTGGTCTCCTGGGGGTACTCAGGGTGTTACCCTGAGCTGATCTATATAGCCCCTTTGGGGCATGGTGAGTTTTTCCGACTTTATTTCAAGCTGATAATCGAGGCTATAGAACCTATGAAACCTACCGCCGCTGCAATCCATTTTCGCCATCGAGTCCACCATGATTGATCGGTGGGCGGTGAAGATATTATTGTTGAAGGCGGATGATTGTTGATAATTATTGATGAACCGTTGTTTTTTTGTTCCTTCGGTTTTTCCAATCGCCCCATTGTCCCAAAAACACCATCCTGAAGTTGCCGAATAGAAATCATCTTACCGCTCACGTCGCATTGCACTTTACCGATTCCCTTGCCTTTCATCCTGTCCAGCTTTGCGTTATCATGTTCATTCGGGGCGACTGAATCCTTGCATTCTTCACAATTACAGGGAATTTTTTCAAAAAATTTCAGCGAGGGAAAAGACCGCCGGTGGATGGAATCCAGTTCTTGCCGGATATCCCGCAACACATGCTTTCGGTTTTCGGCCTCTTGACCCTGCACCTCAATCTTGATAATTTTTCTGCCCTGCTTGCGATCATCAATAAAGCGCACCCGGCCTAAGCAATGATCTTTGCGCAGATAAATGCCGTTTTTCCAGACCATCTTTCTGTTCCACTCACGGTCGCCGCAGGCGCAACTTGTGCCTTCGCAGCTCTCAATATACTCATGCAGCCGGACAATCAACCGTCCGATGATTCCCTTGGGCATGAAAGGATACTGGTACACATAGCGCAAATTTTCCGGGCTGTCCTGCCAACAGGTATCAGCGGGTGCTTCCTCTGGCAGGAGTTGGGGGGCAATATAGATTTCCTCGCCATTTTCTGTGGCCCGAAAGCAGACCTCCAGCCCGTCTTTGAGCATCAGGTTGAGCAACTTGCCCTGTTCGGCTGTGAAAAAGCCTTTTTCTGTCCAGATATCCTGAAGCAGTTGCTGATTGAAACGCCCTTGGTTTTCTTCTTTAACATCTTGGTTTTCCAAGATTGAATAGACCGCATTCATCGCCCATTCAGGATTGAGAACAACGAAATCCGCTAAACTGGGTTCATGAAAATGAAGAATAAACCCCAGATCGTGGAACAGCTGGCTGAGGTCATCTTGCTGAGCCCGATCCTCTATGCCTTTATCTCTGCATAGTTGTAAGAATCGCTCATGATCGATATGATCGATATGGTTGGACTGCAAGGTCTTGAGTTCCGCCCGTACCTCATCCCATAATCGGGGGATTGTCAGGGGGAGATGGGGAAGTCGATGGCAGAGGATTTCCTTAATAATTTTTTTCACGGTCTCCAGCCGTCCATCGTCTTTGTCTTTAAAATTGACATCCCGTTTTATGATATCCAGTTTCGGATACTGCTCTTTCACATTTTCGCTATCATAGGGCATGGCGGGATTTTTGACATTTTTTTCATTGAGCACCACCAGCACCGGCAGTTTTTCCTCCTGTTCAGTATTCCGGCCCAGCAGGCTGATGATGTCCAGCCAGTAGGGAAAATTGGCCGCCTCTTTTCTGCCGTCGGCCAAGAGCACATAGAAAGATCGACGGGTGAGGAAAAATTGATGGGTCATGTACTGGATTTCCTGGCCCCCGAAGTCCCAGAGGTTGACCAAAAATTTATCTTTTGGATCGTCAAGATGGGCAAATTTCCAGCCTTCTTTGATCTGGATTCCCAAGGTTGAATTTTGTTCAATATCTGGAACTGGATGATCAGGGTTCTGCAAAAGATTCCAAAGGGTGGTCTTGCCTGCGCTTCCCTCGCCGACAATGAGCATTTTGACCTCAAAGGCTTCTCTTGTGCCTTGGGTGGCGGCGGCCTGTAAGAAACGGAGCACGGCGGCTTGGCCCTGTTTTAGGGTCTCTTGGGAGGGGTATTCCAGAGGATTGTCCTCAAGATCAAGGGAGATCATCTCTACAATGCCGGGCGAGGAGACAAAATTTTTCAGCTGATTGTCGCAGAGGTTGAGGGCCTGCAAGTGAACATCGTGCTCATCCAGCAAGGCTACGATTTCCTGCCAGCGGTCATCATCTAATTCGGTTGCGGCCAGATTGAGGCCGATGAGCTGGCCCTGTTCATCAAGGGCGTATTTGGGCTGGCCTTCTCTGAAGGCCATAACGCCGTCCAGCAGGGTAGGGCGAGGTGTGGCTGGATGCAGCTCAAAATTGTTGTCCCAGAATTGTTCGATATATTGGATGATTTTTGGTTTCCGCATGATCTTCCTGTTCGTGAAATATTTCGGCGGTGGATTGACCGGGTATACCCCGAATCCCTTTGCCGTTCACTGCGCAACGGCGGTCGTCGGCTTGTCCCGCACCTCCTTACAGCCGTTGCTCCGTTCTCTTGCCTTTTTATTTTGCTCACGGGAAAAGCAGGATCAGCCTCCAGCTGCCTGGAAGGGCAGAAGCAAGCGGAAACCTATGTGGCCATAACGCCCCTCCGGAGAATTGAGATACCGATAGACAGAGCGGCAGGCCAACGGGTCGTAGAAGTAGCCGCCGCCCCGGCGTACCAGTGGCAGGCCCTTTGGGATTTTCCACGACGCCACGTTTATGGCATTCCGCATAATATTTGTCATCAAACCAGTCTTGGCACCACTCGTATACATTGCCGCTCATATCATGCAGGCCCAGTTCATTGGCAAGGAGCTGCCCAATTTCCTGGGTTTGGTCGTTGCTGTTTTCGCTGTACCAGCTCACCTGCTTCAGCCGGTCGCTGCCTGCGTATTTATAGCCCTGACTGTATTGACCGCCACGGGCCGCATATTCCCATTCCGCTTCTGTAGGCAGGCGAAAATCTTTTCCTGTGAGTTTATTCAGTTGCGAGAAAAAATCCTGCGCATCTTCCCATGAAACAGTTTCCACAGGACGTTGTTCACCCTTGAATTTGGCAGGGTTGTTCTCCGTCACTGCTTCCCATAACCGTTGGCTAACCGAAAATTTTCCCATATAAAAACCGGATACCCGGACACGGTGAGCAGGCTTTTCGCTATCGAATTCTCCGTTATCATCACCCATTATAAATTCCCCACCCTGAACCGGGCAAAGATCAAGGTCGGGCAGGGGAGGGGGGATTGTACTATTTTTTTCTTGCATTGCGTTGCCTTATGCCAATTTTAAAAAAAGCGGCGGAATCTTCATACCCCAAAGGGGTTATATAATATTAGCTTGGGGTAACACCCCAAGGTAACGATACTCAGGGTGTTACCCTGAGCTGATCTATACAGCCCCTTCGGGGCTAAAAATTAGCCGGGGCTTCGCCCCGAATCCCTTTGCCGTTCACTGCGCAACGGCGGTCGTCGGATTGTCCCGCACCTCCTTACAGCCGTTGCTCCGTTCTCTTACCTTTTTCTTTTGCTCACGGGAAAAGCAGGATCAGCCTCCAGCTGACTGGAAGGGCAGAACCAAGCGGAAGCCCATGTTGTCAATACGCCCCACCGGGAGATTGCGATACCGATAGACAGAGCGGCAGTACAACGGGTCGCGGAAGTAGCTGCCGCCCCGGACAACCCGGGTCGTACCAGTGGCAGGCCCTTGCGGATTGTTCACGATACCGGTTTTCTTGCATTCCGCATAATATTTGTCATCAAACCAGTCTTGGCACCATTCCCAGACATTGCCGCTCATATCATGCAGGCCCAGTTCATTGGCAAGCAACTGCCCGACTTCTTGGGTTTGGTCGTTGCTGTTTCCTCTGTACCAACCCACTTGCTTCAGCCGGTCACTGCCTGCGTATTTATAGCCCTGACTGTATTGACCGCCACGGGCCGCATATTCCCATTCCGCTTCCGTGGGCAGTCGAAAATCTTTTCCTGTGAGTTTATTCAGTTGTGAGAAAAAATCCTGTGTATCTTTCCAGGAAACCTTTTCCACTGGTCGCTTTTCACCCTTGAATCTGGAAGAATTGCTGTTCATGACCGCTTGCCATACCTCCTGGGTCACAGGATACCTGCCGATGAAAAAATCAGACAGCTCGACCTGATGGGCGGGTTTTTCCCGGTCAGGAGATTCAGGATCATCACTGCCCATTGCGAAGATACCGCCTTGGACGTAAACAAGCTCAATATTAACGCCAGATGGCAATGAGATTATACGATTTTTTGTCTGCATTGCTGTGCCTTGTTTCAGATTTAAAAAAAGTGGCGGAATCTTCATACCCCGAAGGGGTTATATAATATCAGCTTGGGGTAACACCCCAAGTACAATTCAATTACAACTTCAGGGCAAAAAAAAACCTCAATCCCACATATACCGTTCATCATATTCCACACCATATTTTCCTATAATCAGCCTGAATTCCTCCTGAAAAGATACCTTCCGGTGATGATCCTTCTGTTGGGCAATGTATTGTTTCAGCGCATCAACATGGGAAGGGCTGACCGAGAAAACCCCGTATCCACCCTGCCAATGAAAGTTGGTGGTGGCTTCACTCTGCCGCTTGAGCCAGCTTGAGGAGGTGCGTTTGATGTCCCGCACAAAGTCCGCCACGGTAAGGGTGCGGGGCATGGAATAGAAAATGTGTACGTGATCCGCAACACCTCCGACGATAACGGCGGGTGCGCCTAGCTCTAGGCAGGCCTTGGCAAGGTAGGCGTGGGTTTTGCCGAGCATTACGCTGTCAGCGAGAAAGGGGATTCTGTCTTTGGTGGAAAAAATGAGATGGAGGAAGATTTTGTTGAGGGATTGCGGCATGACTGAAAGATTCTAAAGATAAGCATTAATCAGGCAACAACTCAAGAGGTTGACAATTCAATTCGGATGGAACTGAAACAACCGATTATGCATTTTTTGCATATTTACTCAAGAATTGATCCAAGTGATTCGCAAAAGATTGTCTATCCCTTTTGGTTAAGGCAGCCGGGCCGCCGGTGTCCACGCCGCTTACCCGAAGCGTGTCCAAGAAATCTCTCACGCTCAAACGATCTCGTATGTTTTCAGCTGTATACAATTCGCCACGAGGATTAAGAGCAATGCCTCCTTTTTCAACAACATTGGCGGCCAAAGGAATATCAGCGGTGATGACAAGATCACCGGCCTCAAGCCTCTTGACGATCTCATTATCCGCAACATCAGGACCGGAGGAGACTTGAAGAAATGTAATGCAAGGCGACGACGGTATGCGAACAGGTCTGTTGGCGACCAAGGTTAATTGCACTCCGGTTCTTTCCGCCGCTTTAAACAAAATTTCTTTAATCACCACCGGACATGCATCCGCATCTACCCATATTTTCATTGCAGGCATAGGATCAAACCGCCAGCATCCTGTCCAAGCATTTCTTCGCCTGAACCGCTATGGACGGAGGTACCTGTATCCGATTGACCACCTTTCCTTCAGCCAGATTATCCAGCACCCAGAGTAAATGAGCCGGTTTAATGGCGGACATGGTCGGACAAAGGCAGGCCGCTGTCAGCGAATGAATCGTCATGTCAGGGTGCAGGCGGGCCAGTCTATCCACAAGATTCACTTCTGTGCCAATTACCCAATGGCTGTCAGGCTCGCTGGCCTTCACAGCGGCAATAATTCCTTCCGTGGAAGCGGACATATCAGCCAATCGAACCACCTCGTTTCTGCATTCAGGATGGACAATCACCTTGGCCTGGGGATCCTGGGAACGCCAGTAATGAACATGTTCGGGAAAACTGCGCATATGCACCTCACAATATCCGTCCCAGAGCACCACCTTAGCCTGTTTCAATTCCTCTTCAGTGCAACCGCCTTGCGGTTCTCCCCGTCGCCAGAGCACAACCTGTTCTTCCGGCAGACCAAGAGCACAAGAGGCATTGCGGCCCAAATGCTGATCAGGAAAGAAAAAAACCATGTTTCCCCTGCTCAGGGCCCACTCAAGCACCTGTTCAGCGTTGGAGGAAGTGCAGGCTGCGCCGCCCTTTTCACCGACAAAGCTCTTCACATCCGCTGATGAGTTGACATAGGTTACCGGCGTAATTCGTTCCCCCGCCACCCCGGAAATAGCACTCAATTCTGTCCATGCCGTCTGAACAGCGGCTCTCGTGGACATATCCGCCATAGGACAGCCAGCATCAAGATGGGGAAGGATAACCTGCTGGTGGTCAGCGGACAGGATATCCGCAGCCTCGGCCATGAAATGCACTCCGCAAAATATCAAAAATTGTTTATCCTTGATTTTCGCGGCATCACCGGCCAGCTTCAGGGAATCACCTCTGAGATCAGCAAATTGATACAAGGAATCATGCTGATAATGGTGACTGAGGATGAGAAGGTCTCCCGCAAGCTCCTTTTTTCGAGTGGCTATACGTTCAAAGATTTCCTGTTGATCTATGCCCTGATACTTAGGCCCTATATCCATTTGTTGCGTAAATGACATTATGACCGGCTCCTTTTAGTATTTTCGTTGTTTTTTGCGTAACATGACGCTGTTTTTAACAGTTGTACATCAAACCAATTTTTTTTACGCAATACAACAAAAAAAGCCCCTGCCGATTAAGGCAGAGGCCGCATACTTCTTTGTTTCGAGAACAATCAGGCGGCTTTCACCCATACCGCTTGCAAGCCCTTGTCGCCTTCTTCCATGGCGAGGCTTACGGAGGCACCTTCCTTAAGATCATCCATGGAAATATTTTTCAAGGAATTTTCATGAAAAAAGACTTCCTGATCATCAAGCGTCATAATAAAACCATATCCTGAAAACAAACGCTTGATCGTCCCGCAGGTGTCACCGCCGGGCATTCCGCCCTGCATTTTAACACTTTCATGATGCTTTTTGCTTTGTTTTTTCTCGACAATTTCTTTGAGTTGCAGACCGAGGACATCAAAGCTTTCCACCAGCAAGGGATGTACTTTTTCCCCCCATCGCTTAACCACAACGGTATCGTTAGGCACTGACGCCACCAAACTGATCTCATAGCCCCCTTCTTTATAACCAGGGGTTGCTTCAATAGTGACCCGAAGATGAAGAACAAGATTTGCGTAATGACGGATAAGTTTTTCACGCTCTTCCTCTATTTTTTCCTGCCAGCCATTGCGCATGTCAAGATTTCTGGCCTCAACTTTTAAATCCATATCCCCTCCACAATTTTATATCATCGACGACCCCGTGCCGCCGCCTTATAAAAGATTATCTTTACCACCCACAACCTGAATATTTTTTCCCGGCTATCAACAATCTTTATAACAATGCGTCAAAATATTGAACAATGTCATTCCAGAATCCGCAGAAGATACAGAAAAAGAAAGATATGCAGGAATTCGCCGGGAAGAAATCAGGAAGCTTAACGTGGAATATAACCTTATCATACTTTTATTATAGACATTGATCATGGAATAGACAAGATGTAAACGACATTCGCTTGACGAAAGCTTAAGAATACGTGTACCCTCTATGCATAAAAAAATGAACAAGGATAAAATAAATGAATAAAAAAATCGGAGTGTTGCTCCTTAATATGGGCGGCCCGGAAAAACAAAAAGATGTACGCCCTTTTCTCTATAATCTGTTCTCTGATCGCCAAATTATTCGCCTTGGCCCAGCCCTGTTACAAAAACCTATCGCAGCCATGATCGCTCGCAGACGTGCGCCGGTGAGCATGAAAAATTACCAAAAAATCGGCGGCGGCTCACCGCTCACTCAAATCACGAGGGAACAGGCTCAGGCATTAGAGCGGTTGCTGAATCAGACACAGAAGCGGACATCAGGGAGTGAAAGAAAAATCATAGTTCGACCCTGTATGCGTTATTGGCATCCCTTTGCTGAGGCCGCACTTAAAGAGATGGTTGCCGCCGGGGTGACGGAGCTGATAGCCCTACCGCTCTATCCTCATTATTGCCAAGCCACCAGCGGTTCCTCTTTCTACGATCTCAAGCAACAGAATAAAAAACATGGTTTTAAGCTGCCTGTGCGGGAAATTCGTTCCTGGCCCACTGAACCCGAATACATCAACGCCTTGGTGGCCCGTATCCGGGAAGGACTGGCCCTGTTTGATAGCATTGATAATATTTATGAAAACGAGCAGATACAGATAGTGTACAGCGCCCACAGTCTGCCGAAGAAATTTATTGAACAGGGAGATCCCTATGTGGAGGAGCTGAAGATGACCATTGCGGCGGTGGAACAACAGATTGGTCGGCAAGGAAAAATTTGCTTCCAAAGTCGCAGCGGGCCTGTGGAATGGCTGGAACCGAGCACCCCGGACATGCTGGTTCAATTGGCGACTGAGGGCTGTAAAAATATCCTGATGGTGCCCATCGCCTTTGTTTCGGATCATATCGAAACCCTGTACGAAATTGACATGCTCTATAAAGATCAGGCTGAGGAGCTAGGAATGCGGCTTGAATCCACACGGGGCCTTAATGATGACCCAATTTTTATCAATGGATTGCGTAATTTGGTGCTGGCTGTGACAGGGTAATGTAGCGTACCCTCTTTGTTTTTTTTGTTTCAATTGAGAAAATGCTTCCCCTGTTTTTTTAGGCGGAGACGGGCGAATAGACGAATTGAGATAAAATAGGTAATAATACCGAGGGGTAATGCTATGGCTAGGCCACCTGTCTGCAAAACCAGCATGGCATCAAAACCCAACCGACTCATGATCTTGATCCCTTCGACAAAAGAGGCCTCCCGTACCAAAACCAACAAATCATGCAATTGGTTCCAGTCCAACCTGCCCGGCAGAATCATATTGCCTACCTTCCAAGATAAATAATACTGCGCCGCAAAGGTTAAGGGATTGCTGATGATTGTCCCGGCCATCAAGGCGGCAATGGTGTTCACTCGCAGTAGGAGAGTGACTCCGATGATGCAGATGGTATGCAGGGGTAAAGTAGGGGTGACGGCGATGGAGGCGCCGAGAGCTGAACCCATGGCCAAGGAATAGGGAGACCCCTGCAATCGGATAAAACGAAGATAATAATAGCGGCTCGCACGCCGAGGATTCAGTTTCACAAAGCTTATTTTTTAGGAAGGGAAGCAAAGTTGATTTTTTTCAAAAAATTGAAATGTAACGGAACCGGGGTAGAATGTCGAGGAAAAAGAGGGAAATCAAGTCCGACAGGCATGACAACGACCCGATGAATTGCGCATTAAAAAAGGCCGAACAGCTATACGCTGTTCGGCCCGAATGCCATGCAAAAAAATAAGGCGTAAAATTTATTCAAGCATAAAATCCACTCTACGGTTATATGCGGACTTATTCGAACCTGTAAAAAGGAGGCGCTCCTCTCCATATGAAATCGTTCTGATTCTGGAACGTTCAACACCCAAATCTATCAAATATTGCTTTGCGTTCATCGCCCTTCGCTCACCGAGAGCCAAGTTGTACTCCTTAGTACCCTTTTCATCACAGTTTCCTTCAACAACCACCTTGCTGGCCAAATTAGTTTTTAAATAGTCACCGTTATGTTCTATGTGCGGAATTTGATTAGAACGAATAGTTGATTGATCAAAATCAAAGTAAACAGATTCCATCTGGCTGGAGGAACGGCCATGTTTCTTTTTATAGGCATCTGTTTGATGATCCTGAGCCTGTTCCTCAGCAAAGGTAGAAGTCACTTCGCCCGCTCCGCTGCCTGCGGTAAGGCTTTCAACAATGGGCGTGTTGGGGTCAAAATCGACACCGGAACTTCCTGTGGAGCCGAACCTAGAGGATCCAGCCGCGGAACCTGATCCCGCACCGGAACTTCCTGTGGAGCCGAACCTAGAGGATCCAGCCGCGGAACCTGATCCCGCACCGGAACTTCCTGTGGAACCGAACCTAGAGGATCCAGCCGCGGAACCTGATCCCGCACCGGAACTTCCTGTGGAACCGAACCTAGAGGATCCAGCAGCGGAACCTGATCCCGAACCGGAGGAATCAGCAACGGAACCGTAACCCGAACCTTGCCCCTGAACGCCGGGAATATCTTCAAGTGAGATTATATTGCCGTTTTCATCTATATAGGTACCCCTGTTATGACCGACTATATTTATTCCTGCACCGTCTTCTAAATTTTCTTCACTGATAAATCCGGGCTGGCCACGTAAAACACCGTTTTGGTCATGGGTGGCGGCATATCCCGAAGAATAATCCAGTGCTTCTTCGGAAGAATTTATTTCTTTTGTTGACTGATATGGTTCTATTTCCTTAGGGCCGCAACCGGCAAGGACAAGGGAAAGAGCGACACTGGCACAAAGCAGTATGCGGAGCATGAAGGTCTTCATGAAAAAAAATCCTTAACAATATATTTGTAGTGTGAAAGAAAAAAAATAGATTTATGTATAGACTCTACCTTTTTCCCAGGTGGAACGTCAAGAAAAATTATAATTGTTACCATATCTCCCGCTCCGTCCATCATTTTTCTATTATATGACTGTTTCAATCCACGCCCCCGCAGAGAACAAGACGTTATTTTTTTCTATCCCTCCCTCCTACGTTTGAGTTTCCATTAAATGTACGTTTCAGTTTGCCGTCCACACTATCTTTAATAGGCTGACAAACAGCACTATGCCCCGAAAATTTTGGCAAAGGCGGAGGAAATTAAGGGAGCAGGTGACATACGATCTCTTTTGCCGTATATACATTGAGTATGAAACATCAAAAGCAAGCCATCATCATAGCCGGAACTCATTCCGGTTGTGGAAAAACCACTGTGACCTTGGGAGCTATGGCGGCCTTGAGCAATCGCAATATTGCAGTGCAGCCGTTTAAGTGCGGCCCAGACTTCATTGATCCCACCCTGCATCTGCTGATGACGGATCAGGTGTCGAGGAACTTGGATGTGCGCATGTGTGGCCCGGAGTATGTGCGCCAACTGTTCAGCACCCATGCCCCCTCAGAAGAAAGTGCAGGTGCGGGTAAGGGGGCCTCATCATCGCAGGCGATCTCGGTTATCGAGGGCGTGATGGGCCTGTTTGACGGCGGCAAAGGTTCCGCAGCCAGTCTGGCTTCCCTGCTTGACATTCCTGTGATCTTGGTGGTAGATGTGCGTTCGGCGGCGGAGAGCGTGGCCGCAGTGGTCAAAGGCTTTGAAACCCTTGATCCTCAAGTTTGCGTGGCCGGGGTGATCTTCAACCGGGTAGGCAGTGAGCGGCATTTGCAGATGGTCACGGATGCGGTCAAACAGCATTGTCAGGCTGAAATTATAGGTTCCTTGCCGCGAGATACTTCCATCACCCTGCCATCCCGTCATCTCGGTTTGCACATGGGCACCGAGATTGAGCTCAACAGGCGGCGGTTGATCGACCTGATGGAGGAGCATCTCGATTTGGATCGTCTTTTGGAGCTGTCCCGAAAGGTGGATGTGCAACAGGTTCGGTCTGCTTCGCCTTCTCCTGCATGTACCGCTGAATCCGGGAAAAAAGTTCGGATCGGGGTGGCTTGGGATGAGGCGTTCTGCTTTTATTATCAGGATAATTTGGATATGCTGGAGGCAGCCGGTGCGGAAATTGTTCTTTTCAGCCCGTTGTGCGACAGCACCCTGCCGGAAAACCTTGACGGGCTGTATCTTGGCGGTGGTTATCCTGAATTGCATGCCGCAACTCTGGTAACGAATGCATCCATGCGTGCGGCTGTGCTGGCCTTTTCTCGCTCCGGTAAACCTGTGTACGCTGAATGCGGTGGCTTTATGTATTTGACCGAAGCGATTATTGCTACGGATGAGCAACGGTACCCTATGGTCGGAGTGTACCCAGTTGTCTCCCGGATGCAGAAAAGTCTGCGCAGGCTTGGCTATCGGCAGGTAAAAATGCAGACAGAGACCATTCTTGGCTCAGTGGATAGCTGTTGCTATGGACATGAATTTCACTATTCCTCAATTGACAAGATGCCAGCGGAGATCAAGCGTGGCTATGTCCTGGATGATGATCGGGCTGAAGGGTATGTCCGGGATAACACCCTAGCCGGATATGTTCACCTGCATTGGGGACGAACCCCGGAAGCCGCCCGTTATTTTGTCCGTATGATGGAGCGGAAGGGCTGATTCATGCAGGAAACATCTAAAACTACAACAAACACACACCCGTCGGGGAATAACATATGACATTTTTACAGGCAATCATTCTTGGTATTGTGCAGGGACTTACTGAATTTATTCCGGTGTCCAGTTCCGGTCATCTGGTTCTGGTTCCCCATTTTTTGGGCTGGGAGTTTGTAGAAAAACAAAGATTTATTTTTGACGTGCTGGTGCAATGGGGCACCCTGTTTGCAGTTATTGTCTATTTTTGGAAAGATTTGACAACGATTGCCGTAGCATTTATTCATGGAATAATACAAAGAAAACCTTTTGCCGACTCAGAGGCGAGAATGGGCTGGTATCTTATCTTGGCCACCTTACCGGCAGTCGTTGTCGGCCTGCTGTGTAAAGATATGATTGAACAAGCCTTTGCCAGCGCAAAGCTGACAGGGTATTTTCTTTTTATGACAGCTGTTTTACTGGTGATCGCGGAAACCGCCGGTCGTCGCAACCGCCCTATAGAGCAAATCACTTGGCTAGACAGCCTCTGGATCGGCTTTTCTCAGGTTCTCGCCCTGCTGCCCGGTGTTTCACGCTCAGGTGCAACCATTGCCGGCGGTATGACTCGACATCTGGATAGATCCTCGGCAGCCCGTTTCTCTTTTCTGATGTCCGTACCGGTCATGTTGGGGGCTGGGTTGCTCGCCATAAAAGATTTAACGGAGCTTCCTGCTGCGAATGAATTTCTGCTTCCTTTGCTGGCGGGATTCTTGGCCGCTCTGGTTTCAGGCTATATCGCTATCCGCTGGCTGATTGCGTATTTAAGCAAACATTCTCTTTATTTATTTGCTATTTACTGCACTGTTCTCGGCTTGGTGGTTACTGTTTCAGTTTGAAAAGGACGAGCTGGAGCTGGAAAAAGGTGGGGATTGCCTGCCGAATGAACGATAACTGATTAAAACGCAACGCAAAAAAGAGAGGATCAAAAAATAATGAAGCATATCTTTTCATGCATATTCTTAGCTTATTCGCTTACTTTTTTTGGCATGCCTTCTGAAGCAAGTTCCACATCATCTGATGTGAAATTAGGCTGTCATTAAAAACAATGCTCTTTTTGAAGAAGGTGTTGGGAAGCTTACTTGCAAAAATATAGTTTATGACGGAACATACAATATAACGGCGGAAAATATTCCTGTTGCCGTAGATTAATTTCTTTCAGCACGTTTATTTTATATTTTTCAATATGTTGCCAGCTTGTGATCTCTCCGCCGAAATTGATATTTTAAGATCCTGAGCGTCCGGCTGTTGCACTCTATGAAAAACGTATTAAGATAGGTGAAAAGACTCAAAAAGACAACAGGGAAACGATAAGCGCATAAGTCTGTTTATCCGCATCCCTGTGAATATCAATAATAATCAAAATTATATATAAATATCAAATGATCTCTCTTCGCCATCTTGGATATATCGGTAGAATCGTATTTGTCTGCCTTGTCTGCCTTGTCTGCCTTGTCTGTAGCAATTTCTGTCTGTTATCGACATGGGCCGCAGACAGGCAACCTGTCACGCTTACCCTGCCCGCATCAACTCTGCATCAAATTTTGAAAGATATTCTTCCTCTGCCCATTCAACCGAGAACAAAAAATCGAAATTTTCAAGGGACTTTCACGCTTGATTCCATCAGCCAGCTTGCGATGAAGAACAACCTGATTTCTCTCGAAGTGGAAATTAGTGGCAGAGATATACGGATAACAGCCGCTGTCGGCGGGCAGTCCATTCAAATCAAACTCGGTCAGATAGTAGTGCCTATTACCTGCGATATCGCCCTGCGTTTTGATCACAAGAAAAAAATACTTTTTTTGACACCGACGTTTTACGATCTGCCCTTTGGAAGCGACGATTCCTCGGCACCTCTGCGTCCTCTTCTTAAGAGTCTGAGTAAAGAGTATGCCTTGCCTTTCGATAAACTGGCACCTCTGACCAAAAAAATAGGCTTTAATCAAATAAACGTTTTCATGGAACCCATTGACATGAGGGCGGAATTTAATGAGCTGGTCCTGAAATTTTTACCGTTCGCCCAAAAAAATTCAATAAACGCACATGCCGCCCGCCGGGACAGCAGGTAGCCAATATAAAATTTAACCGGAGCAATCTATGTCTGAAAATTGCCTTTTTTGTAAAATTGTCCAAGGAGCGATACCGTGTGATAAACTGTTTGAAGACGACGAGGTTTTAGCTTTCCGCGACATCTCCCCTGAGGCTCCTGTCCATTTTCTTGTTATCCCTAAGCAACATATCAATGGCCCAGCCGCTGTCACTGTAGAGGATGAACAGATTATTGGTAAAATGATGCGGATCGGCAACGAGGTGGCGAAACAGGAGGGAATTGAGAATTTTCGTCTGGTCTTTAATAACGGTGAACAGGCCGGGCAAACAGTCTTTCATATCCACATGCATGTTCTTGGCGGACGTAGCCTGACTTGGCCTCCCGGTTGAAAAAATATTGAGGAGTTGCGGCAATAAGCGATAAGCGGCTAAAAAAGAGGAGGGAGAGATGTCTGGACACGCAAGCCTTGACCGAATGAGCTCTTTGCAGAAAATTGTATTGGTAATTTCAGTGGCATTAGTTGGAATCGGCTCGTCCGGTATGATTCTCAGCTTTATGTATATGTCCTCCGTTGAACTTAGTGATACCCCCGCTGGGGTATCGGGTTTCGTTAGCAGTGCAATTTTTGTTGCCGGTGGACTTATTTCAGCCGCCGTGGTGTCAACAACGCATAAAGAATAGAGCCTCCCTGCAAGGCGTATCGAGGACATGACGCAGGGAAGACTTTCTTCTTACATCTATTTTTCCGCCCTTACTTCTTTTTTTCAACCACAAGAACTGCGCAGTGTGCTCGACCGATAACTTTTTCGGTAACGTGCCCCATAAGAAGTTTGCCTAACCCCTTACCATGACCGCCAGCTAGGATCATATCCACATCCTTTTCTTTGGCTGTGTCGGCTATAACCTGTGAGGGCCTGCCTACTAATGCCAAAGGCTCAAATTCAACCTTGGGTGCTTTCTCCTTTCCCGTCTTACAGACTGCGTTCACCAATTCCTGCGCCTTGTCGAGATTGCTTTCATTGGTGGCCACGGAAAGTACGTAGACTTTTTTCAGAGCGGTACAGCTAGCCCCTATGCTGATGGCTTCATCAGCTGCCATCTCACTAAAATCAGAACCATCGACAGCGATCAGAATTTTTTCGCCGCCTATAGAAAATTTTTTGGGGACAACAAGAACTTTCGGGAAACCATGCCCGATCACCTTGGAGGTCATACTGCCCACAAGTAATTTCATCAAGCCCTTCCGGCCATGCCGCCCCATAATCAGGATGTCCGCATCATGCCTACAGGCTAACTCAACAATGGTTTTATCCGGTTGGTATGATTCCTCAACAACAACCTCACAGTCAAGATTGTTGTCATTCGCCATTCTTTTGATATTATCAATATAATCTTTGACCTCCTGACGCACGGCCACGGATGAGGCATGCACCCCAGTGGCAGATTCAGAATCAATCCCGATAACGTGCAAGACAACGATTTTCGCTCCGCAGGCCTGTGCGAAAAAAATGGTCTCCTGAGCCGCTCCGTCGTTGAATTCCGAGCCATCAGTGGCAAGGGCGATGGTGTTCACTTGGCCCATCAGTTGTATGTTGTTCTCCGTCATATTTTCACCTCGTAATAGTCAAAATGGGTCTCTGATTATCAACATCCCGCACAAATATTTTCAGATATTTGCGGATCAATTCGCAGGAATATATTTTGTCAGCGGACAGTTATTACAGCCGCCTTCAGGCAGATCGCCGTCTATGTGGATCTGATCAATCAGAGCGGCCACAGCGGTCTTGGTGTCGGGATAAATGTTCTCTCTCCCTATTTTATCAATCAGATGGGTTCGCTCCATGACCGCCACGACCTGTCCTTTCACGCTACTCATGGCGAAACGGAGATTCGCCGCCCGCAGACGTTCAACGATCATAGCAAGAACTTCCTCGCCTGAAGCGTCCATATCGTTGATTCCTTTTGCATCAAGCAAGATGGCCTTCAACTTTGGATGCTCGGTTCTGAATTTAGCGACCTGCTCATCAAGATAGCTGGCGTTGGCAAAAAATAGAGCACCGTCAAAGCGAACAACAGAGAGATGGCGGCAACCTTTGAGACGATAATGTTCCGAGCTTTTCAGCACATTTTCCTCGTTCAAAGAAAGCTCGGCCACAACTGGACGCATGGATTTGTACAAAAATACACCCATAGACAGGGCGAATCCCACCATGATTCCTTTGTCAAGATGCGGGGCAAAGTACAGGGTGACTACAAAGCTGACCACCGAGATAATGCCGTCATACCGTTGTGCTTTCCAAGCATGAACAAAACCGCTGGTGTTGATCAGGCCGATAACTGCCATCATTATAACCGCAGCCAAGGTGGCCTGGGGCAGATGATAAAGCATCGGAGTGAAAAACAGCAGGGTCAACACCACCATCAGGGAGGTCACTACCGAAGAAATACCTGTCACCGCACCTGCCTGCAAATTCACCGCTGAACGGGAAAAGGAGCCGGACGAAGTGTAACTGGAGCCTATGGAGCCTATGATATTCGCCAGCCCCTGGCCGATCAGCTCCTGATTGGCATCAATTTTTTGACCGGTTTTGGCCGCCATGGCCTTAGCGATGGCGATGGCCTCCATAAAACCGAGCAGGGAGATAATGATCGCCGTGGGAAGCAGTTTAAAAAAATTCTTAAACGTTATGTCCGGCATACTAAGGCCGGGAAGCCCTTTGGGCACCTTGCCGACAATGGCCCCGCCGCCTATCATGGGTAATTGCTCCATATTCAGAGGAGAAGATCCTACTTTAAGCCGCCAGGTTCGACCATCGGTCTTCATGTCGGCAGAAATATCGTCTTTGTTGTAAAAGGCATATATTTCCCCTTCCTGAACGCCCTCAAACTTCATTTGCCTAAGTTCCGTGCGCATCAAATGGGCATAATGCTTCGCATGATCCATTTTTCGAGTCAACATGGATACTTCGTTCTCCAACTGAAGCAGTTCCAGCGGCGGAGGAGCATCGTGGGCTTCAAGTTCCGCTTTGTGCAGATCCTCGAAAGCCCTGCCGAGGTCAGTGCGTTCTCGGCCATGATGTTCAACAAGGCTTACAGCTTCATTGAAGGCTTCTATTTTTGCTTCTATGCCGGGAGAACGGATGGCGGAAAACGAAACCTGTGCATCTTTATTAAAGCCGGAGAGCCAAGATATCAGAGTGGTGACAGCCACGGCAATGAGCACAGCCGGGATTTTTGGATTGATCCTTTTCAGGACGACCATGATGATTACTGCGCTGATGCCGTAAATCAGGGTCGGGAAATGGGTGTAATCTAAAGCCGCCTGCGCCACCCGAACCATAGTTTGGTAGTGATGCGGTGCCTTATCCACATACACGCCGAAAAATTTGGAAAATTGGGACGAAGCGATGATAATAGCCGCTGCGTTGGTGAAGCCGTTGATCACCGGATGGGAGAGAAAATTCACCACCATGCCGAGACGTAACACCCCCAGCGAGAATTGGAAAATTCCTACTACCATAGCCAGAATAATGGAATAGGCTATAAAATCAGCTGAACCGGCTGTGGCCAAGGGCTCCAAGGATGCCGCTGACATCAAGGAAACAACCGCAACCGGGCCAGTGCCTAATTGACGGCTAGAGCCGAACAGAGCGGCCACCATGGGCGGGAGAAAGGCCGCATATAAACCATAGTAGGCAGGCAGACCGGCCAGTTGCGCATAGGCCATAGATTGGGGGATTAAAACCAGAGCCACCGTGATGCCGGCGACGAGATCCAGTTTGAATTCTTCCGGTTTATACTCCTTAAACCAGAGTAAAAAGGGGAAAAACTTAAAAATCATAATGTTGTGTCCTCCGTGAAGGGATAAAAAATGAAAGTGGCCTGATACCTAAAAAATTTGAATACTGAGACATATTTTTTCAAAAATGAAATCATTCAAAACGCTCCCTTTGATAAAGTCAAGGAGAAATATCCATCTATGAACCGTTGCAAGTGGAACGCAAAAAAAACAAGGTAGCAGTCTATTGAGAGAAATTTCAACATGTTTTTATTACCACCTTTTGATTTTTCCCATAACGCAGTATAATTATCGGCATAGAGTTTATCGTAATGCTGTCGTCTGATGAAGAAAGAATCAGAATACAAAACAAGGTTATGAAATAGCATGGAGACAGTTTGATGGATGCCGGACAGCGGGAATACACAGTAACCTTTTTTCCCGCCGATAAAAAGATCAAAGTTGCACCGGGAACCGGTTTGCTCGAAGCGGCCATAAAGGCTGGGTTGCATGTCAATGCCTCCTGCGGCGGTGCCGGTGTATGTGGCAAATGCCGGATTATTGTTGAAGAAGGGACTGTGCGGGGAGGCGGTAGCGAAAAAATCACTCAGGAAGAATATGAGAGCGGTCACCGTCAGGCCTGTATTTCCCAAGTGTGTGAAGATGTCACTGTGCGTATTCCAGAGGAGTCCAGTCGACGGAAAGGCGGTCTCGGTACTGAAATTCCGGTGCGGAATCGAGCCCGTAAGCATGTTTTTGATCGGGGAGAACTCAAGAAAGAAGGTGTCTGGCTTCCGCCGGTTGAAAAAATATGCATCCAGCTTCCCCGGCCTGACAAGCAGGATAATCTGGCGGATGCCGGACGTTTGTTGCATGAGCTGTCCACCCGGCATAAGAGATCGTGTGAGATCGACAGCCTTGCGGTTTTGCAAAAAATAAGTAAGGCTTTGCGGCAGGAAGATTTTTCGGTTACCGCAACGCTTGAGGTGCCAGTGAGTGAGGATGGGAAACATCGGTTGCTGGATGTCCAGCCGGGCCATTGGTGCCACCGTAATTTCGGGCTGGCCTTTGATATCGGCACCACAACGATTTACGGGGTGCTGATTGATCTTGAATCCGGTGAATTCCTAGCAGAGGACTCCTGTTATAATCCCCAGATGAGTTATGGTGAGGATGTGATCTCCCGGATTATTTACGCTGAAAAGCCGGAAGGTCTTGCGATGATGAGCAATTTAGTCGTCAAGTCGATGAATCGGCTGATCAACGAGATGCTGAAAAAGGCCGCATCGCTGACAGGATTGAGTAATACTCCCATCGCCAGAGAGGAGATTCATTCCATCGCCATCGCTGGCAATACCACAATGACCCACTTGCTGTTGCGGTTGGAACCGAATAATATACGCCGCTCTCCTTATATCCCTGTTTCCACTTTTTTCCCCGCCTTTCCAGTCGGAGATATCGGGCTAGATTTGTCAAAGAACTGTGTCGCCTTGGCTTATCCATCCATTTCCAGTTACGTGGGCGGTGATATCGTGGCCGGTATTATGGGGTCGGGCATGTATCGCTCGGAACTGCTGACGCTTTTTATTGATGTGGGCACCAATGCCGAGATTGTCATCGGCAACCGGGATTGGCTGGCCTGCGCTGCCTGTTCCGCTGGTCCTGCCTTTGAAGGCGGCGGTATTACCCACGGGATAAGGGCTGTGGAAGGGGCGATTAGCGATTTCAGTATCAACCCGGACACCTTGGAGCCGATGAATGTCACTGAAGGCGGCAAGGCTCCCATCGGTATCTGCGGCTCAGGTTTGCTTATTATCGTGGCCACTCTATTTGAGCATGGAGTGTTGAATCAGAGCGGAGAATTCAATCCCATTGAGCATCCCCGTATTCGGGAAGGACGAAGCGGCTGGGAGTATGTGCTGGCTTGGCGGGATGAGTGCGCTGTTGAGCATGATATCGTGATTAATGAGGTTGATATTGAAAATTTTATGCGGGCCAAGGGTGCTATTTTCGCCGGTATCATGACCGTGCTTGAGCAGGTCGGTCTTCAAATCAGCGATTTGGAGCAAATTATTCTCGCTGGCGGCTTTGGTTCCTATATTGATATTGATAGCGCCATGACTGTGGGCTTGTTGCCGGAAGTGGATCCAGAGATGATCCTTTATGTGGGCAACGGTTCCCTGACAGGAGCTTGGATGTGTGAACTGTCCAACGCTATTCGCAGGGATGTGATAGATGTAGTGCGCAAGATGACGAGTTTCGAGCTTTCGGAAATTCCCGAATTCAAGGATCAGTACATGGCCTCCATTTTTCTTCCTCATACGGATTTCACTCTGTTTCCTGCGGTCGCCAAGCGTCGTGAAATTATTGAACGGGAATGAAACGAAGAACGCCTTTTTCCGGGACAGAAAAAAGAAAAGAGGTTAAGAAATAAGGAAAGACGACGGCAGAGGTGCCGATGAATGGGGCCGCACACAATTTTTGAAATTAGTTGTTAGTTGAGCGGATAAAAAGACAAGGGAAACAAGGTAGGTGTTATGCATCCTCATTTTTCATCAATGTTGGCGACATTACTGGTTGTGATCGGCGGAGTCACAGTTCTTATCATGCTGGAAATGACAAGTAAGGTTCGAGACAGTCCACGAAAAAAAAGATGGATACTTCTGCACCGTATCCTCGGATATTTGTTTCTGGTTATTTTTGCGGGCATGTTGGTTTTTATGGTCGTGAAAGCGGGAGCCTTTCAAGAGGATATGCCCGCTAGAACCATGATACATATTATTCTGGCCTTGTTACTGGTTCCTCTTATCATGATCAAAGTGGTGATCGCTAGGCGACATGCTCAACTCAGCACCAAGCTGATTCTCTTAGGCACGGCCATATTCGGACTTTCCTTTGGTTTAACCGGCATTACAGCCGGGTATTACGCCCTCCATCGTTCAGATTTTCAATTTGCTGCTTTGTCAGATATGGATGAGGACATGTTAGGGATGGAGGTTGGTCAGAGAATTACCAATAAAAAATGCAGTAAGTGCCACAGTCTCGAACGAATATATCTAAGCTATAAAAGTGATGTTTCTTGGAATAAGACCATTCATAAAATGGCGGACCTTGATTATCCAAATATCACACCATTTGATGTGCAACAAATCGTCGGCTATTTAGTGCAGCAGCAGCAGAAGAGGCAGGGAGAGAAGGATGAAAAAATACAGTTGGAGATCGGCAAAAGTCTTGTTCATCAAAAATGTACAATGTGCCATGATTTGGACAGGGTCTTCGACGTTGAAAAAAATAAACAGGAGTGGACTGATACTGTCGGCAGAATGATGAAAACTACCGATGATGCTGATTTTCTTTCGGAGCAGGAGAAAAAAGATATTGTTCAATTTTTAAGCGGTCGAGGCAAGGAAATCGAGAAAAAGTTAGAGTTGCACAACGAGGAATCAGTTGAAAAATCTGCGGACAGGGTAAAAACGCTTATCTCTCTGAAATGCAGCGCAGGATGTCATGCCTTGGATCGGGTTCTGCGGGTGGTTGGGAAGAGTAAAGAGGAATGGCTGGCGACCGTGAACAGTATGGTCGAAATGAGCGGTGACCCTCATTTTCTTTCGGAGCAGGAGAAAAAAGATATTGTTCAATTTTTGATCAATCGTGAGCCGAAAAAACGTGAGGAAAGCGGTGTTCGTGCGCAATCATCAGGCACGGTTCATCCGCTTGTCTCCAGTAAATGCAGTGTCTGCCATGATTTAGACAGGGTGCAGGGAACGGAGAGGAATAAAGAGGAATGGACGAAAATCGTCAACACCATGGTGGATAGCACAGGTGATCCAAATTACCTTTCAAAGTTAGAAAAAGAAAAAATAATAAATATTATAAGCGGATGGGGCACGCAGAAAGAATAAGTCGGCACCATTGCAAAATTGCAATTTCCCCGGTTCAATCTGAACGCAATGCGTCAATGGGGTGCAATTGTGCAGCCTTGTACGCCGGATAAAAACCGAAGAAAATACCGACCGTCGACGACACACCTACGCCCAGCCAAATAGCATCGCCCGCAATAAAGAATTGCCATTCATTGACAGCGCATACCAGAAGGGTGGCCAGCATCCCTAAACCGGTGCCCAGAATACCTCCTGTTAATGAAAGGATAACGGCTTCTGTTAAGAATTGTCGGCGAATATCTCTCTGTCTGGCTCCGATAGCCCGGAGAATGCCGATTTCCCGCCGCCGATCCAGCACGGAGGTGAGCATGACATTCATGATTCCTACACCTCCTATTAATAAAGAGATGCTGCTGATTAAACCTAACAACATGGTTTGCATCTCGCCTTGTTCTTTGATTTGCTGAAGCAGTTGCTCTTCCGCTGTCACCTGTACGTTCATATTCTTTTTTCGTTTAAAATAACGTTTGATCTCTTGAGTCGAAACCGTATAATCCACATCAGGTTTCATGCGGGCGATAATTTCATATCTTTGATTGTCAGATGCATGGCGGCGTGCTGTTGAACTCGGCATGATCATTGAATAGTTCGTCAGCCAATCAGGGTTTTTTTTCAATACTCCGATCACAGTATAGGTGCTATTGTTAAATTTAACGGAAGCTCCGACCAGCTTGCCGGTAAAAGTATCGAAACCCTGTTTCCGCAAGACTCCCGAGCCAATAACAACATAATTTTTGTTGTCATCCAAGGTTGAAATGAATCGTCCGGCCCGCAAACGTAATTTATTGATTTTTTTGTACGACGGAGTGGTTCCTATAATACGAACATAACCGCTATGATTGTTGAATCTGTAATAGCCGCCCACACTTATTGTCGACACAACTTCAGCAAGAGTATGATGCGCATAATCAAGTAATAATTTATGGTCATCCGAGGTGATATATTTATCGCTTTTATCTTCCCAAGCCTTTTCGATATGTAATATATCAGGACCGAGTGCTGAACTTTTGCGGAGCATTTCTTCGCCCCAGATAATACCGATGGAAACTAGAGCGATGACCGAGCCGATACCTATACTGATGCCGATCAACGCTAAAAAAGTCCGCTGTTTTGCTGCATATAAATTACGAACAGCTTCCCTGATGTGGGTTAAGAGCATGAGTGGCGTAGTACCCCGTCTTCCATCTCAACATGACGTTGACATTGCCGGGCAATATTCTGATCATGGGTGATGATGACGACCGTGATACCTTCCTTTTGATTGAGGCGTAAAAATAAATCCATTATTTCTTTGCTCACATGGGTGTCCAAGGCACCAGTGGGTTCGTCTGCGAGAAGAAGGGAGGGCGTACCGATTAAGGCGCGGGCGATGGCGACACGTTGCTGTTGTCCGCCTGACAGCTCATTAGGTCGATGGTGAGCACGATCAGCCATTCCCATTTTTTTTAGCATATCCATAGCTCGACGATGAATTTCTTTCGCGGGAATCCGGCGGTAAATCAGAGGGCAGCCCACATTTTCCAGTGCTGTAAGACGTTGCAGCAGATAAAATGATTGAAAAACAAAACCGATTTTTCGATTTCTCATGGCGGCAAGCTCATCATCGTCGCAATGAACAATCTCTTTATTGTCAATCCAGTATTGACCGCGCGTCGGTTTATCCAGCAGACCGATAATACTCATCAGTGTGGATTTCCCGCCGCCCGATGAGCCGGTCACCGCCAACATATCACCGGGATGGACATCAAGGTTGATCCCCTTTAAAACAGGCACGACATTTTTGCCGACCATATAGGATTTATAAAGATTACGTATTTTCAGCATAACGGTTGTTTATTTTCGGACAGGCTGAGGCTCTCTGAGGATTTTATCACCGACCTCAAGCCCTTCCACAATTTCCACTGTGTTAGCCTTGCTGATGCCGACTTTAACCTGAATTTTTTCCGGTTTGCCCGTATCTTTCGTCAATTTAGTCACCCAAGCCTGTTCTTTTTCATCAACCGTGACCACATCAAAGGGGAGGACTAAAGCGTTCGTTTTTTCCCATAGCAACACTTCCAAATTTGTTGACATGCCTAACAACAGCTGTCTTTTCTGTTCTTCGACAAGATCGGATACCAAAATACTCACTGTAAAACGGGAAAGCATATTTTGTTGCCGGCTGTCTTTATTCGCCTGGGATGAAATGTAATGCACTGTGCCTGTTAAGGTGAAGTTTTTTACAAAGGCATCACCGGTTATTTTGACTTTTTGACCTATCTTTAATTTTAGAATGTCAATTTCTTCAACTTGAGTTTTTATAATAAAACCCTGTAAATTGGCTATAGTAAATAAACTCTGATCCTGCTTGACAAAGCTGCCGCGTTGAATTTCAGAGGATACCTCTTCCTGCCCGCTCGTCGGCGGCAGAACCACGCCGTCCACAGGACTGATGACCTCCGCCTTGTGTATGCGCTCCTCCAGTTCCTGCCTCTTAAACCGGGCATTCTTCAGCTTAAGTTCAGCCATTCGTACATTGTCTTTGCCGCCTTGTTTTAAAATATCAGCGAGTTGTTCCTGTGTACGTTTGTGATCCAGCTGCTGGTTACGATAACTTTCTTCTAATTTTTCCACATCCCCGGCTGCGACAATGCCTTTTTCAAGCAACCGGCGGTTTTCTTTTAATTGCCGCTGAGTCGCTTCCAACGCATACTGGGACTTGGTCAGCTCGTGTCGCTTGCCGGTAACCTCTGGTCCCTTTTTCCAGTTTTTTAATGCATCAAATTCAGCCTCCGCTTCGAGACAAGCCGCCTGCGCCTCACGGTATTTGACCTGTTCGACCTCGGTGTCAATGACTAACAGTAACTTGTCTTTTTCGGTGAATGCACCGTATTGAAAGTCTTTCTCCTTTACCGTACCCGCCAGCGGGCTGAGTATTTCTACTTGATTGAGCGGTTCTATTTTGCCGGTGAGCAAAAGTGTATTTTGCAGTGTTTTTTGCTGAACAATAATGATGTTATCAGTAACGACCTTTTTTTGTGCATTCTCGGACTTCCATGAAACGGGCACAAGAGCGGTCAGCTTTCCAAACTGGAAATATCCGCCAACGATAAGTCCGGTTGTCACCAATACAATCATTATTAGCCGGTATCTCTTTTTTACTTTTTTCAGTCGGTTTTCGAGAGCGGATTTTTCATCTTCAATATGATAATAATCTGTCTGTAATGTATGATATTTTTCAACAATATTATTTTCGTTTATTTTCTGTTCATCAGTTTTATTTTTCATGGTGATAACACAGGTTTTTCGGAACTTGCCGAAGCTGACGTCGCGGGATTTCTTGCGGTTTCAAGCTGAATTCCCCAATGCTCCAAGGTTGTGCCCAGCAGCAGGTCTAATGCTGTCAAGGCGTTGAGATAATAAATTTTCGTTGTATTTTCATTATTTTCGGCTTCAATTAAATGATTCTGTAAAGCAACGATTGTAAAGTTATCAGAAAGCTTGGCTTTGAATTTTTCCAATTCAATATCAAGTTGTTTTTCAGATAATTCCAAAGCCTTCTTCGATAACTCAACCTGTTTCCATTTCATAGTGATATCACGGGCCGCATCCTGAACATCAATTGCAATATTCTCTTTTAACTCTTTCAGGGCGATTGTTGCCTTTCGATATTCGACTTCGGCGTTCAGCGCCGCCCGTTGTAAGCTGTCATCACCAAATGGTATTTTTAACGCCATTCCGATGGAATAATCTCCCTGCCCAAGATTTTCATCTTCCAGCTCTGCAAAAGAAGTGCTGTTGCCGGTAATATTGTACCTGCCTTCAAGGTCTAATTCCCACAGTTTGTTGTTTTTCGCTGATAATAAATTTGTCTGAGCGTTTTTATGGGACAGCAATGCCTGCAAATAATCAGGATTATTTTTCAAAACAATCGGTAGGAGGGTTTCTACATGTAAATCAACAGGTTCTACTTGAATAGATTCAGTCGGCTCAATTAAGGTATGCCGATCAATATCCAGCAATTTCAACAGGTTCAACCTGTTGGTATCCAAGGAGTTTTTGCTTGCCAGGAAATTTAATTCCTGATTCGCCAAATCGGCTTCAGTCTGCGTGATTTCCACCTTGGCCAGGCGGCCTTCTTCGATCAAAATACGGTTGACCTCTAAAAGACGCTTGGAACGTTCAAAAGACAGGCGATTAATCTCCAGCTTGCGCTGGGCCAAGAGAAAATTTCGATAAGCGTAGACAACCTGGGTGACTGTGTTCATCAGAGTCATTTTCAGGCTGATAATATTTTTATTTTCTTGACGTTGGGCGAGGACTTGGCTGGCCCGGTTGACATCCAAACCACCGCCTTTAAGCAGGGGTTGCCGGAAGGAAAGGATCAGGTCGCGGCCAAAATTATCAAACCACTGATAATTATTTGAATTGTAGACGGATTGACTCCAAGAAAGGCTGAGTTCTCCGCCGGTCGGCACTTTTAGCAGGGCTTCCGCACCTGCTTTACCGACTGAGGATTGCTCGCCATTTATGGATTCCTGAGATACTGAGGAAGAAAGATATAGATCTGGATGAAATTTATCCTGGGCGATTGTCAGATCAAACTTTTCAACTAGGCGGTTCAGGTATGCGCTTTCCACAGTGCGATTATGACGTAAAGCCAAGGTCACGGCTTCCGCCAAGGTCATAGGCAGAGCCTCCTGCTGAGAAGGAGCGGTGTCTGCACCGACGGCGTTGAGTCCCGTTACGAATATGAATAAAGTTATTGTACATACTGACAGTTTTCGCATAATTTAATTGCCTCAATCAGGCGAACAGGCTGGTAAAAATACGGTACCCGCCCACCCAAGTGCCGATGGAGGAACCGAGACCGGTCATGATAAAAACAAGAAAAATCCGCAACAACTTGTTCCGCCACCAACCACGCAGGGTGACTATGTCGTTCGATACCGCCTCGAATTCTTTGACTACCGGAGGCTGGGTCATAACTTGGACAAAAGCGCAGACATAGCCCGCTCCGATGACAGGGGTTAGGCTGGTTATGGGGGCGGAGACAAAGGCGGAAATAATCGTGGCTGGATGGGCAAAAGCGATGACCGCACCGATAGCCGAGGGGATTCCGTTGGCCAGAATCCAGTAGAGGGCGTTGGCACCAGCCTCCTCAGCACCCTGACGGAAGCCAATGGCGGCGAGGGAGAGCAGGATTGCGATAGGAATCGACCAACCAAAGAATTTCCACCCTTTTGATATCGGAGGAATGGTGCTGATCTCTTCCATTCTACCGCTGTTGTCTTCCTGAATGACCCGTTGAATGCCTTCCATGTGTCCGGCTCCGACCACGGCGACTATGCGTTTACCGGCAACCTGTTTAATCTTTTCCGCCATAAAAATATCACGTTCATCAATGAGAGCCTGTTTCGCCGCTGGCAGGGCCTCACCTATCTCCTTCATTAACTCTGAGAGCGCATCTTTCTGACGCAGTTCTGCCAGTTTTTCCTCATCAAGTTCGGTGTCGTCAAAGAGAGAAGCCAGCAAGGTGGCCATCATATAACCTTTTTTATAAAAGGAGGTTGATTTCCAAGCCCGGCGCAGGGTGATGCGCACATCCCGGTCACAGAGCTCCATGGGAATACCCTGTTTATCAGCCGCCTTAGCTGCGGTCAGCAACTCGGTGCCCGGTTGGATACCGAGCTTACCGCCTAATTTTTTTTGATACGAGGACAGCACAAGGTTGACCAGTAGGGTGGACAGCTGTTTTTTGCGGATGATCTGTTTCAGATCTAGGTTTTCCCATTGCTGGGGTTTTGACAGGGCCGCATATCGTTTTTCATCAAGTTCTATACAGACGGTATCCGGTTTTTCCCGTTCAATGACCTCCTCCACTAGGTCGGCGGAGTGTTGGGAGATATGGGCTGTGCCGACCAGAAGGAATGAATGATTGCGACATCATCGGAGTAGTCGTGGGCCGGGAAGGTTATTTCGTTCATCGGTTGTTATTTGGAGTTAAGGTTCGGGTTGGTTCGGGCTGGGTTCAGAGCCTGTTAAACAACTTTGTGAAGCATTCAAGAGCATATTCCATCGCCTTCAGCGACTATATATGTTCAATTTATACTGCTCCAGCTATGCAAGCCTCTTGCAATGCATTTAGAATTTTCCTTTCTTGTCAAGTAACAAGAGGCGAAGCATTGAAAATCGCTTTAAAGAAGCCGCTTGCCCGCTCGTTCGAACACTTGCCTAAAAGTAAGATTGGATACCCGTTACAGTCTTTGTAGCTTTCATAACCTACAAATCCCTTTCGTTCAAATGACTTAAGACATTTTCCTCGAAATCCATCGGTAAATAGTGTGATTGTAGCTTGCCGGGCCTCGTATCGTTCGATTATTGTACGAAGATGCGACGCAAGAAGCGTTCCCACCAAATCGTATCTATAAACACTCTCCATGTTATTCACTAAATATGGGTGCCCAGCAGTCACGGCTATATAAATATGAAGAGCAGTCTTTGCTTTCTCTGGGTCTTCTTTCATAACCGGCGGCGTGAATGCAGTATAACAGACTTTATCTTCTAAGTATTTTTTATAAGTAGCAGATTCTATTGGGTAGGCCATCGTAATTGCTGCAATTTCATTATTGTTCTTATCAACTGCTATTGCAAGTGAATCAGGATTGGTTTCAACCTTAGGCCTCCAATTATTCGCCCGCATATCGAGCCTTGATTGACGGGTTCTGCCCCGACCTGCGGACATTGTGCCAGCATATATATCGTCCGCAAACTGAAGACACTGTTGAAATGCATGCGAATCAGAACTAGCAATCTGGTGATGAATGATCTCATCATGAACTATCGCACAAGACTCAGCTTCCGTTGTCAAACCGCCAACATGATCTCGAGTTTGATCATCAAGCCATCGTCCACCCATATAAATTAATGGAAGGAGCGACAACAAAAATGTCGATAATGATATAATAGTTCTTGAATCAAGAGACCAACCAGACGGTTCAAAAGTAAACTTTATAAGACAGCCAAGTGAAGTTAAAAGTCCTGCAAAAGCGAAACAGATGACAAGTGTGTCTGCTGCTGGCGAGATATCCTCGATCATGGCTCGCATTCGTCGGACAAACCTTTTCCAAAATTTTATTCTTATTGGACGAAAACGCAGTTCATCAGTATTTTGCATAGATATTCTCTTTTTTAGTTAAAAGGGGACAAACCACGTTTTCTATTTGTGTCCCCATATTTATTCGTTCCTTTGCCCTACGCCATCGTCACCTCCAGCACATCCACCAACCATCCCCCATAGCCCATATCCCAGAGCGCGGCGGTACTCGTGTGCCGCTTAGGAATTATCCTGCAATTGGTGCAAATATTCTTGCGCCTTTGTCCGTTGTTCGGCGGAAAGTTCCATATCTATTTCTTTTTTATTTACTTCCGCTCTGTTTTTTTGCTCGTCCGGCAGATCATTGTCTGCTAAAGCTGCCATGGAATACCAAGCATG